>Ga0307516_10009882_pt1 | contig 10580 bp, 12 predicted proteins | sample 19_EM_MG_FD_203310 | JGI IMG/M metagenome (GOLD analysis project Ga0307516, IMG submission 203310) | Populus trichocarpa ectomycorrhiza microbial communities from riparian zone in the Pacific Northwest, United States - 19_EM | ecosystem: Host-associated > Plants > Roots > Unclassified | place...
AGGTCATTTTATTCCATCCAATGGAAATTGGCGGAAGTTCCTTTGCAACTTCATGAAAGATCCTTTCGCTGATGTACCATCCCCAATCTCTCCGGGTGGAGGGGGTGCTAATGGATCAGCGTTGTTGATGAAACGATGAGTATAGTCTATACTCGATACTTTCTTGATTGAACATGGAGGCGTATGATCGTATTACTACGGGGGTATGCTAGGAAGGATGGGTCTGCGGATGATCAGAAGGCGTTGGAGACTACTTGCAATCTCTAGCCATAGGGGTAGGAATCTGATAGTGTGTGACTGTGACAAAACAAGCACACACAAGGAGAAAGATTATCCACTCAACAGTGTCCCTGCCCCTCCAATCGCCTTAGACGACCTTTCTCGTTCTGCCCTCGCGTCTTCCAACTTTAAAAATGAATACATGGACACCCCAGCCTGCGGGCCTGCAGGAAATTCTGGATACAATTCGCGAATCAACGGATATGAATTCCGCTGTTCAACGAAACATCACTCAAGTACGCTCATTATATTTGAACCGTTTTCCTTGATGAGTCTTTGAAACTGTGTGACAGAAATTGAGCCAGTTTACGCGTGCACCGGAATACATTGCATATCTCGCCTATATCCTAAGTTCGATGACACAAGAAGAGGATCGTATTCGAAGCATCGCAGGATATTTGTTGAAAAACAATTCGCGGTTGATCTTGTCATCGACTTCACAGGTCGCCACTTTTGTGAAATCAGCCGTTCTCCACGCGTTCAACGACCCTTCCATCATGATTCGTAATGCTGCGAGTCAGGATATCGTGGCGTTCCTCGGCGTATTGGAACCCAAAAACTGGCCAGAGTGTCTACAACAGTTGGTCAACATGCTGGATTCTTCCGATTTGGACAAACAGGAGGTATGTCTTTCACCTAGTGTTGTGTTGGTGGCATCACCTATCTTGGCGTCAAATTAATGACTTGTCATTCAATATTATATCCCCAAATGCCCCATCTTTGTTCACCCATTGATCTACTCCATTTTCCTTGCAGGCCGCCTTTAATGCGCTAGAAAAGGCATGTGAAGATTACCCACGCAAGATGGATATAGAGATCAATGGCACACGTCCCCTCGATTATATGATTCCGAAATTCCTAATGCTTTCTGAGCATCCGGCGGCGAAGATGAGATCACACGCCGTAGCATGTCTATCATATTTCGTGCCGATCAACTCGAACTCGCTCTACGTTCACATCGACACCTTCATTGCTTGCCTATTCAAGCGTGCTTCCGACGACGATCCTTCAGTTCGACGCCACGTGTGCCAGGCCCTTGTCCTTTTGCTCGCAGCTCGGCCAGAAAAGCTGATGCCTGAGATGTCAAACGTTGCAGAGTACATGCTCTACTCCACCAAGGACAAGAACGAGAACGTTGCGCTCGAAGCTTGCGAATTTTGGCTCACTTTCGCTGAGGATGCCGATTTAGCGGCTTATCTCCATCCATTACTCGGCAAAGTCGCCCCGGTCCTGCTCGATTGTATGATTTACGGAGAGGATGATCTGTTATGGCTAGAAGGAGATGCAGAAGATGCCGCAGTTCCCGATAAGGAGACTGATATCAAGCCTCGCCATTATGGGGGCAAATCTCATGGTTTCGAGCGCGATGCCAGTGGAGAAGCGAATGCCTCAGAGCCTTCGAAGCCCCGTGTTGGAGCATATGGGGACGAAGTCCTTGACGAGGAAGAGGACGACGATTATGATTTCGATGACGACGATTTTGCGGAGGAGATGTCAACTGAGTGGAACTTGCGCAAGTGTGCTGCTGCTGCACTTGATGTCTTGGCAGTAAGATTTAGCGGGGACTTGTTGAATGTCCTCCTTGGTCCTTTGAAAGAGAAATTATGGAGTAACGACTGGCTCCAACGGGAAAGCGGCATCCTAGCGCTGGGTGCAATGGCAGAAGGTGCATAAATTCGCTTCTTCAGGATGGTCAACTCATGTTCCTTGTTTTCAACCTAGGCTGCATAGAAGCAATTGAACCTCATTTGTCCACCCTCGTACCATATCTTATTAACACTTTAAACGACCCCAAAGTATGGTTTGATGGAGTTCTACGTATCTCTTAGACTGACTTGTATTTTAGCCTCTTGTTCGGTCCATCACATGCTGGACGCTCGGACGCTACGCCAGCTGGTGCACGCAGCCAATATCTGAAGAACACAAAAACCAATTCTTCATTCCGACGATGGAGGGTGTATGCAATCTGTTACCTCTTCACCATGTGAACGTTCACTTACTATTATTCAGCTTCTTCGGATGGTTTTGGATACCAATAAACGGGTGCAAGAAGCTGGCTGTAGTGCCTTTGCTACGCTAGAAGAGGATGCCGGCCCCGAACTCATTCCTTATCTTGAGCCAGTCCTTCGAAATCTGGTCTTTGCTTTTGATCTTTACCAACACAAGAACATGCTCATCCTGTATGATGCCATCGGTACACTCGCCGATGCCGTGGGTAGAGCTCTGCAAAACCCTCAATACGTGGAAATTATCATGCCGCCATTGACGGTTAAATGGTCCAAACTCAAGGACGACGACGAAAATTTGATTCCTTTGCTCGAGGTATAAGCACATTCTCAATTCCTATCTTTGTGGTTCTCATTTGCAAATGTCTAGTGCCTGGCTTCCGTGACGATTGCTATCGGTCCAGCCTTTCTTCCATACGCAGGGCCAGTGTTCGAGCGATGCAATAACATTATTCACAATTCGCTGCTTCAGTATCAAGCATTCCAACAAAACCCTGAGCTTGAAGAGCCTGACAAGTCCTTCCTCGTTGTCGCTTTGGACCTCTTATCCGGCCTTACACAAGGCCTCGGCATGACTCTCGAGCCCTTCATAAACTCGAAACAGCCCAATCTTCTCAGCCTTCTTACGGTGTGCCTTAAACACCCTCAAGCACCTGTGAGACAGTCGGCATATGCCCTGGTTGGTGACTTGGCCATGGGCTGTTTCGCTCTTTTGAGACCTCACATGTCTGCAATCATGGCGGAGTTGATATTACAACTAGATCCAGAGCCCAAGGTGGAATTTATATCGGCTTCGAACAACGCTGCGTGGTCGGTTGGAGAGGTGGCTCTAAGATACGGAAGAGGTGAAGCTTATTATTTTGCTCTAAATATCCAGCCACTGATGACGAGTTTCAAAGACGATCCAGAGTTCCAACAATGGGTCAATCCCCTCATCTTGCGTCTTATTCCCATACTGCTGCACCCCAAAGCACCGCGCAGCCTCCATGAAAACGCCGCCGTTTCGATAGGAAGGATCGGTTTAATGCACCCTACCGTCGTTGCGCCTCACCTTCCCGAATTTGCACAAGCATGGTGTCAAGCTCTCTATGAGATTCGAGACAACGAAGAAAAGGATTCCGCCTTCCGGGGACTTTGCACGTTGGTGCAAACAAACCCTGCGGGTATCGCCAAGGTATGACTGGGGTTTACTGGGGCATCAGTCATCAAGGCTGATCTTATACTATCCAGAGTCTTCTCTGGTTCTGCAACTCGATTGTCCGGTGGAATCAGCCCTCGCCAGAGCTGAACAATATGTTCCAGACGCTCCTTCAAGGTTTCAAGCATCATGACGAGGCTGGTTGGGCCGCTCAGACCGCTTCCTTCCCTCCAGCGATTCAGCAGCGACTAGCTGATCGATACGGAGTATAGAAAGCGAAATACACATGCCTTAGACCGCACGACAAAATTGCAGCACGTTCAGCAATATCCAACCAATATCATTTTCATCCCAGTTTTTTCACGACCGTGCTGCGTGTCTCTTGCATTGGATTCTACTAGTGTAGTGGTACTTCTCTTTTCATTTTCCGCTTCTCATTGCGCATCCACCTATACATCCCAATTGTACCATACATGTTGGCTCTGTACCTTTCCAAACTATTCCGGGCGGATGTGCCGCGGAAATATGCGGTCATTTTGGTCGTCGATATCATATTATTTTTACGTAGCATTAGTTGTAGATACATCTCAGTAGTCAGTAGCATTAGCCATTCTTCCCTCCCCTGCAAGTAGATACCTGTCTTAAAGTACCTCTGTATCATCACTTCCACTCATGATCAATAAACTGGCTGTACGAGTTTGGAATGAGAAAGTTTGCCACACTGGAAAGTGGAAGTAGTTGTTGGCTATTGCAACAGAGGGGAACATGCGTATGTCAGTAAGATCGTTTATTATTTGAGAACATTCCACCAGCAAAACTGCCACCGGAATGTCCGTAGCCAAAGTCCCCACGCCCTCCGTATTCCTGTCTCCGCTGATACTCTTGGTAGCCGTAATATCCACCTGCACAAACACCGATGAAAATGAAGAGCTTGAGGAAAAAGTTCATTCCTCCACTCTGGCCATCCGAAGATGCCGTTTTGGGTTTCCTTTGGAAGAAGCTCGTCTTCTTTTTGTGACCCTTGCCCTCTAGGGGGTTTTTCTCCAGAATGGCAGAGTACGTTGTAACCGCGATGATGCTGGAGGCGCAGAAGACCGTCGTCAGAAAAGCGACGTGAATGTAGGAGGGATGAGAACATACTCATGGGCGTCGCTCACATCACCGGTCATGGCTGTCAATCCGATGAAAGGGACGGCAGGAAGGGATATGTTTTTGACCTGGAAACACTCTGACCAGTCGTCCCCTAGAATAAAAATACGTTATTGGAGGTCAGGTGGAGGGGGTGGGGGTCTTACATCCTCTGTACTGGATCTTTACCTAAAAACCGCCAAATGTGAACGTGAGAAGGGCAAGAGGAGGGTGTGTGACGAACATCTAGGAATTTGTCCCTGATATAGCTGATGCGCAGCTTTGTCGCGACGTTGGTGCGGCGGAAGTTTGCCTGCCGAAATGATGACATCCGTTAGGAGAAGTAAAATAGAATAACACTCACGGAGCATCCACCTATGCTCTGGTGGTCCCCATCATCGCCAAAATCATAACTCGTCTTTCCATCGCCAAGCATTGCCGAAACCCGGGGAAAGGTATAACCATGATGACCGTTTGCGTATCTGGTTCATACAGATATAAGACGAGGGGTAACCCCAGGTTCGTGAAAAAACGCTACGTGTCCAAGAAGATACCCAAGCCCTCAAAATGGTCTGTTGGGATGTGAGAATGAGAATTGAATGTAGTCGCGAGTATCAATTTTTACCGACCTTGATTTCCAAAAACTGGTCCTTCCTTGGCCTTGTCCTTCGTCAACCATACGGCAATGCCGTCCCCAAAAAGATGGGAAGATTCGCCAGAGATCTATGTCGATACGTTGAAAGTCTGAAGACGAGGGATGCTCGCGAGATCTTACCTTGAATTCTACTTCAATCATATAGTTTATAGTAGAAATACCGATGCGCGACCACAACCAGCCCTAACATAGAATTCATTATTTATGTTGGGAGGCACAAGAGCAGGTTGGGTACCATTTGTGATGGTCTGTTCTGCGTTAGGCGGACATGCTTGTTGGTGTTCTGCAAGATGGACTGGTTTAGATGCTGGGGTCGATGGGGGTAAGAGGGTCATTTAACGTACGATGTAGGCATCGGCGCCGAAGTCCCACCATCTTTGAAAGAGGTCAGAGCGGAATGAGATAGTTGAGAAGGACGGTACCTGTTTTGAAGGTCCTGGTCGATATATGGCGCATATAGCGAGTGTGTCCGTAGTTGAACCAGCTGAAAAGGTCCATGAGATTACGAAAAATGGCACATGAATGGCGCAGGAGGGATACACGGAGCCGTGCTCTCCGTAGGTAAGAACGTGGTCGGATGTTTGCTTTCCTCCTCGCCAACATTGTGCCATGACCGGACACTCACCCTCTCAATGGTTTGATCACCAATACGTGTGTTAGGCTCCTCCTTTGTCTCCGCCGTTACAAGCCTCAGAAAGCATCCCAGAATGAGAGAAGTCCAGAGCACGCTCCAAAGGCGTGAATACATCTTGAAGGCGTTGATATGTCTGCAAAGACCGCTTTGCGTTGTAGTATGGGCGATGTGCGGGACACCGGAAGGTCTACTTCGTCACCAACACGGCCAGCGATCACAGGAGTTCCATTGGCACGTGACTGAGACGTAACGCTGTGGTGATGGGACAAGGCTGTGTTGAACTTGTCACATGGACCCACCTGGTCCGCGTTGCCCTCCTGATCGGAAAACTTCTCGATGGACCCTTCTAATACCATAACAGTGGCCACGTAAACCCCGAGCATCTTCAATTCTCAACCATGCCCTCGACAATCACACTCCCTCCATCGCCCAAGCTAGAGTGAGTACCGTCCTCTGATTTTCCATGACCTCACGATCTATCCTCCCCACAAGGGACGTCACCACTCCGCTATATAATATTCAATTTCACGGCAAGTCCTTCTGCCCTATCTATCCATCGATTTCCCAAACCTCATGTAGTATATCCAGTCACTGCAGTCAAAGGTCTATGGGTGTCAGCCACCCCATCGTCGCCGACATCGCCCCGATGGTTCCCCGGCTTCTCCGCTTTCAATCGGGTCGTTCACATCACCGCCAAAGGGAATCGATATTCCTTTGAAGAACACACAGATCCAGTGCCAGAACGAAGCTCAACATGGAGCCAAAACATGACACAGTGCGTTTTGCCTGTGCCACCGCTCACCACAGCTCCTCAATCTGTATCTGTCTGCAAAGGATGGGACCTCTTCACGACTCTGACAAGGTGACTTTCTGCGTCAAGAGGCGTCTTCCACTGGCCCTGCCAGGCCATTCAGTCACGATCGCTACTTCGAAAGAATATACTTTAAGATCATTGCTCGTAATGCAAGAAAGGCAAGGTTCCAGAAAAGGTGACTCCTCAAAACCATCGCACCGTCCCTCAAAATTGAATTGGCCCCCTTCTAGACATCAGGATCCCCCTGAAGACGAATCACGCTGATAACGTCGAGGCCATCCTTCTATTGCAAGTTCGTGAACCCACCGCCACTTTTGTTTCCAAGCAATGGCTACGCGAGGCAAACGAATTTCAGAGCAAGATGGACGACCTCCAAGGCGAGCACCACGAAGAGGAAAAGATAATTGCTTGATTTCCTGCACTTCTTATGCTTTCGTATCGTCCTTTCTATTGTCTGTACATACTGGGTGATGTACAAAACACTCCTTCAACCAACAACCATGGCATCTGCATACCTGACTGAGGCCCGAGTTACTTGAGAAGGATCCAGTCGGAATTAAGAAGACCATGGTCTCCTAAATGCTAGACTCAAGCAATAACTCATGCGGGTAATTCGAACTTCTGTCCCTGAAGAACTCTGTATGAAGAACACGAGAGTGCGTGAGGTTACAGTCTACAGTCATACGTGCCGAGAAAAGATACGCACTTTGTAAAATAGACATAGAAAAAGTCGAGGTACAACCCCGTTTGAACGATGCCCGCTGTCACAGCGATCGGGTCTACACTGCCTTCACTAAAGTATCTGTAAACATCATAATCAACGACAAATCACAAAGGAACGAACATGACAAGACTCACCTATATATCCAATTGGGAATGTAGAGGGCTCGATATATGCCAAGCGCCGCCAAGTAATGCGTCGTGATCGTCTCCGCCTCTCCAGTCCGCTGAAGCATGAAAAGCTGAGGGAGAATCGCCACAGATTCCAAAAAGATCGAGAACGACCAGAAAACCTCTACAAAATTGAACTTGTAGTTGAAGAGCAAGGAGAGGATCAGGCAAGGGCCGACGAGGTACTCGACGCGGAAGGTATCGATGGCAGGGTCATGTGTCGGTCTGTTTGAAAAACATCAGACTCAATATCCTGAGAAACGGAAGGACGAAGACGGGCTGACCTGTAACGCTTCTGCATGAGGTATAGGATGTAGCAGCTGCTAACGATGAAGAAGAGCTTCATGATCGAGTTGTACAATGAAATGTAGCGGAAGAAGAGGTCCGGATAGCGTGTGACGAAAATGACGACGTATAGGGCTTGGGTCTTGAACGAAATGCCTAGAAAGACGTGTCAGCCGGCTCACAACATGGCTTCCCGCCCCCATTCGCGCGCATCACGAGCTAGCGGGCTGCACCCCCCCTCCCGCTCGCTGAAAATTCGCGGAACATGGAGGCCACTCCTCGCTCACCTCGACACGAGCGTGATTGCTGCATTTTATGCACCAAAATGAAGATGGACGCCAAGTGCGACAAGTCACCTACACACATAACGTCAGGCCCCTGGGTGAAACGACCAAAATATTGTTCAAAACTGACCAATTAGCCGAAACACATTCATAGCCATGGCGGGCAGAGATTGCGGGCGGCGAGAGCGTGGAGCGAGGTTCGAATGTTTCTCCACCGGGCACACTACTTGTGACACGACGTGTTCGTGGATGCACTGATGACTAAGCCTTACCCACGTTCCATCTCTATCATACACATCCATAATAGCCAGGCAAGTCCCCCTCCCGTCTCCTTTCTTTTTCGCAAAGATGTTCTAGTAAAAGGGTCGATTCCCGCCTGCCCATTCCTCGTCGCAAAGAACCTGCCTCCCTCTGCACTCCTCCTCCCGGGGCATCCGAACCCTTTCAAAGCGTCCGTATCCTCGATATACCCCACCAAGCTCACCAGTGGCATATCGTAAGGCTGGACCGACATCATTAGACTCTTTTTAACATCCTAGGCTGCCACGGCCCTCGAGACCAACGGCGCGGCAGCAAAGGCAGAGTCTCACAACCTTTTTCGTTCATCTAGCCGAGCTCGGGCAGATCCAGATCCACTCTGCTCCCGGGTGGTCCCTAGACGTGGTTTTTCTTTTTTATACGAACGAAATAGTCGTTAACACGTGCCCGCTTTAAGCGTCCGAGCTGCAGACCTCTGCTCGTGGCGTGTGGTTACGCGCATATATGGGCCGGTTCGTGTCCCGATAGGAGCGTGTCTTGGCTGGGTTCTTTGTTTCGCAGGAGTGTTGGGCGTTGGAGATATGAGATCATATCTAGTCTGCCGCTTGGCAGCACTGAGCTTTCCTCTCATTATTACCGCTCTCTTGGATGGACTCGTACTCATGATGTTTTCTTCAACAGATCACCCCAATTATACCGACACTGCAATCATAGCGTTGATAATGGATGTGCCGAATCGTGTCAATAGTTCACCGTCATGTCTTGTGGTAGTCCGACTATCAATGCGTTTTGTTCCAATCCTGAACTTTTGAACGTTGAGTTTGATTCAAATAATAAAATACAATGGGTATGTATTTCCATGACAAGTGCATTCTGGTTGTGCGAGTCCATGTATGAAACAAGGATGTGGCGGGTATCTTTGTTTTGATATCAGGTATACAAAGCAGCGTCTGCTGCAACAGAAGGATTTCTACGCCGATGGGGCTATACCACGATCCCTGCAAAAGGATGGTTCAGAGTGCTGGTAAAAATCAGGACGGAGCGCAATATCATACCGCGCGGTTCCCGTCCACGAAGATATCCAGCGAGCTATCGTCCACGACGACGTCTGAAAACTCCAGATGATGGAGAACGTATAAAGTGCGGCCATCACAGAAATCAAGAGCACAGCGAGAACAGTCAGCGTTATCCAAGCAGAGGCAGATCGTAGATGTTGAGGGTCGATCAAACTGTCGACAGTGTAGGCGGTCACGGATACTGTGAAAGCCACGATAGCCCAAACCAAGAAGACAGCCGGAAGGCTTAATAGAATTGCGTGGCCATGAAGTCCGAGATATTGGTGTTGCGCGTTGTGCATGTAGGTATACTATGACGTGACTGTGAACCTCTTTAACATGATGTACGAAAGACGGAAGCTTACTGAATGCCGGTTGCTGGTTTTAGTTTGATGCCTCCATGTGGAGAAGACGCCCACGATGATGCTTCCCAAGGAGGCGAACGACGATATGATGGCTGCAACTCTGGTAGGCTGGGAAATATCGGGGATCGCAAGAAGTCCAACAGTTGCACTGTTTGTCATGTCATCAGATCCCAGGGGCAGAAATGCCTAGCGCAATCGACGACATACGAGAGCAAAACTGTGGACTGCAAAGAGAATAACGTTGGTTGTATGTGGGGTGCTGAAGAAGCATTTACTCACGATAAGTAAAAAGTGTGAGTATTCACGAACTAGTCTCTCGATGTACGTTGCCCATTTCTGTTGCACGTTCGAGAGCCGCCCCCGATACTCACTGGCATCCTTGAGAATCGTCTCGGTAACAATACACGGAAATAAATGACGTGTGTCACCTTCACATGAGCATGATATGTCTTTGGAATACCAAAGAAAAAAAGAGTAACGATCACTTGAATGATCGCCAGAATGAAGGGCGGAAGCCGATGAATACTGGAGGCCGGAAAAACCCCCCTCGACCTTCTAAGCTTTTGGGACGCCTCCCGGGTATGTTGACCGTAAGACTCCGAGTCTCTGAAGCTGCAGACTTCACGAAGAAGCCAAGCGAGAAACATCGTTTTGGCGGCTGAAGTCTCATAACGAGAATCTCGCGGTTAGTTAGCTTAGTGCGTGAAAGTGTGGCTTGTGAAATATGCACCAGACATCTCTCGAACAACTCTGGATAGATCTTCGCATTCCGATTTGGAAAACGGTAC
>Ga0307516_10009883_pt1 | contig 10580 bp, 6 predicted proteins | sample 19_EM_MG_FD_203310 | JGI IMG/M metagenome (GOLD analysis project Ga0307516, IMG submission 203310) | Populus trichocarpa ectomycorrhiza microbial communities from riparian zone in the Pacific Northwest, United States - 19_EM | ecosystem: Host-associated > Plants > Roots > Unclassified | place...
GCCATCGCCATGCCGACGGCGTTGGCGACACCCTGTCCGAGCGGCCCGGTCGTGGTCTCCACACCGGCCGTGTGCCCGTACTCGGGGTGACCAGGCGTCTTCGACCCGTGGGTCCGGAACGCCTTCAGGTCGTCGAGTTCCAGCTCGTACCCGGCGAGATAGAGCTGCGTGTAGAGCGTCAGCGAGGTGTGGCCGGGGGAGAGGACGAAGCGGTCACGGCCGGTCCACTCGGGATCCGCGGGGTCGTGACGCATCACCTTCTGAAAGATCGTGTACGCGGCGGGAGCCAGGGCCATCGCGGTGCCCGGGTGCCCGTTGCCGACCTTCTGCACCGCGTCAGCGGCCAGAACACGGGCGGTGTCGACGGCACGACGGTCGAGATCGGTCCACTCGAAGCTGTCAGGTGTGTGCGCGGTCATCTTCAAGAAGTCCTCGGTAAGAGCGGCAGAACTGCTCGGACGCCTTCAAATCTAAAAGTCTGACTTTTACGAGGGAAGGTGTCGGTGTGCCAGCCTGTGGTGAAAGTGGGACACCGGAACCCGCACTGAGGCGGCACGAGAAGGACATGGCGGACAGAACCATCCAAGGCGTCGGCGGTGACGGCGACGTGATCAGAACGTTTCCCTTCCCTGTCGATCTGAGTGTCTGCGGCGTCGGCATGCAGGTCGGCCCGATGAGCCCCGGACGCACCTGGCACGCCGACGCACCCCTGCACCGCGTCCACCGCATCGACTTCCATGTGGTGATGCTCTTCGACGAGGGCCCGGTCCGCCACATGATCGACTTCGCCGAGTACGAGGCGGGCGCAGGCGACATCCTGTGGATCCGCCCCGGCCAGGTCCACCGCTTCTCCCGGCCCGACGCGTACCGCGGCACCGTCCTGGCCATGCAGCCCGGCTTCCTCCCCCGGGCCACGGTCGAGGCAACAGGCCTCTACCGCTACGACCTGCCGCCCCTCCTGCACCCCGACGAGCCCCGCCTCGCCGCGCTGCGCGCCTCGTTGGGCCAGCTCCAACGCGAGTACGAGGACACGCAGACGCTCCCGCTGAGCCTGCACACGTCGGTCCTACGGCACTCCCTGACGGCCTTCCTGCTACGCCTCGCGCATCTCGCCGCCAGTTCGGCGGAGGCGGCGCGGCAGCAGGCCGATACGACGTTCACGCTCTTCCGCGACGCCGTCGAGAAGGGCTTCGCCACCAACCACAGCGTCAGCGCCTACGCCGACGCCCTCGGCTACTCCCGCCGCACCCTCGTCCGCGCGGTCCGCGCCGCCACCGGCGAGACCCCCAAGGGCTTCATCGACAAACGCGTCGTGCTGGAGGCGAAACGACTGCTGGCCCACACGGACCTGCCGATCGGCCGGGTCGGGGCGGCGGTCGGCTTCCCCGACGCGGCGAACTTCTCCAAGTTCTTCCAGCAGCACACGGATGTGACGCCGGCGGGGTTCCGGGCGGAGTTGCGGTAAGGGCTGCATCACCTGCCGAAAGGGGGCCCCCCGCGCGCGTGGGGCCCCCTTTCCCTCCGTAGAGGGTCGGTTCAGTGACCGAAGTCGAACCAGTTGACGTTCACGAAGTCCGCCGACTGGCCGCTGCTGAAGGTGAGATAGACGTCATGGGTGCCGGTGACCGAGCTGATGTTCGCCGGCACTGTCTTCCACGACTGCCAGCCCCCGGTGTTGGCCAGCGCGAAGCTGCCGACCGGTGTCGCGGTCGGGCTGTCGAGGCGTACCTGGACCAGACCGCTGACCCCGCTCGCCGCACCGCTCGCGACCCGGCCGTAGAACTGGGTGGCCGCCGTGGAGCCGAAGTTGACGCCCTTGTAGAGCGCCCAGTCGCCGTTGGCTATCGAGCCGAGGTCCTGGCCGCCGCCGGTGTCCGTGGTGGTCTCGGCGATGGTGCCGGACTGGCTGTCGTAGGACTCGGCCTGGATGGCGCCGTAGGCGTCCCGGTTGCCGGTCGGCGGGGTCGTGGTACCGCTCCCACTGCCCGTGGACTGGAGCACCTGGACGTAGTCCACCGTCATCGGGTGGTTCGGGTCGGTGGCGCTGGTGGGGCCGCCGCCGTACGCCGCCGGGAAGCCGCCGCCCATCGCCACGTTCAGGATGATGAAGAAGCCGTGGTTCGTGGCGTTGGCCCAGGTGGTCGCGTCGACCTGACTGGCGTTCACCGTGTGGAAGTTGACGCCGTCGAGGTAGAAGCGGATCTGCTCCGGGCTGGTCGAGCGGTCCCACTCCATGGCATAGGTGTGGAAGCCGGCCTGGCAAGTGGTGCCGGTGCAGGCGGTGTTGCCGCCGATGCCGGTCGTCTCGTTGCAGGGGCCGCCCGGGCTGGTGCCGCAATGCATCGTCGCCCAGTCGGTGTTGAGACCCTGGACGTTCTCCATGATGTCCAACTCGCCCACGCTGGGCCAGTTCTGGTAGTTGCCCCGGTAGGGCGCGCCCAGCATCCAGAACGCGGGCCAGTAGCCGAGCGCCGACGAGCCCGTGACGTTCGGCATCTGGATGCGGGCCTCGACGCGCAGCTTCCCGCCGGCCGGCGGCTGGAAGTCGGTGCGGTTGGTCTCGATACGGCCCGAGGTCCAGTTGCCGGAGGCGTCCCGGCGCGGGGTGATCAACAGGTTGCCGTTGCCGTCGAGTGCCACGTTGTTGGTGGAGGAGGTCATCGTCTCGACCTCGCCGGTGCCCCAGTTGGCGGCGCCGCCCGGATACGAAGTCCCGGTGTCGTACTGCCAGTTGGTGGTGGAGACGCCGGTGCCCGCGGTGCCGTCGAAGTCGTCGAGGAAGACCTGCGTCCAGCCCGTGGGGGGCGTGGGCGCGGAGGCGTCCGCGGGCAGGGTGAAGGCCGTGGCGGTGGCGATCGCCAGGCCGAGGGTGCTGAGGGCGGCGATCACAACGCGCCGGAGGGGACGGGGTCTGCGCTGCGTGCCGGAGGTTTCACTCATGGGTGCCTCTCGGATACGGAGTGGGGTGCGGGTGCCGCGCCTGCTGCTTGAGAGCGCTCTCACGCAGTGGGGTGCGCGGTCAATGTGCTCGTCGCCACTCCGGCCGTCAAGAGGTGAAGCCGCGAAAGTCCTTTCGCTGTGCGGGAGTTCAGGTGATGAAGGCGATGAATACGGCGAAAGAGGCGGTTTCCGAGCGGCCCCGGAACGGTCTCCCGGACCGGCCTCCCGGACACGGCGGGTGCTAGACCGCGCTGCCCGCCTTCCAGTCCGCCCAGGACAGGTTCCAGCCGTTGAGGCCGTTGTCGGCCGCGACCGTCTTCTCGCCGGAGTTCTTCACGATGACGACGTCGCCGAGCATCGAGCTGTCGTAGAACTCGTAGCCCGCCACCGAGGTGTTGTTCGCGCCCTTGGCGTCGTGCAGGCCGACGCAGCCGTGGCTGGTGTTCTCGTGGCCGAACACCGAGGTGGACGCCCAGTAGTTGCCGTGCACGAAGGTGCCGGAGGTGGTCAGGCGCTGGGCGTGCGGGACGTCGGAGATGTCGTACTCGTCGCCGAGCCCGACCGTCGAGGACTCCATGCGGGTCTGCTTGAACCGCTCGCTGATCACCATGATCCCGGACCAGGTGGTGTGCTGGGCGTTGCCGCCGCTGACCGGATACGTGGCCAGGGTCTTGCCGTCCCGCTTGACGACCATCTCCTTGCTGGACAGGTCGACCGTGCTGATCTGCTCGCGCCCGATGTCGAAGGTGACGTCCTTGGACTGGATGCCGTAGATGCCGTCCTGGCCCTCGACGTCCTTCAGCCGCAGGCTCAGCGTGATCTTCGTGCCGGCCGCCCAGTACGTCTCGGGGCGGAAGTCGAGGCGGGTGTCGCTGAACCAGTGGCCGACGACCTCGACGGCGGGCTCGGCGGTGACGGTGATCGCCTTCTGGACGGCGGCGCGGTCCTTGACGGCGTGCGTGAAGTTGATCGACACGGGCATGCCGACGCCGGAGGTCGAGTTCGCCTCGGGGGTGAAGTAGCCGACGAAGGTCTCACCGGGCGACTTGGTGGTGAAGGTCGCGGTCTTCGCGGCGGCGCCCTGCGCCTGCGCGGCGACCGTGTACTTCGTGCCCGAGTACGGGTTCTTCGTGGACGTCCATTTCGTCTTGGCGTCGTTGAAGGTCCCGGCGAGCGTGGAGCCGCCGTTGCCGGTCACCTTCACCGTGGCGAACGTGCCGTCGGTCACCGTCACCGTGACCGGGGCCGAGAAATCGGCCTTCTTCGTGCCGTCGGCGGGGGAGACCGTGACGGTCGGCGTCTTCGCGGCCTTCACCGACGCCGTCGCCGACGCACCCCCGGACGAGGCGCTCTCCGCGGCGCCCGCCGAGCCGCTGCATCCGGTCAGCACAGCCGCCGGCACCACCCCGAGCACGGTGAGGATCCCACGCCGGGACCACCTCTCCGACGGCTTCTCGGACCGGTTGGATATGTGCGACACGCCCACGGCAGGCCTTCCTCCATATGCCGCGCACACCCCCTGGCCGTACGCGACGAGATCACCAGTGCCGTTGCATCCTGCGTCACTTCCCTGGATTGAATCTTTGAATCCCAGGGCCCCAACCTGAGATTCCTGTGAAGAGAACCTGAAAGAAGGCCTGAAACCACGGTTGTCGGAGACTCCGCGAGTGTGAACAGAGTATGAACGCGCCGACCGGTGCCCTGAGTATCCGGTGAGATCCCCGTCCCGCCATGGCTTCCCCACCGACCCGGTCGGAATAGTGAGGAAGGAACTGAAGGCGGAGTTCCGCTTCGGCGGCTCCGCGGCAGACCACGCCGGAGGCATTCGTGACCGAAGTCCGCAAGCGGCCCACCACGGCGATCGTCGGAGCGGGCGCGGCAGGCACCCTGACCGCCGTCCAGCTGTGCGAGAGCGCCACCCGCCGCCGGACCCCCCTCGACCTGGTACTGGTCGATCCGGCCCCGGAGGCCGGCCGCGGCACCGCCTACGCGACACCCGACCCGCGCCACCGCCTCAACGTCCCGGCGGGCGGCATGAGTTGCTACCCCGACGACCCCGGCCACTTCACCCGCTGGCTGTGCCGCCACGGCGAACCCACCGTCGGCGGCGCCGACTTCGCCACCCGCTACCGCTACGGCGCCTACCTCGCCGACACCCTCGCCCAGGCCGTCGTCCGCTCCCACGGCACGGTCTCCGTACGCCGGCTGCGCACCCGCGCGGAGAGCTGTACCGGCACTCCCACAGGCCCGGTGGAACTCCACCTCGCCGACGGGGGACTCCTCACCGCCGACAGCGCCGTCCTCGCCACCGGCCCCGCCGCCCCCACGGCCGCCTGGGCCCCGCCCGCGCTCCGCACCTCGCCCCGCTTCGTCGACTCGCCCTGGACACCAGGGGCGTTGGACGCCGTACGCGAGGACCCCGCCGACATCCTCCTCGTCGGCACCGGCCTCACCGCCGTCGACCTCGCCCTCACCCTCGACCGCCCCGAACGCACCGTGCACGCCGCCTCCCGCAGCGGACTCCTGCCGCAGCCGCACGCGTGGGGACCGGCCGGCCCGATGGAGGCACCGAGCTGGCCGCGCGAGCTGACCCTGAGCGGACTGCGCCGGACCGTCTACCGGCACGTCAGCCGCTCCGTGCGCACCCACGGCGACTGGCGGCCCGCACTCGACAGCCTCCGCCCGCACACCGCGCGCCTCTGGCACAGCCTCACCCCCGCAGAACGCGGGGAGTTCCTCGCCCACGAGAGCGCCATCTGGAACACCCACCGGCACCGCATGGCCCCCACCACCGCCGAGTCGGTCACCCGGGCCCGCACCGCACGCCGCCTCCAGGTGCACACCGGCACGATCACCGACGTCGTCGAGGACGGCGGGCGGTTGACAGTCGCACTCTCCAACGGCCGTACACTGCACGTCGGTTGGATCATCGACTGCACCGGTCCGGGGCAGCGGCTCGAAGACCCGCTGTGGCGCGGCCTGTTCGCGACGGGAATGGCGGTGCCGGGGCCGCTCGGCATGGGCGTCGCCACCCGCGACGGACGCCTCCTCGACGCCCGAGGCCGTTGCGTACGGCCCCTGTTCACCCTCGGCGCCCCACGGCGCGGCGAACTGTGGGAGACCACCGCGATCCCCGAGATCCGCGTTCAGGCCGCCGCCCTGGCCCGGCAACTGCTCGCACCCCCGGCCCGCCGCACCGCCCGCCGCAGGCCCGTCGACGGACTCGGACTCCCGCTCTCCACCCACGCCGAGGCCGCCACCGCCTACCGCAGCGGACTCGACCGCGTCCTCAAAGTGCGCGCCGGAGCCGAGGACGCCTTCGCCCGCGCGGTCGCCCTGGACCCCGGATTCGCCCTGGGACACGCGGCGTTGGCCCTCCTCGGCCACGAGTGCGGAGCCGCCGTCGACGTACCCCGCGCCCTCGCCGACGCCCAGCGCTGCGCCCAGGAGCGGGCCGACGAGCGGGAGCGGTCCTTCGTGGACGTGATCACCCGCCGGGTCCAGTCCGCAGACGGGGACCGCGCGCTGATACGGCACCTCGACACCCACCCCGCCGACGCGCTCGCCCTCGCCGCCGCCGTACCCACCATCACCTTCTCCGGCGCCACCGACCTGGACGACGACTACGCGCTCCGCCTCGTCGAGCGCACCTCCCCCGCCTACGACGGGCACTGGTTCCACACCTCGCTGCTCGCCTTCCTGCGCCAGGAGCAGGGCCGGCTGCACGAGGCGGGCGAACTCGCCCACCGCGCCCTGGGAGCCGAACCCGCCTCCGGTCACGCCGTGCACGCGCTGGCCCACGTCCACTACGAGTCCGGCACCCACGAGGCGGGCCGGGACTGGCTCGACGGCTGGGTGTCCGGACAGGGCCGGGGCGCGGTCCACCGGGCCCACTTCTCCTGGCACATCGCCCTGCACGAACTCGCGTTGGACGACCCCGCCGCCGTACGCAGGCGCTGGTTCGCGCAGTTGGCGCCCGGGCGGGTGACCGGGGTGCGCGCGCTGGTCGACTCGGGGTCCCTGCTGTGGCGGGCCCGGCTCAGCGGCAACTGGCAGGGGGAGCTGCCGACTTCGGACGTACTGGACTCCGTGGCCTGCGAGGTCCTGGAGCGGCCCGCGACCGCGTTCACCGCGCTGCACGTGGCGGTGGCCCTCACCGCGGCCGGCGACCTCCCGGCGCTGCGCCGTCTCCGCGACCACGCGGCGGGAGCCGATCCGGTGCAGCGCGAGGTGATCGCCCCGCTCTGCGAGGCCTTCGCCGCCCTCGTCGAACACCGCTTCCACGACGCGGCCCACGGCCTCGACGCACTGCTTCCGGTCCTGCGCAAGGTGGGCGGCAGCGCGGCCCAACGCGAGGTCGTCGAGGAGACGTTGCTGTACGCGCTCGTGTCCGCGGGGCGGTGCGACGCGGCCCGGCGGTTGCTGGACGCGCGACTCGACCGGAAGGCGGCGCCCAGGGACCGGCGGATGCTGGCGGGGTTGGCCGGGTGAGACGGGGCCTGCTCAGTCCTGAGTCGGCTGCCCGTGGGGTTCTTCCCCTTCCGCCGCCGGGAGGGCGAGCGTGGCCTCCAGGCCCCCGCCACGGCTCATGCCGAGGTGGAGTGTCCCGTGGTGGAGGTGGGCCTGCTGGTCGACGAGGGCGAGGCCGAGGCCGGAGCCGGGGGAGCGGGTGCGGGCGCCGCGGGTGAAGCGTTCTGTCATGGCGTGCCGTTGATCGGCGGGGATGCCCGGGCCGTCGTCGCCGACACCGATCCGCACCGTCCCGGCGTCCCGGGTGAGCCGGACCTCGACATCACCGCCGGGGCGGCCGTGCAGGGCCGCGTTGTCGAGGAGGTTGTCGACGGCCAGGCGCAGCCCGACCGGCCAGCCGTCCACGTGCACGGGCGTGGGCACGTCGGCCGAAAGCCGGTAGGTCGTCGTGGGGTGGCGGCGGGCCGCCTGGGCGACCGCCGTGTCGAGGAGTTCGCCCACCACGACCCGGCTGCGTTCGGGCAGCGCGTGGGCGTCGCCGCGGGCGAGCGTCTGCAGCCCGGTGAGCAGGGCGGTGATACGGCGGTGCTCCGCGCTCATCGCCTCAAGGGCCCGGGCCCGCTGGGCGGTCGGGAGGCCGGGGTTGCGCTGGAGGGTCTCCAGGGTCACCCCGATGCTGGTGAGCGGGGTGCGCAGTTCGTGTCCGGCGTCGGCGGTGAAACGGCGGGTGGACTCCATGCTCGTACGCAACTGGTCCAGCATGCTGTTCAGGGCGCGGGAGAGGTCGGCGACCTCCTGCGGGCGTTCGGCGGCGGGGAGTTGGGGCCCGGCCGTGTCGGCGCTGATCGCGAGGGCGCCGGTCCGCAGGCGTTCCAGCGGCTGGAGGATGATCCGGGTGAGCAGCCAGACCCCGCCGGCCGTGGCGAGGGCGGCGAAGAGGGTGACGGCGGCGACGATCGCGGTGTTGTCCGCGAGCCGCCGTTCGATGGGGTCGATGTCCTGGAGGACCTCCAGTCGGTACCCGCCGGTGTCGACGGTGCGGTAGCCGTCGCGTGCCGGCGGCGCGGCAACCCCTACACGCTCTCCGCCGCCCCCACCCCCGACCGGCTCCGCATCACCATCAAGGCCGCCGGCGACGGCAGCGCCCGCGCCGCCCGCCTCACCCCCGGCACCCGCGCCCTGATCGAGGGCCCCTACGGCACCCTCACCGCCCGCCGCCGCACCCGGCCCCGCCTGCTCCTCATGGCCGCCGGAATCGGCATCACCCCCCTGCGCGCCCTGATCGAGGACACCCCGTACGCCCCCGGCGAGGCCACGCTCATCTATCGCTACGGCGCCGACGAGCACGCCGTGTTCGCCGACGAACTCCGCGCCCTCGCCGCCGACCGGGGCGTCGAACTGATCCTCCTCCCCGGCCCCCGCCGCGCCGACACCTCCTGGCAGGCCGCGGGCCCCGGGCACCTCACCGACGACGTCCAGGCCCTCACGAACCTCGTCCCCGACATCGAGCACCGCGACGTCTACGTCTGCGGCCCGCCCGCCTGGATCACCGCCGTCCGCAGGGCCGCCCGCGCCGCCGGCGCCCACCGCGACAGCGTCCACACCGAAGACTTCGCCTGGTAACACCCCCACCCCACCTTCAGGAGCACCCATGCGACGCATCACCCTCTGGCTCACCGCGACCCTCGCCGCGGCCGCCCTCCTCCTCGCCTTCCAGCTCAACGCCTCCGGCGCGACCGGCAAGTCCGGCGACGGCGGCGACCACATGCCACCCGCAGCCAACGCCACCGGCACTGCCACCGCTTCGGCGAAACCGGGGGACGACACCCCGGGCGACGGCGACCACGTGGGAAGGCCCGGCGAGAACAAGTAGCCCCCGCCGGGCTCGAATCCACGGCTCACCGCTTCACCGGCTCGCCAACTCCCGCTCCACGGGCGCCTCTTCACGCAGCCCGAACCGGTCGTGCGCCCGGCGCAACACCTTCGGCGCCCACCAGGCCCGCCGCCCGAGCAGCGCCATCGTCGCCGGAACCAGCAGCATCCGTACGACAGTTGCGTCGATCAGCACCGCCAGGGTGAGGCCCAGGCCGATCTGGAGGATCGGGGAGAAGCCGCCCGTCATGAAGGCGCCGAAGACGACCGCGAGCAACAGGGCGGCGCAGGTGACCACCCTGCCCGAGCGGCGCAGGCCGGTCACCACGGCCTCCTCGTCGTCGCCCGTCAGGCGCCGGGCCTCGCGCATCCGGGCCAGGATGAACAGCTCGTAGTCCATGGCGAGCCCGAAGGCGATCGCGACGACCAGCGGCGGTGCCGTCAGGCTCAACGCGCCCAGCCCCTGGGCACCGAGGGCGCCGGCGAGATGGCCGTACTGGAAGACCCACACCACGGCGCCGAGCGCGGCCCCCAGGCTGAGGAGGGTCGTCGCGATGGTGCGCAGCGGGATCAGCACCGAGCCCGTGAAGGCGAACAGGAGGAGGAAGATTCCGGCCAGGACGGTCGCGGCGGCCCACGGGGCGCGGTCGGCGAGCATCGCATGGAAGTCGACCAACCGGGCGGCGGTACCGGTGACCTGGACCGGCGCGGTGCCACGCGTCTCCCGGACCTGGCGGACGAGGTCGGTCGCCGCGTCGCCGTCGGCGCTGCCGGGCGGTTGCAGGGACACGACCGTGCCGCCGTCGGGCAGGGCGCGGGACGCGGCGTTCGGGGAGAGGGCGCGGACACGGTCGGCGGTCGCGGCGTCGGTGCCCGGTCGCAGGACGACGGTCACGGGGGAGACCCCGGTCCCGGCCGGGAAGTGCGCGTCGACGGTGTCGTACAACTGCCGTGCCTCGGTGCTCCTCGGGAGCTGCTGGGCGTCGCCGATGCTGATCCGCAGGCCGGTGACCGGCAGCGCCAGGACGAGCAGGGCCGGGACGACGACGGCCAGGACGGCGATCCGGCGGCGCGCCGCGAAGCGGGCCAGCCGGGCGAACACCCGCCCCTCCTCGGCCTCGGGCCTGGCCCGCGCCGGTGCGATCCCGGCGCCGAACCGGGCCAGCAGCGCGGGGAGCAGCGTGACCGCGGCCAGCATGTCGACGACGACCACGGCCGCCACCGCGAGGCCCATGCTGCGCAGGAACGTGCTCGGGAAGACGAGCAGACCGGTCAGGCTGACGGCGACGGTCAGCCCC
>Ga0307516_10009885_pt1 | contig 10579 bp, 15 predicted proteins | sample 19_EM_MG_FD_203310 | JGI IMG/M metagenome (GOLD analysis project Ga0307516, IMG submission 203310) | Populus trichocarpa ectomycorrhiza microbial communities from riparian zone in the Pacific Northwest, United States - 19_EM | ecosystem: Host-associated > Plants > Roots > Unclassified | place...
TGGATGGCTGTAACCCATCCGAAGACTTGACCATTGTACCAACGGCAAAGATTCGTTGACTATCTGATGTCACCGCGACATCGTGGAGTATCATGCGGTCGAATTCGTAGGTATCCAGAAGCTAGGTTCGGATAAGATCTCAAGGAGGACACCAGGTAATCATGCGGCGTACCGTTCCATTAATATCCTGCGAGGTGAATGATCAGGAAAAGCGGAGGGAACACGATTATGGAGGTTAACGCACCAGGCGAACAATGGAACTCTCCTCGACAGATAAGAACGCTAGTTATGGGCATTGGGTCATTAATCTACCGTGAAAGGTCCGCCGAGCCAACTTACCTTCGCCGTGCGGCAACCACGTGACGGACTGGACTGGACAATATCGCTCAATCGTCTTCCTACACACACCATCTTGTGTCCAAATCTTTACTGCCCGGGGCAGTTTTGTCATGATCAGGTTTCCGCTCGGTGACCTAAGCGAGGGTTTAATCACGGTGCCTACTTTCCGATGGAGCACCTTACCATGCAACTTGACCAACAAACCCAGTGGGGTGCAACAGCATACGATGGGAAGTAAATTGCTCCTGTAGAATCGCTCAGTTCCACAGCGCAAGAAGAAATATGTGACATTACCCCAACATGGAATATGACCGAGGTACGGTCCCAACTGGAGGTGGCCAGGAACTTTCCGTCTGGGGAGAACTAGGGATCGCTTTCAACAACGGGTACAGACGCTGCCGTTGACTTGACACTCACTTGCATGTGCCTCACCAATGCCGAGTGGGCGGCGATATCCTGGGTCGGGGTCATATTCTGCAATTTGGGGACTAAACCGGCGACCCGAGAACTCCTGGGCATAGCAAGTGGCCCTGTTGATTTCCGATCTGCAGCCTTCCCATCCGTCAGGGATCTTGATACCTTTGCCTTCACCTCGTCTCCAACTCCAATCAACCTGTTAACCATAATCGCACTGCGTACGAGATTCATGAACCTAGCTCGTGCAACGGATACTTCTGTCACTAGCTCTGGAGTTGATGGAGGTACGGTCGGCGGCACAATAGGGGAGGCATCGGATAGGCGCCCGCTAACCTCGCCGGAACTCCTTTCGTCTTCGCGGCCAAGCTGGAAATGAACCACGGACTTTGTGGGGATGATACCGGACCTTGGGGTCATGATCAATGCGCTAGGTGGGATGGTTGGACTGGCGTATGGGAGGGGGATGGACTCGAACTCGACACTGTCCGCCCTTCCAGTGTTGTCAGAGGTTCCGCCAAACATCGTGCTCATCCGTTTGAGAAGAATTGATGCGCGTCGAACAACGCGGGCACTCCAGCTGAGGGCGGTCTTTGACCTCTCTGGCGCGGTCTTCTTCATCCACCCGTAGCCAGTGACTACTCCAAGTTTATCGGAAACGTCGTCAAGAATCTCTGCAAGCCACTTCCTCCCCTTATGCCGGTTAAAAACAATACGCTCAGAGGCGAACCAAGCAGACACCGCTGCAAGACCGAAGGAACTGAAGGCAGAGAAGACAGTCGTGATTGTCGAGGTCACGAAGTGCTGAAACTGAGGTCAGCAGCCTGGAAAACTGGCATCCACGGATCGGTATTACCTGACGGGAGGAGTAGGCGAATGCGACCAGACCAGCAGAAAAACAGGCTACCGACAGTACGAGGAACATGAGAGGAGATCGCCTGTGGAGACGGGCAATTAGCTGGAATCCTCGTGATTACTTGTCGAACGCCAGCCGAACGAGACACCCACTTGATCCACATGCTGACCCACCACGGGACTAGGTGGCGCGGGGAGCGGCTGAAAACGTGTCAAGGAAAGTGGGTAGATAGATAATCGAATAACGTACTACATGGCCTGTTTCCAAGTCAACCCCAGCAGGCTGTTCACCGCAGCAGCTGAAAGGTGTGGTCAACGAAGGCTCTTCCGGCGTGCGAGGTATAAACTCACCGATACTGAATACCAGCGACGTGAACCAGAAAGCGTTGACCGCATTGGCAGCGGGGCTAGTGGTAACACCGAACGAAAATTGCAAACTAGTGGCAGTGACGGAAGAGAAGAAGGTCGCGACAGTCGAGAGGTTGAGCAGGTTTTGCGCGCCATGTTTCTGTGCGAATCGAATCGTGGGAACCCCTAAAGCGCCATAGTAAGGAAAACCAAAACACAACGCCAACGTGAAGTTGAATGACTTGCCGACTTCGATGAACAGAGATAGGGCCGAAGTGATGCTTTCTATGTGTTCACCGAGATCCGCAGATAGGTCGTGAAGATACCGTTGAACGGCGGCGTATTTGAATTGGCCTGGAACAACTATCAGTATGGATGATGCCAATCTCATTTGGCGGTCAGCACACCGGAATATTGACCAAGGCACGACGCCCAGTACTACGCAATCAAAAACATTAGTAAGAACATCGTAGGGAGTCGGACACTTGAATAGGTGTGACCCGGAACCCACCTTAAGATCCCCTTGGAAAGCTAAGATGGAGGCGTTGACCGCCTCGTCCGTGAACTCTGGGAATTCGTTCAAGCACTCGAGGAAGGTCGTGATGTCTTCAGCGAACTGAGCCATCTCCTCTGGGAAGTCTTCCGGATCCAGATCTCCTGTGATCACGGGAGTCCTGACGTTCGGTGGAGGCTTCGGCCGATGACGCCTCGTTTTCAAAGGCCAGGTGCTCGCTTGAACGGACGTGTCTTGGTGTTGGATCTTTCGAGGGAACAAGTCCGCGGCATTCTCGTGGAAGAGGTGGAGGACCTGGGCGATTCTCTCACGGAGGTGGTAAGCGGATGAAAGGATACCGACAGAGCTTCCAAGTTGGCGTGCGGCGTTCGAAAAGTTGCGTAACTTTGGTACGCTGGAGGTCAGTGGTGCGGAAAATGTTGGCCGTTGTTATGGTAGAGACCTACCTGCTTGTCAAAATTGATCATGCTCCTACGCGCGTTTCGCCGCAGTCAGAATTGCCGGGGAACGGGAGATAATCTGCGGGGGACCCACTGACCTCTCAAACTTTGCAAAGGTCTCCGCTCCAATAGTTTGGAGGTGTTCATCGACGGTGGCTATTGATATGATAAATCCCCGCCTCACTTGAGCTTGCAGGCGGCACGCTTAAACCACTCACGGACGTCACGGTCATCCTGGAAACTGGGCTGCAAATTCGACCCTAGCACAGCCCGTCCGTCAATCCAAACGCCAGTACAGAATGCGGTGTGGCTCACCTTTGGAGAAAGCTTCTTCATCGTTCGTCAGCTCGTTCAACGCATCCAGAAGGCTGAGAAGCGTTTGCTTCCGCTTCGCAGCCCCCCGTTTAGTCATGTCGTGTCGTGGCGTGGCTGACCCTGATCCTACCAGAGAGGGGGGTGTGAGCACATGAGATGGGGATTTCGCCCGTTGGCCACCCATGTCGGAAGGGGCGAAGGTGGGAATCTCGGTTGGGTGGAACCGGCTTCAAGTAGAGGCCACAAACCTGCAAGTGTTTTACGCATCGCTGAGTTCGCGTGGACGATGGCAGCAGAACCCGCTTTGACCAGTCGGCCTACCTGCTTCGTTGAGGACTAGGAGGTGGATACGGAAGCCAGCTTACACGAGGGGGAAGAGAGGCGAAGAGATCCATGCGACCCAGACGCCAGCGGAATGAATGATCTGCATCAAATTTCAAACAAGTGCAAGCAAGATGTCTCATAAGATCAAGGTTTCGCGTATTCACACGTCACAGGTTGACGGATAGAATGGGGAGGTAAGCATGGGTCGATTGCATTGTAAATAACAACTGGTGTATAAGGAGACATTATACAGTAACAGTAGCGACATCCAACGAAGAAAGGAGAACTGGTCGATTAAGCTGTAGCAGCAGCAGAGTTAGTAGGGGCAGCAGGTGTGCTACTTGCAGCGGTGTAGTCCTATCGAGGAGCGTGAATACGTGAAAAAACAACATGCAAGTCGGAGTTTTGTTACCTCCATCTCTGCATCGAGGTCGGCCACGCTCTTGCTTGGACGTTCATTTCTCCTCCTTCCACCACGCCCGCGTCCGCGCCTGGGCCCTCCGCGACTAAATGATACAATCAGGTCTTGGCTCCGTGGTGAAAGTGGATCCTTGCCATACCGTGGGGTATCGGTAGTCCCGGTCGTAGCGGCGGTGGGAGCGGGTGCGACGCGGCTTGCAAGAGACTGAGCGGGCATATTGATCGGGTCAACAACGATCTCGATCTTCATGGGGCGTTCTATGGTTGGGAGTGCGGAGTGAAAGAGATGGAACGAGGATGTTTGTCAGTTGAACGTTCTCTCCAGGTTGGAGGGTAGTAAGGAGAAGGAGATGCCTGCGAAGCAATGATTCCGACTTGCTCCACACGTCCGGTCACAATGCCAGTTTCTTGCCTCAGTGGATAAGCCATTGGTAGTTGCGAACCCACAGAGGAGACGAGTAGTGACCAAACCCGTCGTCTCAGTGACCGTGATGGGCGAAGTAGACAGGAGAGCGCATGAACACTGAAGCGCCCAAGGACTGGCGCGTCTTGAAAGGCACCAAACTGGTGACGGGCTTCAGCGTTCGGCTGCTGGTCTCCCTCTTGCCGATGTTTGGTCTTCAAGCCACCTTGGTGGTAACCGAATGAAGACAACGAGCGCGCCGGCGCGACACCGCCACAGAGAAATACAAGACGAAGATGAAGGAATGGTCGATACTAACTCCCATCAATGAGGCGGTTGTTGTATTGCTGGTAGGCTTTGGTCGCGTCGCCCTTCCTTTGGAACAGGATGTTGGCGACTCCTTTCGAGCGACCGCTTGCATCGTAATGAAGGGTGACATCCTTGAGAGGTCCGATGGTGGAGTGGAACAATTCCTGTTGGACGCAGCAAATGAGCACGACGGACAAAGGAACCACCAAAAAACAGAACAAACCTTGACTTGGGCTTCGTTCACGTCGGTAGGCAGGTTGGACACGATCATCTTCTCCGCGGTCTGAGTCGGCGCGGGAGAGGGTTTGCCGGTTCCAGGGGTGGTAGTGGAATATCTGACGCGGGCGGAAGGGGCGGGTTCCTTCTTTCCTGGGGCTTCCGTGCGTCCTACGCCGCGACGGCTGTTGGTCTTCCTAGCTGGTTTGGGGCGGGAGGAAATGATCTTTGAGGGGGTAACCATGAGCCACGTTACGTCGCGAACGAGTTGAAAAATGACGAACATCGTCGAGGGTCTGGTCCATGACGGTTATTAGGAGAGATAGACGGTAAAGAAGTGGAAGGTTGTGGGTGATTAGAGCAGAGAACGACGAGGACAAGAGGGAGTGGCGATGACAACGTCGAGTTCTTTATCCCTCCTCGGAGTCTGAAATCAAAGGGCGGAGTTTTAAATACCGAGTCCCCTCTCGATCACTTGAAATCACTTCACATCTCAAGCGCGATCGTCTTCGAATATGTCCAGAGGTGGCAGAGGTGGCGGCCGAGGAGGAGGCCGAGGAGGGTTTACCAGCAACGCCCCTCCCATGGGACTTACCTTTGCTGATATCCAGGCCATGTCAAGAGAGGCGACAGAGAATTACCCGGTATGCCTTCCAGAAGCTAACCGCCCAGGTTTCTGAAATCGTTCTCATTCTAGACGAGGGAACTCCCTGTACTCATGGAGCCCTCAGAGGACGAAAAGCGTATTCGCCAGCTACAAAATGGCTTTGCCACGCGTTTGCGTCGTTCCAAGTACTACATCGTTGAACCCACGAAAACAAATGGTGAAGGCTCCGAGTCTCCGATGGTTATCAGACGCCTCATAATGTTCAGAGCTGGAGCGATACTCGGATAGATATCGCCCATCCTTAGCATCCCAGCCAATTCTTAAGCGGACGGACTTCGATCCAACGTTCTTCCCGCCTGAGATTTTCGAGGACTATTTTAACCCCCGAAGGAAACGAAAGGGTAGGGTTCTCGTTGGGGTTAAACCGTTGTTTTCGCTAACACCACGCAGCGACCAAGGCCGCTGCCGCCAAAAAACTAAACCTCGATGATATGATCGACGAGAACGACGATGTAAGCTCCCTCACAATAATTCTTCACGGGGCCGCCTCAGACCACTCAGCAGGCCAAGTCCGAAGAGGAAGGGTCCAACAACGGTTCACAACCCGAGGGAGAAGATTACGACGTGGACGAGGAATTCGATAACGACTACGCCGAGAACTACTTCGACAATGGTGAAGGGGATGACATGGATGATTTGGGAGATGGTGGTGGCGGGGGTGGCGAAGGTAACGAACTTTCACACTTCACTGTTCCTGATTGTCGGTCTGAATTTTAACTTTTGCAGGAGAATATGAATGATGACCTCCCCCGGCGATCGCCGCTGACCGACCCTTCGTGGTTCAAAACCGACCTGGCGCAACGTTCAACGCCATTCGTTGAACTTAAGGAGAGCGAGCTCTTCTTCCCTTCCCGCCGTCCTCTCCTTTCTTTCACCACGCACCTCACCAACCCCCATGCTTTTCGCAGTCCGGCTGTTCCTCTTCACCTTTGCATTGACCGTTGCGATGGCATGTGAAGGGGAATGTATCGTCAACGTAACAAAGTTCATCCTCCACAACTACGATAACCCTGTTTACGACGTATTCCGAGCCACTGTAAGTATTCTACGCATAGCCGCCACTCTCCCTACTGATATCCCGAATTAGGCTGAAGAAATCCAAGATTCGATCATTCCATCCTCCTCTCGCGCCGTTGACATGTTGGACTACATCACCCCTCTCCTTTCGTCTTACGAGGGGAATTCCTATTCTCTCATGGAAACCGCAATCTTCCCATCCTACTTCCATGGGAAATGCGAGGACCCAGCGACGGGTGTCGCTCCGGCCGGGTGTCCAAATCCGTCTTGCCCCGTGGTCTGTGGGACACCTGGTTCGATGGCTTACCACTTCCCGAAACTCAGGCGAATCGCGTTCGACACCATACATGCGATGCTGTTCGAACATACGAGGGAGGGTTCAGATACGTACGGGGCGGTTGAAAGGGTCGTCAAGCGGTTCGCGGTCTCCCAGACTACGTCCAACGTGACGACGCGGTCGATCCCCAGGATTTTTTGGGCACGAAAGGATCTTGACCTCTTCTTACCGGAGTACGAATCTATCTTCCTGACGAAGCGGGCGGATGATATCGGCGCCAAGTTGAAGCCTCTCCTTGAGAGTATCCCGGAGAGATTAACGAGGGCGTGCGGGTACCTGGGCCCTAACGAGGACGGTACGGCGGACGAGTTACATGGATGTAGTTGGGAAGCGGAAACGGTGGAATACGTCCTGTCATTTCCTTGAGCTTGTCCCCCTTTTCACCCACCGCCAGTTTCGGCCTAACGCCTTTGCGTTCGTAACGTCCAGTCCTTAATTTTCAAGATGACGTTCGTTCACTTGCATTCCTACTACCACATTGCTATCGATCCGACCCGTAATGCACGTTTTGTTATTCCCAGACCCATCATCGACATCCGCGATGCCAAGATAAAAAAAACTCATACATAAACATTTACATCCTAGCTGCGTGATATGGGGGAGACTGTATGGTATGGGGAGGGACGTTGGTGCAGAATACTCAATAAAAAATGTAGAAGAGAAACGATGGAGGAGAGGCCCAATGGAGGTAAACGATGGATGGAGGGATGCGGGTATTAAATGAGATCCTAGTAAAGGGAGGGTTCGTTTTATGCACCATGCAAGAGGAAGGAGGAAACAAACAGGGAGGAAACGATTTTTGAGACAAACCGGATGCTCCGACCTACACGTGAACGGGAAGCCAAGGACCTGTACAACATAGAGAGGCACGATGCTTCACCAAGATGCAAAAGTAGAACAGATCTGTGGATGCCACGGAACACAAATACAATCCTTCAAAGATCCAAAAAAAATCAACAAGATCAACCAACTTATCACAATTGGAAGGGAGAAAACCTAGGAGGCGTTCATGCCGCCTGCAATAATCGCCCTCTTCCTCGGCTGGGTACTCGGGGTATTCCCTTCAGACACGACCTCCGCAAAGCTCGCCCTCCTCTCCTGCCCAGGGCCCTGTGCGGAGGGTCGAGTTGGTAATCCCTTCTCGAGAGTTTGGACGGGGTCTGATCCCGCCCGGTAGATGGGGTGAGGGGGCGATACCGATGAACTGCTACTTCCAGACCCGCGTCCACCATCTAGTCCAACAGGGAGACTTGTTTGGGTACGCCCCTTTGTCGCGTTGTCCCCAAGGGTACCCAGCTTCGAATCTGACGTCCAAGCCTTCCTGGTGGTTCCAATCGTCAGGTTCTCCAACGCATTGGCAATAATCTGTGGATCAGGGTCTACGATTGGACTATCTTCAATCCTCAGGACGGAATCTGAGGATTCCTGGCGGAACACGTCAGTTCTAATGGAATTTGGTATTCCACCTCCACCAGGCTGAACCAACCCAGGTCCGCTACTCTCTTTAAAGCCAACATCCGTGTCACCAGCGGAAGATTCACCGTCGGGAACGACCTCGTTAACAAGTCCAGATGAACTCGGAGGGACGAAGGGGAAGTACTCTTGGGGTGGGACAGGTGGAAAGTATCCTCCAGGATCCTCTCTCAGTGGTGACCCGTGTTGTACCCACTGGGGTGGAATGTGGACGGGCGCACCGACAGCTGCGTAGGGGTTCACACCAGCTCCAGGTCTTCCCCAGAACGCCCCAGGGCTCATCGTTACTCCGGGCGAGAATGGCATGTATGGTGTCAATATATGAGGTATGTTGCCCGTTTGGGGACCGTCGGGTCTGTTCGATGGCGGGTTTCCTACCTGAGGGCCACTATGAACAGTGGGCGACGGCTGTGGGAGGAATGTGAATGGAGGCATGGAAGGGGTCATTGGCGGGAGCCCGTGTGGGGTCGCCGTTACGATGTGGTGAGGGTGGTGAAGCGGAGAGATCGGATGGTGCGGGTGATGCAACGGCGAAATCGCACCGGGAGAGTGGGTGTGGGGGTGGGGGAAGCCCGCAACAGACGGAGGCGGTAGTGCAATCCTTCCAGGGTGAGGGAAATTGGAGTTCAAGGGTGGTGACACTGATGACTTTGTGCGCGCCTGTTCGGGAGGTTGCTTTTTGTCCGTTGGTTTGGTGGGGAGGGGAGATACCAATGTGGGATAGTGGTTTGGGAGGGGGGACGTTGTCTGCTGGTCAGGGTGCATCTGCGGTTGCATCGGGGGCTTAATGGTCAGATATGGGGGATACACATCGTAGGGGGACGTAGCGCCAGGTGTGGACCCGAAGTCCGGGTATCGCAACGGCATCGGGATGTGATTTGGATGATTGGCCCCGTTTGGACCGGCATATGACCCAGGGAATTGAGCGCCAGGCGCGGGTGACGTCGGGACTGTGCTCGCTTGCGAGGCGGAGAACCTGTCGTAGTGCACTTTCAACGGCCGGCCGTTGAACTCATACCTGACGTCATCGTTAACTTGGGACAATTCCAATCACTGGCCTCGTTATCTGCTGGGACGCTTACCCGTTGAACATCTTCACCGCTCGTTCGGCGTCGATTTCATTTGCGAACACAACAGTTCCAAATCCTCGTGATCGACCGTCGGGCCCAAGGGCAACATCGGCGCGCAATATTGTTCCCGCCTGTCGGAACAGGTCTTTCAAATCCTGCCATTGGCAGTGAAAGGGGAGCTAAGGAGGGAGGGGGGTTAACTCATCTTAGGGTGGGGGTAAAAAAAATACTCACATTCCCGACAAACAAATTTCTGCTAGCCGCAGCAGTTGCTGGTCGCAACAGACCCAGAAAGTCCTCAGGGTTTGTAGGAACTGTGGGAACAGAATGGGGTGGGAGACTGGGAAACAAAGACCCTGTGAACGGTGGTCAAGAATGTGACACCGGATGACCAACGAGAGAATTGAATTACCTGGAGAATGAAAGCCCCCGGGAGAAGCGAGAGTGGGATTGGGGCCATCGAAGTCTTGGGTGATCCTGTCCGGCCTGACTTCGAGAGTTCTCGTCTGCCAGTTGTAGCTGTGAAACATCTCAACGGCTCTTGTAGCATCTTCGGCTGTGGCGAGGAGAACGGTGCCGTAGCCTCTCGATCGGTTGTCCGGTCCCAGAGAGACATCTGCCCGGAGGACGGTTCCGGCCTTGCGAAAAAGATCTTTTAGATCTTGCCAGCGAACTCGATACGGCAGCTGTTGTTGCCGTTAGTAGACCGAGTGGGGTGAGGGACGGAACGTACGTTGCCAACGAAGAGCTGGGTGCGAGTGTCTTTTGGGATGGGCATACGCCCTTGGTTTGAGGTTGCCATCTGAATAACAGCCTCGATGTCGGCATTACTCGGAGCAGGGGCGGGGGGCGGGGATCCAGAAGGAAGAAATGGAGGTGGGTTTTCCCTGGGCTGATTGGAGGTAAGTAGCGGGTTGGAGAGCCTGTTGGGTAGCGTGAAATACATACTACGGAAGGGTGCACGGCGACGGAGAGAGGGAACGCCATGGCCGAAAGACTGGCTGGAGACCGCCCCGAGCGTAAGGGGGGATGAGGGTTCCGGTAGAAGGAGGTTACGGACCCGCTCCACAGTTCCAAGCGCGGGCCAGAGACAATCTGTCGGATAATACAGACAAGTG
>Ga0307516_10009886_pt1 | contig 10579 bp, 14 predicted proteins | sample 19_EM_MG_FD_203310 | JGI IMG/M metagenome (GOLD analysis project Ga0307516, IMG submission 203310) | Populus trichocarpa ectomycorrhiza microbial communities from riparian zone in the Pacific Northwest, United States - 19_EM | ecosystem: Host-associated > Plants > Roots > Unclassified | place...
ATACTCTAATACTGATATATTTAGGTTGTAATCTATCAGTGTGCTGGATGAAGCATCAGCAGATGATCATTGAATACAATAGTTTCAGTCAGTTGTAATCTCTTGTCCTACCTTGTTTAGTCATTGCAGAGTTGCAAATGCTGACCTTATCCATCTAGACATACCGGGCCCCTGCCAAAACCCTGATGAACACTCATGGATGATTGATTGTCCATCCAGAGTTGTAAAGGTCCCATGAACTTGTATCCCAGCTCTGTTAGGGCAATCACTTAACTATCTTCTCAAAGCATAATCCAAAGACTATGCTGAGAATCAAGCATTGTGGGCTCACACATAGATAAGCTTAGAGAGAGAGAGGATGATGGAGGAAAGCACCAGTTTATATTGACTTTAGATATCACCACAGTCAAGTGGGAATCCTAAGTATATTTGAAAGTAAAGACATAATAATGCTAGTACTCTATGCTAGCTGGTTGAGCCCTTCTAATTATAAAATGAAGACCCATACTCTCAATGTCCATGATGCCATGCTTAGTACTCATGATGTATCTGACACTGGAGCCATAATCAGTCAGACTTGTCACAACTCTTGTCTTAGAGCCACTGCCACACGATCAAGTGGAGGGCAAGAAGGGGGAAGCTAGAGCATAAGACTAGAGTTTACAGGCTTTGTGCTACTCTATATATACTATATTAGCCCAGGCTTATCATCCAATAAGATATAGTCCAGATATCCTCCAATGGGATATGATCCTGCTATCAGATGAGTCAGAGATAAGAAGATAAGAAGATAAGGTGTGAAAGAAAGAACATATAAGGAAATAGCTGAGTAAGAATATAGTTTGGCTGAATAAGAATAAGGTTTGAGTGTAAGCAGTATAAAGTAATGCCTTGGCATTGAGTCAGCAGTGTAGAGTAATGCCAAGCAACTGTCAAACCTTATAATAATGTCCACAAGACCAAACAATGATAATATGTAAAAGATTAAGGAGCTGTTCCATAATAAACCAAACTGAAATAAGATAAGTGTTAGATAGTTCATTTGATAAGATGGGAGAGGCATGGTTGATAAGATGAGATAAGATGAGAGGCTGTTCCATAACAAGCTCCAACATCATATTTTTCAACCAACAAATTTCCTTTCCACCCACTACTCCTGCCATATGTTCAGCCTCGGTAGTTGAGAGCATAATCATGCTCTGCAACTTGCTGATCCAAATCACTGCTCCCCTTCCAATCTTAACCAATACTCCACTTGTGGACTTTCCATTGTCCGGGTTTCCTCCATGGTCTGCATCACAAAATGTCACAAACAGCTCCTCTGTGTCTTCATCAGAACCATATTCCAACTTCATATTCAAGGTGCCCTTCAAATAGTGGAATGCATGCTTGCCAGTCTTCCAATGTGCCATGCCTAGATTGAAGTTAAAGCGAGCCAATACCCCTGCTGTATATGCAATATCTTGCCTTGATGTGATTGCCAGGTATAACAATGATCCAACAGCATTTATGTAGGGAGTGTTTCTCATTGCCTCAACTTCCTTCTGAGTCTTTGGACTATCTTCCTTGCTCAGCTGCAATCCAGGTGTCATGAGTGTTCCAACAGGCTTGCAGTCTGTCATTTCAAACTCTGCCAGCTTGTTTACAATGTATTGGCGCTGAGACAAGTAGAGTCTGCACTTTGGCCTGTCTCTGGTAATTTCAATTTCAAGGAGAAATGAAGTTGGTCCCAAATTCCAGAGCTTTAAGTGAGTTGCAAGTTCAGCAACAAATGCATCCTGGGCCTCTGCAGATTTTGATGCCAGTATAATATCATCCATAAAGACTGGCACAAAGATCTTGACCCCATCCCTCTCCCAAATATAGATGCATGGGTCTGAGTGCAACTGAATGCAACCTATCAGATGCATCACGTCTGCAAATTTCCTCCCAAACAACCTGGGGGACTGTTTTAAGCCATACAAAGACTTATTAAGTCTCCAGACCCAATTTGGACCATTTACTTGAAAATCATCTGCCTGTCTGACATAGACCACAGTATCAATATCACTCTGTACAAATACATGGGATATATCAACAGAACATAGATGTAGGTCTTCAATTGCTGCCAAGGCCAAGATCAACTGAATAGTAGCTGAATGCAGTGTAAATGCATAGGTTTTCAAGTAATCAAATCCAGGTCTTTGGCTAAGCCCTTTGGCAACAATGCATGATTTGAACTGCTCTATTGAACCATCGGCATTCCTCTTGATCTGGAAAACCCATTTAGACCCAAGGGCTTTCTCCCCAGAAGGCAGTTCTACCAAGTCCCAAGTGCCATTACTATGATGCACATTCATCTCCTCTAATGCTGCTTCCTTCCACTGCTCGCATGGGGTCCAGACATTGCCTCTTTCCAAGTTGCTGGATCATATTCTCCAATATGATTAGCTACTTCTTCATCCTCATCGTCCCCTTCATCTTTATCAGAGGATTCAATCACAGGTGTGGTTTCATGGACTTTCCACCACTCCACCAGTCCAGCACTGGCAGCTTTTTTTATATGGACTTTCTGAGAGCAATGGGCCTATTATCTTGCTCCTCAGATGAGTGGCGCAATATGCAACGCACAATGAAAGTGGCCAAGTGCAAATACTTCAACAATAAAATTGAAAGTATTGCAGACCACAACAAGAGGCCCTGGTACCTCATGTCTTGGACTCGCACTCGAAAACTGGACTCCTCGGAGGCCATCATTTTCAAGGGTGAACCCTGCCTCACTACTGAAGATCACTGGAACACATTCCAGGAAACCTTTAATTCTGCACACAAGTGGGACACATACCCCACCTGCTTGATGCAAGCCATACACCCCAAGCCCAAACGGGCATGAGCACCTTTCAGTGTGTGCAAACTTGTGTCTATGTAAGTTACACCATATATTAGTATGCTTTTCATCCTGAGGTCTTACCACCTTTGTGTCTAGTGTGTCAAACTCTTCTAGGATGTAAATGTCTTTGTGGCTCACCAATTATATGAAAATAGGCCCTCACCCTGGATGACTTGCAGCACATGGTGTCCTATTACGAGAAATCCACACTCCATGATGACCACCTCTTCTTATCAATGCTCCTCACTGGGTTTTTCGCATTGTTGAGGCTCACTGAATTGACAGACCCAGACACTGTTTTGCTTCATGATCCAAGAAAACAGATCTGGCATCTCTCGGTAACAATATCCCATGACAACTACTCATTCTTCCTACCAGGACACAAGGGCAACAAATTCTTCAAAGGTAACATGATCATCATGCCCCATTCTACCAACTCCCACAATGCATACCGCCATTTCACCTCATACTTAAACTCGTGCAACAGCAAATTCCCAGCAGCCTCCAGCCTTTGGCTATGAAATGACAGAACTGTTCCAACTTGTATGTGGTTCATGTGGTGTCTGTGAACATTTTTTGACAAGACTATTAGAGGTCAATCAATGTGAGCAGGTGGGGCAACATTGTTGGCTGAGACAGGCACACTACCCCACCTCATTCAAGCATTGGGTCAGTGGAAAATGGACACATTTGAGATCTACATCTTGAGGGCAAAGGTCCAGGAGATAGGAATGGAGTGGAACAGCTGGAAGCGCTTACTGGCTGTTCAGGCCAGTCAGCGCCAGGCCCAGATCACATCACATGGACTCACATTAAACACTTCTGCATTGATGACAACATCTTGAAACTTTTTGTCTGGATCATTAACGTGTGCTTCATTGCGGGTTTCTGGCCTGACAGTTTCAAAACTTCCAAGACCATAATTATCCCTAAACTGGGTAAGAAGGACTATAACATCCCTAAGGCGTTTCGTCTAATTGCGCTCCTCAACACTCCTGGCAAACTCTTTGAAAAAGCCATTGCTAATAGATTACGGTGGGAAGCGGCCTGCTTTACAATATTGCACCCATGCCAATTCAGAGGAGTCCGACCAAACTCCACCAAAAAAGTGGGCTCATACCTTACTCACCTTGTGCAAGCAGGATAGACTAAAGGATACAAGACCAGTGTTGTGGCATTTGACCTTGCCCAATACTTCCCCTCACTGAACCATTCAGTCATTACCCTCCTACTTGACCATATGGGATTTGCCGATGTTGTGGTAAATTTCTTTGTGGACTACCTTGTAGGACGATTCACAAAATTATTCTGGAACAATCAACTCTCAGAACCATTTCTGGCAGCAGTTGGGGTGGGCCAGGGCTCTGCCCTGTCTCCCATCCTCTCTGCCCTCTACCTTGTACTTGTTCTCTGGGAATTCCACACTGAGAGACACAATGCACAACTCATCTCCTATGTAGATGATGGGATGATTATTGTCCAATCTAAAACATGGGATGAAAACCTGGTAAAGCTCAAAAGCACTTACGCCACTGTATTCTAGCTCATGGCCGCTCTCAGCCTGGTGCTAGAACATGAGAAATTGGAGGCCTTCCACTTTTCCAGGAAGCATGAGGATTTGAACCCTCCGGTAGACCTCAGGTATGCTCCATATACTGGAAATACCCCCCTCGTCCCAAGTAAAGTCTGGAGATACTTGGGCATCTTCTTCAATCGAAAGCTCCTTTTTACAGAACATTCAAAATAATACGCACACAAAGCCCTCTCAGTAACGAGATCTATGCTCTCCCATGGAAATTGTGCCCGCGGGTTGAAACCAAAACACAAGTGGTTACTATACAGGTCATGCATCATGCCGATCACATTGTATGGCATCCGCCTATGGTACTACAATGGCGCCTGCATTAAAGGCACCATGAAAGAACTTACCAAGATCCAAAGGCAGGTGGCTGTTTGGATCCTGGGTGCCTTCAAATCCACTCCTATAGGAGTGGTGGAATCGTTAGCCAGTCTCATTCCGATTCACCTTCATATTCGGAAACTGGTCTATTGCAACCACGTCTGCATGCACACACTTGCAGACTCACACATTACACGCCTGATGGCAGCTACCAGAAACGAAGCTGATTTCCTCAGTGTGTACCACCCTTCCCGACTTTGCAATAAATGCAAGTCTCCCCTAGTGGACATGTGGGCCAACGAAAACTTGGTCGACGTGTTTGTCCTACCCTACAACAAGTACAATGTGCCTGGGTACCATCTTACAGACACATACCCAGAATGCATTATCCAAGACATTGTTCTGATCCAAGGCAAGACTGCCAAAGACAAAGCTAAAAGGAGAGAGGCCTGCTTTATAACCCTCAACCAGTCATTTGTGCACTCTTCTACCTCCGACTCATGCATCATGATTGTTACCAATGTGTCTGTCCCCTTCTAAGTACTGGGTACCAAGCCATTGCGGCATGGCACATCTGGCACTCAGACCACTATTTTGAGAACTTCAGGTCTGGGAGACTTGCAATTTCCAACGATGCAGAAACAAATGCTATTGGAGGGGCCCATCAGCACCTTCTCAGGTATATTTGACTCCATTAGTGACATCAAAGAGATCCACATCTACTCGGACTCAACATATGCATTACACAACATGTTGGACCTGTTCATCCACTCTGCACAGTTATATGCACTAGAATCGCTTGGTGTTCTCTCCCCTTGGATGGAGGGGAATGCCGATCACAGAATTGTCTTACACCACATCCCAGATAGTGAGGACTATGTGTTTGAGCCTCAATACACGGTTCATCGCCTTTCCACCTCTACTAAAATTGAGGCTGGAGGGGCTCCAGCATGCACCATTGCTTTCGCAACAAAGCAGATCACGGACTTCGTAATGAGCGACTGGGCTAACCAGTTCTGGCTCTCACAATATATTGGCCAACACTTCATGTACTCTAGATGGTCGGTCAAAAGACAAGACCATGCTAAGGCCAAACGCATGGCTCTATCGCATCTAAACAGTGGTACATGGCTAAAGAATGCGGGTCACTCTGCATTGCTCACAGCCCAGATGGTTCGTGGCCTCACCAGCCACACCCCAATTGGACACTACAGAAAACGATTCAAGGTGGGCCCTTTGAGACCTTCCGATATGTTCTATTCAAATGTCTGAAGCACTCCACATGACCCCCAGACATGCCCAACTTCACCAAAGCCACCCTGTACTGGGAGCACTTTGGTAAATTCATCATGGACAATCCCACTGCATATGCATTTGTGGACAGTCCAGCTTACTGTCAAACAGTGACGGATAGTATACGGAGAGTTGTATGCTGGGCTAAAGCCACTCCTGCCAGTATTCATAATCAAAGGGCTAAGTCGCAGGCTCGCCCATCGGAAGGTAGGAAGGTGCCACTCAGAACTATCTCCATTGGCCATATACTCTTCGAAAGAGGAGTGCACAGACAAATCTCACATCATCTAGAGGCGTTAACCTCTGCACATGTTAACATATTTGTGATACACAAAGCCATCAACCCGAGTGCAAGGGGTAATACATGCAAAACCGGACTTATGTTTGCTCCCATCAGGGCCCAATAGGTGTATGTAATTAGTATACCAATTGGACTGTTTAGAGTACACTGCTATATAAGTTGCTGATTAAAAAAAAAAAAAAGGCCTATTATCTGGTTCATCTTCATCATCCTAAGCAGGTTCAATTCTCACACGTTGCCTGGTCCTTGGTCTTATTGGCTGCTCTGGCATCTGAACTGGTGCAGATTCTTCTTCAACTGGAGCAGACTGCTTCTCCACAACTGGAGGTGCAGCAGGTATTACAGGCTCTTGTTCATTTCCATCATTTTCAATAGCTGGTCCTGGTGTATACTCCTCAATATATGTACTCTCTCTAATATCTCCAAATTCTGAAATAGTGCCATAAGTGTATCGTTCATCAAAGTCAGCCCTTTCACTAATAATAACCTTCTTTGTTTTAGGATTATAGAACTTCCAACCCTTATAGCCATCTGGATAACCAATAAAGATACACTTTTCCATATGTGAACCCAGCTTTTCTTGTTTATCCTTCTGAATATGAACATATGCCAGACACCCCCAGACCCTAAAATAACCAATATTGGGTCGCTTCTTATGCCACAAGTGATAAGGAGTTGTGCCTGATACAGCAGACAATGGACAACAATTCCACACTTTGACAAGTGAAGCCAAACAGTCACCCCAAAATCGCTTGGGCAACTCTGACTCTGCAAGCATTGCCATAATTCATTCTTCCGATTTCCTATTTGCATGCTCTGCTACACCATTCTGTTGTGAACGGTTTTGAGTTGTATACTGTTTTGTGTTACCACATTCATCCAAATAATCAATGAACTCTTTGGACATATACTTCCCCTCTTTATCACAGCTGAAGGACTTCAATGTCATACCAGTGGCATTCTCAGCATATGCTTTGAATGTCTTGAATGTGCCAAATGAATCACTCTTCTTTTTCAAAGGCAGAACCACTTTGAAATGTGAAAGGTCATCAATAAAAGTGATCCAATACATAAATCCTCCATTTGAAGGTGTTCCAACAGAATGCAAATCAGAGTGGACCAATCCCAGTAACTCTGTGGCTCTAGTATCACTTGATAAGAATGGGTTTGCATGCATCTTTCCAGCTAGACATGGTTCACAAACAGGATCAGGCTTTGCTGCAGAGTCAATTACCAATCCTTCCACCAAGTTATCCTTAATCAACATTTTAATATCCTCATAATTGTGGTGGCAAAGCCTTTTATGCCATAAAGACAGATTGAGAGGCAGAGTTGATGACATATGCACTTGTTCAGAAGAACTCAGGGTTGTACCATTCAAATAACCAACATTATTATCATCTATTGTGGCTGTAAATTAAACAGAACCACTATGACTAAATGACATGGTATCAAAAGATATATGTATGTCAAATTGTTTCTGCCTCATCAGATATAAAACAGCAAGAAGATTATTTTGCAAAGCAGGTACATGTAAAATCTGAGTCAATTCAACATCTCTACTGTCCTTTTTATTTACAAGTGGATGAAATACAATAGTCTGAATAAATGACTCTATTATCTGCCAAATGGATAGGAACTCTATAAGAGGTATAATTCCTGATCCAATGCTGATGTGGTGTCATATGAGAAGTGGCCCCTGTGTCTGTATTCCATTTCACAATATTAGAAGAAGTTGAATGAGCATTAAAATAAAATGCACTTGCATTGCCAGCAGATTCTGTCACAATCTCTGCCTTCTCTTCTGCCTTCTTAGCTTGGCTGCCCCCAACTTCCATTCCCATTCCCATTTCCAGATCCAGCTCTTGATCCAGAATATTTCTTCTGTGGTTCTTTTAGATCAGGACAATCTAATTTCCAATGATGACTTTTCTTGCAATAATTGCAAGATCCCGATCTTCTTGAGCTACTAGCATGGTAGGCCTTGGCTCTATTCACTGTCTCCACCCACCTCTGACGATTCAACTCTTCAGTGCAGAATGCCTGAATAATCCTCTCCTTGTCCAGACTGTCAAGAAGTAGAAGCAATGTTTTTTTTTTTTAAGTCAACAATTTATAGTGTGGTGCTTGTGAGACAGTCCATGGGCCATGTGAGATGCAGACCTATTAACTTATGCTACAATGCCTATATAATAATGGAGGGTGAAGATATATATTGTCGCCCCAGCAATAGAAGTAGGGTATTTGCTTTCCCATGTTGCGCCCAACTCAATGAGAAGGGGAGGCTAGAGAGTTACAATTACAAGCCACAAGTGACTTGGTTGTGTGGTGTTGGCATGACTACTGGGATGTAGAGTGCATATTGGTATGGCTGAGTTGCTTGTGCTATCAGCAGCACGGGTATATTAGCAAACCTTCAGCCTCACACTCATGCAGTGGCCCACACAGTGAAGTCAGAAAGTAACTAGACAAGGGAGGAGTGCAGTCCTCCCTCCAGAACTCCAATGATGCAGCTACGCAGGGCGCTACTGGGGTCTGGCGATGTGTTCCTCCTCATGCCCGCTTCATGGGAAGTTTGAATCAAGAGCGCGCCAACAACAATCATGCCGAAGTTGCATCTCAGTTTCAGGTTTTGGAGCATCAGATTGATCCAGTAGTGTGCCTAGAGTTTGCATCCGGTCTAGACTCATGACGTCATCAGATGCTGTCCCACTCACATGGGGGGACTGCTTCTGGGATGGATGCATATAGAATAGAACTGGGGGTGGACCTGATCTTGGTACTGGTGGCACAGCCACCGCCAAGAGTGAGTCAAGGGGTTCAAGGGGGAAATGAAGGTCTCCCCCCTGGGCTACACGGTGCATGGCACGATTTTTATGCAGGGTGGATAGGATAGTAGCCTGTAGCTCTCGAAGTGCTATAATGCTCAATCCAGTAGTGATGAAGTAGTCATGGTTAATGATATAAATCAAAATGCGGATAAGCGCAATTTGAAGTTGGCAATTGCGTGAGTGGGTATCCACTAGCACTTCATAGACAGCAGTAGTGTTACTTTGCTTAAGTAAAAGTACAATGCTAGACAAATGTTCGATAAAGTCAAACTTCTGTTCTGGAGCAATGAGGCCATGATTGTAATAATCATGGACTTGTTTGTTGAATGCTTCACCTGATGAAGTTGAAGCATTAGATGAGTCATTGGACACCCAGTCATCAGAGTTGTCATCTGAGACAGGGATGTCTGATTGGAAGGTGACCTTTGAGTCTGAGGCCCTGGGCAGCTCAGAACTGGTAGTGTCACAAGATTGCCCTTTGCCAAAACCAGGAAGATGGGGACCGACTTCTGGTTTCTTCACGGGGACAGGGGGGGGGGGTAAGTGTAATCCATCATGAGTCTGTCATCAGAACACTCTGAGTCAGATGCACAGATGGCACAATAGAAGTTCTGGAGAAAGATTCTCCAGAGAGGCGGGTTTTCTCCCAACCCGGATGGGGTGGAGGGAGATTGGAGTCGGGGGGAGGATCTGGAGGATGAGGGGGCTCAGGAAGACAACCATGTTCCCCTAAGGGCAGGGTTTCTGGGGCTTTCTCATCGTTGGTAATATCCATTGCTAGAGATCGAGTTAGTTTGGGTGTGGTGCATTGTTTATGAACCAACATAGACAAGGGGCCAATGATATGGGCTTCTGAGATGGAAGGTCTGTGGGTTGTGGCAACATTGAGGATGTCGGCACTGTTGCAGGCTCAAACTTGGTGGCTGTGCCACGTCGCAGTAAGAAGTCAAGGAGCAAGTAGAAGTGATGTTGAAAAGTGGGTATATTCTTCTGGTAGAGCCCTGATCAATGCCATGCACTGCAACTCATCATCCAGTTTCTCCAAAGTAAATTCCTTTGACTACAAGTTCTTTATGTTTCCCATGGCATATTCAATTCTAACTGCCAGATCGACCAGAGTTTCATCATCATTCTTTTGAATGGAGAACAGATTATCATAGGCATTGAACCTGGCTCCAGGTTTCTTCTGCACATGTGCAGATTCCAAAAGCCCTCACATCTTCACTGGATCCTCCTCACATCCTCTAAAATGCACCTGTTGATCATTTTCAACTGCCAGATAAAGTTCCCCTGCTGCCTTTTCAGCTTTAGCTTCCCATTTATCTAGCACCTCTGAATCTGATGATTTGGGTCGCATTTCCTTCCCACTAACCAATCTCCAATAG
>Ga0307516_10009887_pt1 | contig 10579 bp, 14 predicted proteins | sample 19_EM_MG_FD_203310 | JGI IMG/M metagenome (GOLD analysis project Ga0307516, IMG submission 203310) | Populus trichocarpa ectomycorrhiza microbial communities from riparian zone in the Pacific Northwest, United States - 19_EM | ecosystem: Host-associated > Plants > Roots > Unclassified | place...
GGTCCCCGCCTGGCCGGGGGTGGACCTGGCCCCATCCCTCCCTCCTGCGTGAGTACAATATAGATAGATAGGTATGATTATAGGCCGCGTACGCCTATGGGTTGGACCCTAAAAAAATTGAGCGCTGGACAAAAACCGCGAATAAAATTATGAATAAAAGTCCACCATGTAGACCATGCTAACCGCGATCCATCCCGCCAGAAATCACGCGTGTTTGTGCAGTGTGGAGGTCAAGGACGCGTGTCTTATGTTTCCAGCGAGCTGGGTATCGGTAGCGGCACGCTTCGGGAATTCCCGATCAGGCGTCTCCCTCCCCTCCTCCTCCTCCTCATATCAGGTCCACGATTCTGGCTCCCGCTCTCTCTATTCTCCCAATCTTGCCACACATGGGCCTGGCACGCTTTCTTCAAACTTTGGAAGAGATTTGGGCCAGTTTGGAACACTGGGTGCCTGGTAATCGCGTGGGTAAGCTCTCCCTCTTCTTTCTCTCATACCCTTCCTATCCGCCCCACACACTGACCCCAGCTTATTCCAGTTACCTTGTACCAGGTGAGCACGCCTTTATGGCCTGCTGGTCTCACATTCACCACCCACACTTTCACCGCTCAGAAGAAGTTTGCTCCGGCGCATCCCGAGGTCCCCCTTTCCAGCAAATGGTTGTGGTCCGAGTTTTCGACTTCCTATCTACAGTCTTCATGCGAACCCAAAGCGTCTTCGTAGCATTATCCCATTTCCTCCACCTTGCCTGACCTTCCCCATACTTCGCGCTCCTAGCAGTTTGTCGCATCCCTAACCACGTAGACCTTATGACTTGTGGTGGAATATACTGTCTGGTTCTTTTTTCCTTGAATCTATGGCCCCTCTCTTTCCCCGAGCGTGCAACCCTCAAGCCACGTCCGAAAATGTCTCTAAGTCCACTGGCGCCTGCGATCTTCTCACGGTTGCTCATCCCCTGCTCACATCCCGCCTTGAGCAAAGTCAAACGCATGGTTATTCCGGGGACCAAAACAAAGGATAAGGACGTGGCTAGGTTCTATTGCTAACTTTGGGAGTAGGCTTGATCTTACGCTTTCCTGGGTCCCGCGCACCATGGCCAGGAAAATGATCTGCCTCGGACGCATCAACTTGCCCAGCCCTGGCAACAGGGAGCTGCGAGTTAAAGTGGTCAAGGTTCTCAATCACCCAGCGCAGATCTTCAACGGCAGAATCGAACACCGCACAATGGGAACCTAAGCCCACAGAGGCGGCCCACCAAGATGTCGACATAATGATGGCGAACAGGCCACTCGTTCCGGTAACGTTCAACCGGGCCCAGTCCTTATCCTTGGCATCACTGCGAGGGTACGGCCATGTGTCGGTAGACCGCCACTTCGGTTGGCAGTTACCCCACCAGGTAATCCATTTCTCGCCGAACTCTTGGACGTTGGTGATGGAGGGTAGGAGATCACGGTGGCGCGCCCAGAAAACGACTTCTTCAGGGCGGTGCTGTAAGGAGAGCCTTCCCGAACGCTGGGTGGTGTTTATTAGGTGGGAGGGGTCGACAAAGGGACAACAACTCACCCTCGAACGATATTGACCCTCGAGTATCAGATACTTCTTCACCATTTCCACCCAGTGCAACCCTCCACCCACAGAATTGAGGTATTCGATAACGGCCGGAGTTATGAAGCCCGGGTATGACTGATCGTGTTCAAACGGGTGGGCAGCCGTGGCTGATGTGGTCGTCGGGACTGGGGCCGGTACTGAATGCGTAAGGGGTGTTGCTCCATTCTGGGCTGCGGGGGATTGAGTGATCACAGAATCCTCGTTTGAGGTCGTTGGTGTTGATTCCTCGGGGGTCGCTGACGTCAGGTCATCGGACGTTGCACTATTTGGTTCCACGTCATTGGGCGTTGCGCTATCAGGTTCCGTGTCATTGGGTTCTGTGTCGTTGGGCGTTGTGTCATTGGGTTCTGTGTCGTTGGGCGTTGTGTCGTTGGGCGTTGTGTCGTTAGGTTCCGTGTCGTTGGGCGTTGTGTCGTCAGCTTCCGTGTCGTCGGGTGTAGTGTTATCGGGTTCCATGTTGTCGGGCGTAGTGTTATCGGGTTCCGCGTTGTTGAATGGTAAGTCGGAGTTCGTGTCACCCGAGTTCGTGTCGTCAGGGTTTGTGCAGTCAGGGTTCGTGTCGCCAGAGGTCGTGTCGTCAGGGATCGCGTTGTCAGAGGCTGCGTCACCAGATGTTGTGTCATTAGGGCTTTCGTTGACCCGCGCCATGCCGTTGGGTGTTACGTCGTCAGAGGGGTTAGACACAGGCGCTAAGGAACTTGCGGAAAAGCCCTCCCGGCGACGCTTTTCGTTTTCACCTGCACCAATGGATGAGACATTGGGGATACCCGACCGAAGAACTGAACCGAAATGCTTACTGTACACCATCTTCAACCAATCGCTAAAGGCATCACTCATGCAAGGAGTTCCGTCCCATGACTCTGAGAACGACAACCCGGTCGCAATGGCCTGCCCAGTTGTGTGGCTGTGACACGTAAGTCATGGGGTGGATACATAAAACAGATGAAGAACGTACATATAGGTGTTGATTGCGCCATTGTCTGCCGGGGTGAGGCCGCCAACAATCAGGATTGCCTTGTAACCTGTAGCCTTCTCGATCTCATCGATAGCACGCTGTGCTACACGAGGTAGTTCGTCAATGCGCCTGGGAGTGGGTCATCAGTGAGATGCTAGCAGTTAGGAGCGAAAGAGCTTACTGTTGGATGTATCTGTTCTCTGCCAAGAGTGGCTTGTCGTCGTAGTCGTCTTCGTCAAACCACGGGTGGTCTCGGCGTTCCGCCACCAGCTCCTCATGCTGTTCAATATAAGTCTGCACCTGCTCTTCCTCATCGCTCGACAGACGTGTGCAGCGTTCGCGCGAGAAAGCCCCAAGGAAAGTGAGAAAATCCGTCTTGGAGATGTCGGTGTCGGGTGGAAGGAAGTTGGCAAGAAACTGGACGACGGTAGGTTTGTGTCGTTGCTCAAACAACAACTTCACCTCGGCACGGAGCGGGGAGTCCGTTGGGCGGTAGTACAGGGCCGAAAAAGCCTGCCATTTCTGCAGTGGCGGCTTTTTGCGGGAGTTCTTCCCAGCAAGGTCAAGAAGTGGTTTTTGGACTGCCGGAGGTGGCTTCTTTTTGCGGTGAAGATTCCCGTACCATCCTGCGATTTGCTAACATACGAACGGTCAGAGAGCAGTGAGGTGGTGAGTTGAAATAGAATTACATACAACCCATGTTTGCTCCTCAATTAATACCTTCGCTGCGGCCTCGTCACCGTCGGCCAAAGCCAGAGTCTCCCCACTCGGGGTCCTCGGCCACTTCTCGAGAAAAGTCTTCGTCGTTTGGGTGTAGAAGCTCTTGAGGGTTCGTCCGCTGGACTTGATGAGGACCCAATGCGGGTCTTGCTTGTGGAGGAACTCTAGTTGTTCGTCCGTTGCCCAAGTCGGTGGAGCCATTCAGGAGGACGAGAGCTGCAGAGAGCGACTCGTTGCGCTGGCAGGGCATGTGTCATTATTTGTTTGCGATTATTTGACCATTCCAATCAGAATCCAATGATTGTCGAGTGATCATCAGCGCCCAGCTCTCAGATCCCTGGTTCCCCGCACTTTTCCCTTTCCCCCCCATCCCCTCCCCTACGCCATGGTTCAAGGTCCTCCCTCATCCGACTCAGAGTGCGACAGGCCAGATGCTGTCGAAGAGTATCAGTATGAGTCTGATGCCGAAGAGAGGCTTGCTGAGACCGCTCGTGCGCTCCTCCGTGAGGCAGACGGAAATTATCGCCGTGAGTGACCGCCGGTCGCCCTGGACTTCACAAATTTAGCTGACATGGTTCCCAGTGGCGCGAACCTCAATTCTGGCATACTCACGGTAAGCTGCCTTTGATAACTTGTGATAACTTGTCCTTCGAGCCCTAAAACCGTTCCTTTGTTACAGGCCAGACCTTGTTTATGTTTCCCGCACACCAGCGCGCGATACGCCAGAACGTTCTCAAGGGCGCTCAACAACCGACACGCCATCTAGAACCCCGTCCCGCCCAGTTTTGGAGCCGCAGCCTTCGTCGCGTGCTCAGAACCTCCCAGCCAACAGTTCAAACCGAGCGAGGTTCGTCACTCCCCCACCCACTCCAAGGACGGCCCTGGGACCGCAGACCCCATCCCGTGGCGGTGTGCCCAACACGCCACAGCGTACCCCTGGGCCGATCATCGGATCACAATGTAAATCTTTCACTCTCGTTTCCGTGGCCTTTCGTCAAGAAGACATGCTCCAATATTTCCCCGCGGATAGTGGCATCTCCGATCGCTCCCACGATGGTAGGCCCACCTACCTTTGCTCCAACAGTTCCATTACTGACACGGCCGAGTAACAGATATCTGTGCGATGTTGAGGCAGATCAAGGCGAATGCATTCTGGGTGGGCGATATTAGTTACGTCAACACCACTGCTTTTGGTGATGAGGGCCCGGAGCAGCGGATTCACGAGCCGGCAGCCGGTGACGTTTCTGACCGCTGGTACACCATCACCGTTGGAGTGCAGGTTGGGATCTTCTCATCGTGGTAAGTCCGTGTTGACTGGTCCTTTAAAATCGATCTAACCCTTGTCCAGGACTGCCACTGCTCCATACTGCAAAGGTCTTACGGGTGCTGTTTTCCGCCGGTTTGACACCAAGGAAGAAGCATACCGCTCGTTCCAGTATACTCTCATCCTCGGGACTGTCCGACTGTTGCTCCGCTCCCTCTCTTATAATTAGTTTTGCGATCTCTGTGCCCGCCCAAATTTTTGTCAGATGCTGTAATGATATATTGCGAATGGAATAGATTCTGCACGTTCTCTGTTTGAGGGTGTTTCGAAGTCGGTCGGTTCAACCGGGAATCCGAAATCGACGTTGATTAGATTTCTGGACACTTGAAAATGATGTTCCAGCTTTCGTGGCTTCGTGGACGTTGGACAACCACCCATGATAGGTATAGGTTCATCTCTGAATGTTGTGTGGGGTACTAATTGTTGAGATTCACGCCGCGCGACCCGGCTGAACAGGTCGAGTGTTATTAGGGTCCACGCCACTTGTGGCCCAGCCTGGCCTCCGAACTTTCATCAAATCCCTCAAATACCCGTTCGTACTACGTGTACGTGGTTCCAACCTTACTGGAACATTCAGATTGCACTGTCCAGTGTGGATTATTTTGGGGTGAGGCCGTAGATAGGGCGTATTCACGGCGGCCAGAAACGCTGACTTTGGAAGTCGTGGTCGCTTTTGTTCATGGCCCCACGGGTGAGTCAGGTACCGGTGTCCCTTCACACACGCGATACAATTGGCCGGGTACAATGCAAACAGGGACGTCCCAATGGACCAACCGGGGGTACACGGATTTATTCTGGGTTGAGACTATACTCAGGCGTGAGGGTCGAACATTGAACGTTGAGATCGTGCCCGGGCATGAGTTCACTGTTCTAAATCCACCCCCCTCCTTGCCCTAAATACGTGCCAATAGTTTTCTAAAAAGAGCCGCGTGATCTGAAAAGATGTTGTAAATGACGGTATGGGTGAAGTATCTATCGGCCATTCAATATTCACAATCGATAATCGATAAGATAATCGATGGTTCATCCATCAAGGCATCAGGCATCGTGTTGTATTGAATACACGCACGCACAACGTGTAAATAAGTATAAGTAGGTACAAACCGCACGTGCAAAGGCATCGTTCTCTCCCCCCCGTGCAACCATGCCTGCGCCGGGGAAGAAGAGGAAGCCAAAGCCCATCGTCCAAAAGGGCATCCTTCCGGGCCCATCGGAAACAGTGACCACTCGGGAGTACACTCGATCGGCCACGTCACGTCTCGTGGCGACCACCTCTGTGTCATCCTCAAGGTCCTCCACTCCGCTTCCCTCTAAGATTGTTGATGAACCGTTTACCGGTCCCACAGAAACGGAGTTATATTCCGACGTGGACGAGGAGCTGTTAGAAAAAGGAGCGAAAAAGAAAAGAAAGGTGTCAAGCCGGTCTGTTAGTGTAAGTGTGTCTTAACTCACCCGCTTCATGTTCTGACCTGAGCAACGACCGCCAGACGTTGTTAGCAGAGTTCCTTGGTCAGCACGAGCGCGAATTTGCAGACGAATGGGTTCGATTGGAGTCTTCCCCCCAGCTGGCGTGCTTACCAAAATGCATACTCTGCGATACACCCGACGCCGCGTTCCGTTGTATTGACTGTTTCGCGGAGTCCCTCTTTTGTCAAAAATGTCTTTTGTTATTCCACCGTCGCGAGCCGTTCCATCACCTGCAGGTAGCCCGCGTACAATTCCGGATTTTCGTCCCGCTAACACCATCTTTTAGCATTGGACCGGGTCTCATTTTGCACGGGTGTCTCTCAAAGACCTCGGCGCCACCTTCCAACTCGGCCACAGCTACGGCAGTTCCTGTGCCATACCTTCCACGACCACCCCCCTCACCGTCTTTGACGTGACTGGCATCCACACCATCAATGTAACCTACTGTGAATGTGATCCAAATGGTCCCGGCATCCCACTACGTGTCCAATTACTCCGCGCTCGGTGGTTTCCTGCCACCTGGCGGCGGCCAAGCACCGCCTTCACCTTTCGCCTCCTCAATTTCCTCCACAAACTTCAGTCCAAATGCAAGATAAACCTGTACGACTTCCATGCAACAATGGTCTCCGTGTCCGACAACGCTGGGTTGGGGAAACCACCGGTTTGTACTCTCCCGCCCATTATTTGTATATGCACCCGTGACTTACAACGTCTCCAGAACAAGTACAACGAGCTCTCATTGGCATTCCGTATTTACGTGTATTTGCGTCAAATCCGACGGGGTGGTGGCGTACATATCGCCGAGGGACTCTCCGCCCTTCCAGAAGGAGGCCTGGCAGTTGAGTGTCCGGCGTGTCCGCACCCTGGTCGGAATATCGTCCTCCAAAAGGGGGGTCTCATCACACGACCACTGTAAGTCCATGCTATGACCTCACTGCTATTTGCTACTGACCGTTTGCCTGTTTGCCTTTCAGCACGTTCGAGACAATCTACCTATCAATGGATGCGAACTTCAAGCTCAAACAGAAGGAACGAGGGTTTGCAGACCCACCCCTCTCCAACGGGTTCGCGTACATGGTATCAAACGAAACGTTGTTGGCGCACCTCGCCCAATGCAAAGATATCAAGATTCTCAAAGCCGATGTAAGTCCGCGCCTTCCGATGGTATTTATCACACTCTGAGCCAACCCGTTAGGCCCCAACCTGCGGCTCTTCCTTCCACGCTATCAATGACGCATATACGAAACGGTCCGCTGGCTACGCCGTCACCGGCGTTGGAGGTGTCGATTGCGCCCGCCATGGGTTCAAACGACGATCCGGGGTGGTGGACCTGCAGAAAGGGGAACGGTACGTCTCTTTGCTTGTTCAGGAAATCAATACTTATGCCTAATCAGCTATGCCAACATGGACCTCGCGCTCATCTCAACACTCTTGCTCATTCTTCGTTCCGGCATTACACGTATTCTCGTCTCCTATGACATAGCATGTCAGTGGATGAAGTATCTCGCACAACGCCTCGCACTTTATTCGGTGTCATCATCTTTCAACCTGTCATCCCTCTCCTACTGGCGCGTTGTCGTCCCTAAATTCCACCTCGCTGGTCATGGGAAGGACTGTCAGCTCAAATTTAACATCAACTACACAAAAGGCGCCGCTCGGATGACTGGGGAGATGATCGAGAGCGGCTGGGCACAATCTGGTTCCCTGGCTATATGGACACGTGAGAACGGTCCGTTCGCAAGGCGCGCAGTGTTGGACGACCACTGGGGTTCAGAGAATTGGCTCAAGCTCCGCCGGCTTCGTAAGTGGATTGTTCACTTTCATCGGCGCATTTTGTACTTACCCCCACCTTTAGGAATCACTCTCTTAAAAAACCTCGAGAAAGCACTCGTTTGGAGTGAGACACAACGTGCCGTTGCCAACAACGCGTCCAACCGTCTCCCCCCTGAAACGTTAGCCAATTGGGACAAGATGCGTCAGGACTTTGATCGAGACAACGAAAAACCCAACCCCTACGCGGAACCGGATACTTGTAAGTCACATCGAGTCTTTTGCATGTTTCCCTTGCTAATCCTCGCAGTCATGACAATGGAGTCCTTGCGGCGCCAACTCGATCAGGACGAAGCTCGCCAGTCACGTCAAGGTCATCCATCTCCCCACGCAGTTACTGCTAGCGCGTTTCTCGGGGATGCCTTGCAGATCGAGCAACGGCAGTACGTTCCGCACTAAATTATGCCCATTCAAGCCGACTGAGTTTTCCCTCAGACGGGACGTGCGGTTAAAGCAGCAAGAAGCGATCAAGGCCAAAACCGTCGCGGGAGGATTAGCTGAATGTCGGAAGCTCCTCGTCGATGACATTCGAGGGTTCCGGGTTGTCCAGAAGGTCTACATGCCAGGATTATCACATCTCCTGGATGACACGGAAGATGACTCCAGATTCGGCACTCGCCCCGAAGCATTCAAGTTGATGTTGCCCTCGCAGCTATCCCCCGATGAACGTACATCCTGGTGTCTCCCCGACCTTTCCACTCTTGAAGCACGCTTTCGATATGCCCAGGCCGATGGTGCTCTCGCCGAAATTTGCCGGCTTCGACAGCTCTTCCAGGGCCTCTCGGATCAAACCAGGAAGCACATCACCAACTCCCAGAGCACAGGAAGAACCCGCTCGCAGGGGACGTTCGATCGATACAATGCTCAGATTTCGCGATTTGCTGCAGTGTACCGAAACGCCCGCCGTGCTCTCGTGGCGCTTGACCCGGAGGGCAAGATCGTCAAGTGGACGTCCCGTTTCCTCGAGTTGAACGACGGGGATATCCGTGGACCAGGCAGAGAAACAGATGAGCCCTCTGATGGACACACTGTGTCCTCATGGATCTGGCTTGTTCCGAAGGCCTCCCAACCTCTCGACATCCCCCGCCCTGCCAACGTCGATACCAACACCCCCAACGAACAAGATCTCTCGCAGCGTGCGGCCAGCGGCGAGGAGGTCGCGGTCTCAATTCGGGCCCATTGGGCGAGGTGCCAGGCTCGAGCAGAACGTCACGAAGAAGAGGTTGAGCTTACACTGGAAGAAATGCGGCGGACCATCGAATTTTTCAAATGGAAGTCTCGCTGGTGGCTAACATTGAAGGATGCGCGTGTAAACTCAGCAGAGCCCCCTGATCCGCAGGTCCAGCATGGACTACGTGCTTACGCCCACCGCCAGGCGTCAATCTACTCGTCGCTCGCCGTCGCCTATGCGAACCATTGGAGGAAGTTTCTTGTGGACCATTCACTTGGGACCGAGTGGCTTAGTCAGACCCCCGCGACGCCGCCTCCAGCCAACGACCCTATCCCGACGGTTGATGTGGATGGACCATTGGAAGGCGACGAAGATGAGGATGACGCGGATCCCGGGGATCCAACCGATCCGGAGTTTGAGGAGATTTTCGCTGATCTGCATGGTAACTAAGCTTTGTTTATGATGATTTCGTGGTGTATCCCGGCCTTGTACTATGCACACGTTTGGCTTTTGAGTGCGGCGGAATACGAGTGTCGGATGAGCAACCGTGAGAGAATGATGGGCGCCATGGACTTAGAAAAAATTTCGGACGCGGTTTGAGGGTTGAACCCTCAGAGAGAGTGGGCCATGGACTCCAGAAAAGAGGAACCAGATGTTCTATTCCATTGTAACTAATAAGTACTACGTGGTTAGGGATGTGACAAACTGCCGGGAATGCGAAGTATGGGGAAGGTGAGGCGAGGTGGAGGAAATGGGATAATGCTATGAGGACACCCTGGGATTATTGTAGAACAAGAAGACTGGACGAAGGCTGTGGTTAGGACATCGAAACTCGGACTGCGGTGGACGTCCGCCGGAAAGGGGGACCTCGGGATGCACCGGAGCAAACTTCTTCTGAGCGGTGAAGATTGTGGTGGGTGGTGAATGTGAGACCAGCAGGCCATAAAGGCGTGCTCACCTGGTACAAGGTAGCTGGGGTAAACCGGGGTCAGTGTGTGGGGCGGATAGGAAGGGTATGAGGGAAAGAAAAGGGAGAGCTTACCACGCGATTACCAGGCACCCAGTGTTCCAAACTGGCCCAAATCTCTTCCAAAGTTTGAAGAAAGCGTGCCAGGCCCATGTGTGGCAAGATTGGGAGAATAGAGAGAGAGCGGGAGCCAGAATTGTGGACCCGGTATGAGAAGGAGGAGGAGGAGGGAGACGCCTGATCGGGAGTTCCCGAAGCGTGCCGCCACCGATACCCAGCTCGCCAGAAACACAAGACACGCGTCCTTGACCCCCACACTGCACAAACACACATGGTTTCTGGCGGGATGGATCGCGGTTAGCATGGTCTACGTGGTGGACCTTTATCCATAATTTTATTCGCGGTTTTTGTCCAGCGCTCAATTTTTCGAGGGTCCAACCCATAGGCGTACACGGTCTATATTCATACCTATCTATCTATATTTTACTCACGCAGGAGGGAGGGATGAGGCCAGGTCCACCCCCAGCCAGGCGGGGACCG
>Ga0307516_10009888_pt1 | contig 10578 bp, 12 predicted proteins | sample 19_EM_MG_FD_203310 | JGI IMG/M metagenome (GOLD analysis project Ga0307516, IMG submission 203310) | Populus trichocarpa ectomycorrhiza microbial communities from riparian zone in the Pacific Northwest, United States - 19_EM | ecosystem: Host-associated > Plants > Roots > Unclassified | place...
CCCTGGGCAACACCGTTGGCATCGACGTCGGCGACGCTGATCTGGATCGCAGCATGATCCTTAGCAGTAATCAAGCGGTCTGTACAGCATCGGAAACGAGGCGAGAAGTTACTGCGTGAGCTTCGAGGTGACGGGTTGGTCATGGTGACATACTGGTGGCCGCGCATTTTCGTGGGACATAAAGGTCAACGAGGATTCCCTAGTAACAATAGCTTCCTCAGCCCTAAAACTCTCTAGCTGAACCAGCGGTCGCTCACCTGATCGTTCTCCATGGCTTGAGGATGTGTTTACTGGAGATGTGTTCGTGAGGCCGTCAAGAAACGCATTTCCTTTTCGGGTCAGCTGTACAGTCGTGATCGGCCGCCACGCAGGTTCATGATCAGTGGGTCGTGGAGGACTACAAAAAGGTATCGATTGTGAAGAGCGAGTACATCGGGCCGAGTGCTGCGTGAATACAGGAGAACGTGCAAAATCCAACGTGAAGTATCATACACTATCGTGGGGAGAATCACTCCTGCGGCGGTCAGGTCTCACGGTGCTCTCCCTCGCGCCTGAATCTTCATGTTCCCTCCAGGCATCTCGGAGGTGCTGTGGGCCTGGCCTCTGGACAGTTCCGCCCAACTCGTAGGAATCGAAGTCACGAGAGCCGCCAGGTGGATCATATCGTTGGTTGTCCGACTGGTGGTGGACCGGAAGGACGGTCACAGAGCTCTCATCCTTGATCCTCGGAGAGAATGGACGATGGGAGAATTCGGTTGCCAGGTCCGGGTAGTATTGACGATACGCAAAGTACGCGACGGATAGACCGAGAATGGATCCAACCGTGACATCTTGCCAGTGATCTTCAAACAATGGTTTGGGTTATAAATAGCAGGGGCAAGCATAACGTATTTTTACGTACGACGATAGTCCATCGTGCGGGAAATTGCAACAAGCGCAGCACCGCTGAGTGGGGCGAGGGAGATCCACGCTTTGGGCTGGTCCGCAACCGCAAATCAGCAGTGTGGTCTGGGCTGTGTAGATGAGATCATACGCACGGCATGGCCCCTCTTATCGAACAGGTGGAGTTTGCCAGCGATGTAGAACGACAGGAATCCCAGACCAGCAAAAGACACTGGAGAGAGGGTTGAGTAGGATATAAAAGCGGGGGGCTCAAAACTTACAGCTGGAGTGACCACTGGGGAAACTCCTGAAACCGTCGTTCAGAATGTGGATGTCCGTCTGTGTGCATATCGATGCGGTTGTGAGGCCATACACGGGATCCACCGACCCTGGGGGTGGCACGCATCGTGCGATGACATCTATGCCCAATGTTAACTCACAGTGTTGGAGTACTGTGAGCCTCCTTACCTGGTCTCGGTCGACCGACTGTTAATTTCGAGAATTGGGTGATAACACCAGACACGCTGAGCGATAATATGACTGCACGGCCATGTCAGTTGGGCAGCTAAACAGAGGGTAGTTGTGTTCACGCACGCCCCAAGTATGAGTTGTGTAGGTCCCAGAACGACCGGACTGTGAATAGGTTGATAATGGGGAGTAACACGAGCGGCGACACAAAGCATATGATCAGAAGCCATATGGTCTACGTGGACACTCTTCAGGTTGGGGTCGTAGATGCATGCGGACTGGTACCCACCGGCACACGTTCATGCACTGCATACCTGGATTGTTGTACGATCAGCCTCGCTCATCAACGTCGCAGGAGTAAGCTCACGGGTGACGCAAACTGTTCGGAGAAACGTCAGGGAATATCTCGCTGCATAGGCAACCACGAGACTCACGAGGTGTCCTCTAAGGAGAAGACTCGCTTATAACCAGAGATCTTGTCCAGAGCAAAGAATCCGCCACTACAGAGGGGAGCCGATGAGGTCAATTCGAGATGGCAGAGGGTTGATCGTACGCAAGCAAAATGGAGACGATCCTGGGTGGAATTGACGTGAGGAGGGTCGCCACGGACAGATGAAATCGCTAACCAGTCGGGAAGGTAGGACAGCAAGAGCTTCCGTTTCCTATCGCTTGAGACTTTGACACCCTTGGCCTCTCTGGGTCCGTATTGGGGGAGTTTCATGAGGAAGGAGCTGGGTTTGGATGGAGGGGGATGGGAAGAATTGGTCGGCGGGTACTGGGTGGTCGAAGCGTCGTGGAGACGGATGTAAGACATTTTTGTTACCTGCGGGTCCGGTCATGCGCAGCCTGAGGCAGGGTCTCACGCCGCCTATAACGGGGTCTCCGGTCCCGCAATCCCCGTCTGGATCGGTTCTTTGTTCCGCCCTTCTCGACCATGGCCACAACGACGACAGGGAATCTGAACGGGGTATCGAACGGCTTTCAGTGGTCACCAGGTATTTGTTGCCAGCTCCGTGCCCACCACTTGTCTCACCTCTTTTCTTCGAGTGGGCAGAGTTCGACGCCAGGTTGGAACACATCGCTTCCACAGATCTCCTCCAGTCCGTCATTTCCGAACAGCCCTTGCCCGCTTAAGCTCAATCGTGTGAACCTCAGTGAGGAATGGTCTCAATTACGCGAAATAATAAAGTACAAAATCCAGCAGGTGCGCCCCTTCCCGTCGGTCCACCATGTGCTCGGCTCACAGGCATTTGATTCCAAGAACATCGCCATGTTTCTGAGCAACCCAGAGTATTCGGCCCCAAAGCAACCTCCGCCCTTTGTGAACCGCGCTGATACCAACGGTGGCCTCAGGATCCCACCGGTCCGGCCAAGAGTGCGCAACCCCTCAAACCCAATTGAAGCACGGGCGAGTTACATGACGAAAGCAGAGGCTGAAGAGGCAAAAGCCGGCATCTTTGCACAGTTGGACGAATTCGAAGAGCACGTCGCATCTCGCGTTACATCCTGAACCCCACCCTGATTTTCCCATTGGCAGGAACGCGCCGTTCACCGTTCAACGCGTCTGCGAGCTGTGTATACGGCCGCAGGAGCATTACAAGGCAGTCGGGAAATATCTGAGGGCTATCGAGAAGTCGCTTCTTGTGACCTCGACATGGGACAGCTTCCCGAACCCAGTTAATGGCGAAGCCAAGGCCAACGGCAACGGTCCTACGATAACGCCTCTACCCACTGGCCCAATCTCTACCCCCACAACACCTGTGTTCTCCCCTATCCCTTTCCTTCATAGTGACGCCCGGGCGAGGTCCAAGTCTCAAAGTCCCCCACAAACATCGCTCAACGGACCAAACGACGCGGAGCCAGCCTTTGGACGTGTTGATGAACTTGATGACCCCCGTCCAGGTCACCTAAGCGACGGACCAACACCTATCTCTTCTACAACAACGATCGCTACAACTCTGCGGGACAGGTTCGTGAAAGGCCAAGATCAAGAGCAATCGCAAGGTCAAGGGGAGGCCGAGGCGGTCGAGGAAGGGGACAAAAAGGGACCCGAAACAGAGGCAGGGGGCGCTAGCGAACAGAGCATGGGTGAGAAAATGAACGAGGACAATACCGAAGACAAGACGACAGGCAGGAAAGAGGCTGGCGAGAACAAGGAAAATCAAACCTAGTACGACAGCTTGGAACTGGTCGTTTCCCCGCTACTACCCTTCACTCACCTTCACAATACTCATTTCCCTTTCTCATACACGTCTTCGTTCCCCACTATCCACCCGATCGGAGAGGTTCAGCAGCCGACACAATTCTTAAAAACCTGGGGCTAATACAACAGCGAGCCATCGCACATAGCTATGCCCCGTAGTGCTTTTCAGTCCGGAAATCGAGCGTGCCGGACACCAGTCCGTTCTGAGAACACCATAAAGCTTCACGGTTTCTAGCTCCTTTGCGTTTCACTACGAGTTCAGCACACCGCTCCCGTATGCTGTGGAAGAGTTTGTGTGGGAGAGTCCCGCAAGGCCAGCCTTAACTTTCCTCCGACATCGGAGTTCTTGTGCAGCTTCTCCGTTTCCGTTTTTGTGTCCCATCTGTAATTACGAGTGATTTGTATGGTTCCCTGGACTCAGCGCGCACGGTCGTGATCTCGTGAGATCGGACCTCCAGAAAGCAGGAAGGACTGGTATGGGATTCAAGTGACGTGACTCAAGCGCGGCAACACAGAAGTACTTAACTAAGACCAGCAAGGCAATTCCATGAATCACCGTCAGCCTACTTGATCTTGTCCAGTGGCCTATGAAGGTGGGGTAAGGGCCAGGTAGCATCTCGGAAGCACGGGTGACCGACCTATTAAATCCACCACGACTGTAGGGTGTTCATGGAGTGAGTGTGATGCCCTGGGAATCCAAAAAATGACGAACCGGTTCATGTACTGTCTCCACGTCCGGACCTTCTTGACCTTCGCGGCACCCTCTTGGTTCCCATCGACGTGCTTTCCCTGCGGGGAACTCTTCAGGTGCCGACGTGCCCTCATCTGGAACATACGAACCTTGGTCGAACCAAAACCAGCTATCCCCATCATGGCCATCATGGCTTCGTCGTCCTGGGTCACAGCATCCATGGACTCTCCCTCTTCTTGGTCATTCTCGAGACCTTCGCTCTGCACGCGTGGTTCTGGAACCGGCGGGACTTGATGTACAAAATCAGCATCCTGGGGTGTGGCGGAACTTCAATAATTACCTGACCCTTCTTTCAGCCCTGGGGGAGGCTTAGCTTCGGGGTTTTGGGGCGCATCTCTATCCCGAGGGTCGTCCCTGTGGCGGTCGCGGTCATCCCGCCGCTCGTCTCTTCGACGATCATTGTCCCGTCGATCAGGGTCCCGCCTATCGTCGTAACGATAATCTCTCCTGTCTCTCTCTACTCCCAGTGAGTTTCCCAACGCAGAGTGAAAATAAATTATGCGCACCCGAACGCCTATCGTGATCGCTCCTTCGAGGGCTTCTAGAACGGCTTTTCCGGCGTGAGTTCTGATACCTGTCGCCCCTACCCCTGTCCCTGTCCCCACCACGGCCTCTATCCTTGTAGCGGTCCCGATCCCTGTCCCGGTCGCTTCGCTCCCAGCTCCGGTCCCGTCGTCGGTGGTCGTTACGAGAAGACATGTGGATCGCGTTCCGCGTCACGAAGCTGATCACGTGTGACCCGTCGCTTTACATCCCCAGGTCATTCATCCACAATGGAGGACAGTCCGCGACAGGCTCAACCGAAACCGAGCTACGAACCGAAGTTTATGCTCAGCGGGCATACAATGTCTGTTTCGTCCGTAAAATTTAGCCCCGATGGGGCGACGCTTGCGTCTGCAGGTGAGCTTCGCTTCCTGGTTATGGCGTGGTCGTTTTTATCGTCATCGCGTCGTCGTTCTGAGAGGTGCTGACACGCAAAGACCTCAAGCGGCAGATAAGCTAATCAAAATTTGGGATACATACGCGGGGGATATCATCAAGACTCTCCATGGGCATTCCGAGGGGATTTCGGACGTTGCTTGGTCATCCGAAGGCGACTTCCTTGCCAGCGCGTCAGACGACAAAACTGTGCGGATATGGGACATTAACCTTGTAAGATTTTTCCCCAACCCGGGCGTTAATCCTCACCATACACTAGATTCCTTAGGGGACGGCGGTCAAGGTTTTAAAAGGACACACGAACTTTGTGTTTTGTGTAAATTTCAATCACAAGTCCAACCTCCTTGCTTCTGGCGGTTTCGATGAGACAGTACGGATATGGGACGTTGCTCGAGGTATGATTTCCTACGACAGCGGCTCTCGGCAGTTTCTCACAGCGGTCAATAGGCAAATCTCTCAAGATTCTCCCCGCTCACTCGGACCCCGTTACCGCGGTCAGCTTCAACCTGGATGGGACGCTGATTGTCTCGTGTGCCATGGATGGCCTTATGTGAGAATCGTTAGCGAAGCTTGATCGCGCACCCACTTACTTCCTTTCACAGACGTCTCTGGGACGCCGATTCTGGTCAATGCCTCAAGACTCTCGTAGACGATGACAACCCTATATGGCATGCTGCCACTGCGTTCGACCTCCCCGCCGTATTTCTGACATCTGTCCATATAGTTCGCACGTCAAGTTTTCCCCGAATTCTAAATTTGTCCTCGCCGTCACACAGGACTCTACCATCCGACTTTGGAACACCCAAACGTCCAAATGCGTCAAAACGTACAAAGGGCACACCAACGTAACGTATTGCTTGTTCGCGTGTTTCAGTGTTACTGGACGGAAAGCGGTCGTGAGCGGTAGCGAGGACTCGAAGGTATATATTTGGGACCTGCAAACGAGGGAGGTTCTGCAGGTGCTCGAGGGTCACAGAGGTGAACCTTGCTGTTCATGGCCCGCACATCCATCGAACGGGACTAACTTCTCCCGTATAGATGCCGTGATGGCAGTCGCCGTATGTGTGTTCTTGCTGAAAACGACCACGATTGCTCACTAGTGGTGTCACTTCCAGACCCACCCGACGAAGAACATAATAGCATCCGCTGGGATGGAAAAGGACATGACGATACGACTTTGGTTTGACGAACAAGAACCTGTGGCTTCTTGACGGCGTTTCGCTCGGTTCCGTTCACATATCACTCAGGAATTCTCGAAGATACAGGTATATACGTTTCTTCTGGGTTGGTCACGGGCAGAGCTCTATGTATGCATGTACTTGTGTTTCATCTCAACCGGAAAAAGAAAAAACTGTCTGCCCCGGAGAGGCTTGAACTCTCGACCTTGTGATGGTAATTTAACAGTCACACGCTCTAGCCAACTGAGCCACGGGGCATATAAGGGCCCCTGTTTCGTTGGAAATATATCCGTCCGGTCAATGCTCAACCCTCTATTTCTTGCTAAACTACGGTATCACACCCTACAAAGCCGACCCGGAGGGAAATTACATGCGGTCCTCTTCCACGTCCAAACGAGAACGCGCGCCCTGTATAGAAGGGTTAGCTACGGGTTGGGCTGTGGCGATCCAAGGCTTACCCTCTCCTGCTCTCCATCGTCATCCGGGGATCGACCGCGCTTGAGGCTCGGCTGAGGAGCGGTTTCCCCTTGCCTCCAATCCCCACCACCGCCAGCCACAATCCCTGTCGTGTCTGCGTATCTCTCCTCCACCTCCCTCCTCCGTTCCGCCTCCAATCTTTGGGCTTGAGCGCCCCAGCCGCCACGACCGGGGTCGTAGTCTTCCCGGTGCTCATCACGTACCTGGCCGCCACTTTTGCCTCGACCGAATTGCCGGCCTTCTTTGTATCCCGCATCCAGGTCGCACCGAACTATGCGTTCGTCAAGTTTCGTACCGCTGATGTACCTCAGACTCGCAAGAGCCTCGGGACGTGTGTAAAATTCAACGAAGCAGAATCCGCACGGTGTCCTTAAGGCGTCACATTAACATCGTCAAGGGTGACCGGTCCGGACGGGCTCACCTGGTATTCCTATCGAGGCCCATGATGACACGCTTGATCCCTCCGCCTTCGGGGCCATCCGCGCATTTGTTAAACAGCTCGTATATTTGTTCTTCTGTCGTGTAGAAACTCAGGTTACCAATCTATCCGGTGGTCAGCCCAACTGCAAGAACGGGGTCGGGGAGCGAATGTACGTAGAGGGTGCAGGACTTCGAGAGAGCTTCATCCTGTCTACTCCTGTCCAACCGGGCTTGAGAATCCTTGTAGTTCGACGGTTGGTCGAGAGGTTGCACGACGTGCGCCATCGCGGATTCCAATGGTGGAGGGGTGAATGTTCAGTCGATCGTTGCATCACGTGTTACCCAAGGCTAATTTTCTTCTCTGCCCGATCTGAAAGTGGTTTGGACTGGACACCGTCCACAAAAACAAAGGCTGGCGACGATGGCAGACATCGAAGCAGCTCTGGCCAAAATCAGGCCACATACGGCGTCCTCGCTTGCTCATCAAAAAGCTCCTGCTCAATTACTGCAGGCATTGGAAACGACGTTCGAGCAACAAGGGACGGAGAGATCACCCACCGCTTACTTCGCCGCGCTGCTCACCACCCTGGACAGCACACTCCAGACCTCTCGGTCCTCTGGAGCTTTGACCTTTGGGGAAGGCGACGTTTTACCAGCCGAGTTATACCTCCTGGCGTTAGCCCTTCCGTTCGTCCCACACCCAGTGATCCGCTCAAATCTTTCAACGATTCTCTCCCTCACCGCTCCCTTGTTCCCCTCGTTGGTTCCACATGCCCCACCATTACGTTCGCAATTGGCGATTTTCAATTCTGTCTACGTTGCCCTTGAACGCTCCCAACTGGAATCAGCGCAAGGCCTCCGGCAGTCATTTGCCTCGATCCTCCATCTGACACTCGACCCTCGACCAAAAGTGCGGAAGAAAGCTACGGAAGTCGTCCGTGATGTTCTTGCCGCTGCTCCTCCCCCATCTATTAGGCACCCATATGCGTCACAGGTCTCCGATTTCATTCTGTCTACCCTCACGAATGATGTGAGCCCTGTAAAGGGAAAGAAAAAGGGTATCACAGATGGGACGGAGACCGGGATCCACATCCTCACATTACTCGGACCGATCGTTCTTACCCTACCACCCTCAGTACGTGATAGGTTGATCCGTTGGGACCAGTTCGCTCAAACTTCACGCAGTCACTGCCATCCATCGCCGCATCCTTGATTCCCCTTCCTCGGTTAGGGAACCCTTACCTATCACGCTCTGCTTTCTCCACACTTTCGGTCCTCCTTATGGCCATTTCTGACGATGACGAAACCGCCCTCACAGCCCAGTTACCCGACATAATATCCGCGATCCATTCTGCCTGCCCTCCGCACGGCGATACGACCGTGTCTCCTGCGTGGGTGTTGGTGTTGGCGAAAGCTCTTGTATCGTACAAGGAAACGTCACCCGACGAGTTCGAATCAGAACTCCCTCGGGCGTGGAAGGGCGTGTGGAATTTCCTAGAATCTACGGATCGAGATACCCGGAAATCTGCAGCTGAGGCACTGGACCTTATCTTTACATGCTTTGACTCTCCTCTCATCGAGAAAGCCCTGTCAGACGCACACAGTGGAACGGGTGATTCGATTGTCACGAAAATAGTCACGCAAACACAGAAGGCATTGGATTCACTAACATTCGCAAGATCAGTCCCGGAGTTGCTGTCTGTGATCTCGTCTCTTGCACGGGCTCTCCGATACCGCGGTGGTGTGGAGACAAATCCAACAGCTGCGGAACTCCTCATACCTGGAATTGTCACAAAGATTGGGACCCTTCGTACTCAGAAGAATTTCGAGTATAAGGAAGACGCAGACAAGGCCCTTGGTGCTGTGATGGGTGTCATCGGCCCCGGAGCTCTCCTGGATATCCTTCCGCTGAACCTTGAACCCTCTGACAGGTCGTACCATCCTTTCTCCACAATCAGGTTTCTTACCTTTCACACAGGGCCGAGGGTCGAGAACCGCGGGCATTCCTTCTCCCCCTACTTACTCGACCACACCCTTCACCCCTCAACCACTTCATTTCATACTTCGTCCCCCTTACAGAACGAATGTTCGATTATCAACAAAAGGCAGAGGCGGAGGGTCGAGCTGCGGAGGCGAAGGTCTGGAGTGTCTTGGTGTCGCAAATATGGAACGGCCTTCCAGGTTATTGTCACGGGACGGTCGATCTCAAGACGGTAGGGAGTTACCATTGACGCTTCCGACACCTATGCTCACGGGCCCGTCCAGGCACTGACAACAACTTTCTCTCAACTTCTCTCGCAACTCATCTACGGTCAAGAGGACTTGCGGCCGGCGATCCTCAAAGCATTGAAGACGATGGTGGACTCCAATGTTTCCTTGGCATCGGAGGGTGGTGAAAACGAGAAGCCATCGCTCACGACATCCCATATCGAGCATATATCCCGATCAGCAGCCCAGGAAAACGTTGCCTTCCTTAAAACGCAGGCAGACAGCTGGCTCGCTGTGCTCTTCAATGTGTTTGGGACGGTTGAACGTGATGACAGGGGGAAGATTGGAGATGTGATTAGGGTCTGGGCTGGGATTGCTGAACCCGAGGCCTGTCTCGTTCGTCAACCATTGCTTCGTGCCCACTGACGTTCTTACAGCACCTCTCGAAAGCGTTCGCCAAAGTGGCACAGCTATTCAAGCAAAACCTCGCTGTTATAACTGCTGCCGCGTCAAGGTCGGGAACGAACGCCAATGGAGATGGGGTCGTCACGATGACCCAGGACCTGCTGCAGATTCTTCTTCCCTACCTGGGGGACAAAGATGCCCAAACCTTGTTCGAACTTTCCAGTACGGGAGATGTCCTGGAGAGTAGGGATACGGGTGTTCAGAAACGTGGCTACAAGATTCTCACCAAACTTGTTGATTGCGGGAAGATTCGAGTCACCCCCGAGAACCTCATTCAACAGCTCGAGGGTATGGTGGACGGAGTTACAGCCGCAGCGAAGAGGGTTTGTACTCGGTAGCCCTTGGTTTCCCCCGGCTAACTCCCGAGGATTTGCAGGATCGGCTCCACTTACTTGCATTGCTCGTCAACATGCTCCCAGATATATCGTTGCACCTCCTTCCATCCTTGATACCAGAAGCAGTCTTGGGGACGAAAGAGCCATCAGAGAAAGCACGCCTCGAAGCCTTTGACCTAATCGTCACCATGGGCAAGAAAATGAAAGAGGGTGGTGTGGTTAAACGAAATTTGCTTGAAGGAATGGACGAGG
>Ga0307516_10009889_pt1 | contig 10578 bp, 12 predicted proteins | sample 19_EM_MG_FD_203310 | JGI IMG/M metagenome (GOLD analysis project Ga0307516, IMG submission 203310) | Populus trichocarpa ectomycorrhiza microbial communities from riparian zone in the Pacific Northwest, United States - 19_EM | ecosystem: Host-associated > Plants > Roots > Unclassified | place...
TTCAGTCGGATGCGGGCAACGGCTTGGCGGCTTTGAGGGTCATCGGCACGCCGTCACAGCCCAGCTCCCCGGATCCCGAGGAGGTGCAGAGCAGCTCGAGCGTCTCGGTCGCGTCCACGTAACGCTTGCCGATCAGCGTCACGGCGTCGGACCCGGTGGGCGGCGTGGGTTGCGCCGCGGCCGCGGGAACCATCGGACTGCCGCCGCAGGTGATCGTCCGGGCACCCGCGGCGGCGCGGACGACGACCACCCGCGTGGTGCAGACAGCGCTGGCGAGTTGGTCACCGGGGCGCAGGGTCGGTGCTGGCGAAGCCATCGTTCAGGTCCCTTTCGAACAGGCGGTCGGCGAGCAGGGCGAGGTCGTACGACTGGCGGGCCATCCAGAACCGCAGGAAGCCGGTCAGCGAATAACGAAGGAAGAGGGCCGAACCCACGACGCTGCCGGCGACCGCGCCGAGCGCGAGGGCGAGGGCGTCGCGCTGCACGAGCGGATCCGTGGTGGTGTGCGAGATGAAGTACGCCGATGAGCCGAGCACGAGGCCGAGCACCATCAGCGTGACGCCGACCCGCAGCCACAGGCCGGCGCGTTGGGCAGCCGGGTCGGGGATCTTCAGCTCGGCCAGTTCGCGGACGAAGCGGTCCGCACGGGTTTCGGGCGAGGTCATGCTGAGCTCCCTAGGTAGAGCGCGGCCAGTTCGGCGTGGGTCCCGTGCTCGGGCCGGATCCGGTGGGCGACCCGGCCACGCACGAGCACGGCCGCGTGGTCGGCGATGTCCAGAACGGCGGCCGCGAACTGCTCGATCACCAGCACCGCGACGCCTTGCCGGGCGATTTCGACGACGTGTTCGTAGAGCCGGCCGACGACCAGCGGCGCCAGCCCCATGGACAACTCGTCCAGCAGCAACACTGCGGGATCGGTGGCCAGACCCCGCGCGAGGGCGAGCATCTGCTGCTCGCCACCGGACAGCGTGCCCGCCGCCTGCGCGGCACGCTTGGCGAGCGCCGGGAAGCGCGCGAACGCGATCTGCTCGACTTCCTCGCGGGAACGGCCGGTGAAGGTCATCATCAGCAGGTTGTCCCGGACGGACAGGTTGGGAAAAACGCCCCGCCCTTCGGGGATCAGGCAGACCCCGGCACGGGCCAGGTCCCGGGGACTCGCGCCGGTCACGTCCCGGCCGCCGAGCACCAACCGGCCGGACTTGGTAGGATGGACCCCCGCGGCGACCCGCAGCGTCGTCGTCTTGCCGGCCCCGTTCGGGCCGAGCAACGCCATCACCTGTCCCGCGACGAGGCTCAGCGAGACACCGTGCAGCACCGTGATTCCGTCGTACGCGGCGCGCACGTCGCGCATTTCCAGCACGGTCGTCACGGCGCCCCCAGGTAGGCCGCCAGCACCGTCTCGTCCTGTCGGATCACCTCCGGCGGGCCGACGGCGATGATCTTTCCGAGGTCGAGCACGTAGACGTCGTCGCACACACCCATGACCAGGTTCATGTCGTGTTCGACGAGCACGACGGCCGTTCCGTCGGCGGCCACCGAGCGCAGCAGAGCAGCGAAGCGTTCGGTCTCGTCGCGGTCCTGTCCCGCCGCCGGCTCGTCGAGGAGGAGGACCTGGGGACCGGTGGCGAGCGCCCGGCCGACCTCGACCAGGCGGGCGACCCCGGTGGACAGTGCGTCGGCGGTCTTGTCCGCGACGTCGCTCAGGCCGATCCGGTCGAGGATGCCGGTCACGACGCGGGCCGCGCGCCGCCGTTCGGGGCCCAGCTCCGCGGCGATGAGAAGGTTGTCCCGGACGCTGAGCCGGCCGAAGAGCTCCAGCCGCTGGAAGGTCCGGGCCAGCCCGTGCCGGGACCGGCGCGCGGGACCGTGCCGGGTGACGTCCCGGTTGTTCAGGAACACCCGGCCCGACCCAGGTCTGCGCAGCCCGGACACGACGTCGAACAGGGTGCTCTTGCCGGCCCCGTTGGGCCCGATCAGCCCCGTGACCCGTCCCGGTTGGGCGGCCATCGCGACGCCGTCCAGCGCCCGGTTGCCGCCGAAGCTGACTGTCACCCCGCTAACCTCCAGCGATGCCACGGTCCAGCACCTCCCCGTCGTCCACCCGCCAGGGACGCCGGATTCCCCGCCACTCCAGCGGGTCGTTCGCCTCGAGCGGGGTTGCCTGCTGGGCCGTTGTGTATTTCCGCAGCGCCAGCGCGAGCAGGAGCAGCCCGACGAAGAACGCCCAGCCACCGATCACGTCTGCCAGCCACAGCAGCCAGCCCAGCGCCACCCCGGCCAGCAGGACGAACAGCGCACGCAGGTCGCGGCCCAGCGGCGCCCAGTCGTGCCGCCAGTGCGAGATGATGCCGCCTGGGCTCTGGGCCATGCCGATCCCGGCGAGGCTGGGCAGCAGCGCCACGAGGTTCTCCGTCCAGGGCACGGTGCGCACCAGGACGGTCAACGGCCCTATCAGGGCGGTGCCGGCGAACAGCCCGGTGCCCACCGCGCCCAACCCTCCGATCACGGCGACCAGGAAGATCGGCAGCCCGGCCACGAAGTTGAACTGGTCGGCGGTGATCGAACCCTGCTGCATTCCGTAGAGCGCACCCCCGAGCCCGGCGATCCCGGCGGAGAGCGCGAACACCATGACCTTGGCCAGCAGCAGGTTGCCACCGAGCGTCGCGTACGCCGCCTCGCTGTCCTGCATGGCGATCAGCCGGCGTCCGAACCGGCTGCGCCGCAGCGCCGCTACCGCCAGGGAGGCGACGGCGAGGCATAGCGCGGCGAACACCATCAGCTTCGAGCTGCTGTCCACCCGGAAGCCGAACAGCTGCGGCATGGGTATCTCCACCGAGGACTGCTCGAACAGCGAGATCGGCACCCCGAGGAGGTGAAACGACGGCAGGGTGAAGATCCATCGGTCGAGGACCACCGCGAAGGCGGCCGTGCCCAGCGCCAGATACACCCCCGACAGGCGCAGGGCGGGCAGTGCGATGAGCGCCCCGGCCAGTGCCGAGATCACGATCGCGGCGCCGAGCGCCCACAACCCGCCGTTGCTGCCGAGGTGGGCCCAGACCAGCGCGCCGATGCCCGCCATGCTCAGCTGGCACAGCGAGATCTGGCCCGCGTATCCGGCCAGCGGAACGAAGGAGAGCGCGACCAGGCCCAGCGAGAACATCGGCCCGTACGTGAGGAGGTCGGACTCGCCCAGCACGGACGCCAGGATCATCCCGAACGCCACGGTCGCCGCGGCGAACAGGGCCGTCCCGCGCAGGGTCGGCACTGGAACCGCGATCAGCCGCCGGGCCCGGCCCCGCAGCCGCTGGTGGGGGAACGCCAGCAGCGACAGGAACAACAGCAGCGCCGGTGCGGCCAGCCGCAGCCCCGGCAGGTAGGCGTTCTGCGGCAGGTAGCCGGCCAGGTAACTCTCCGTGCAGCCGACCACGATCGCGCCCACGAAGGTCAGCGGTATGCTCCGCAGCCGGCCGAATATGGCGGCTGTGTAGGCGCTGACGATCAGCAGGGACAACTGCGAGGCGTCCAGTGCCACGGTTGGCGCGATGAGGATGCCGCCGGCCGCCGCCAACAGGGTGCCGAGCATCCACGCGAGCTGGTTCGCCCGCAGCGGATCGGCTCCGGTGAGGCCGATCAGCGCCCGGTCGTCGACGGTGGCCCGCATCTCCGCGCCGGCCCGCGTGCGGTACAGCAGCAGGCGCAGGCCGACCGCGAACGCCACCGCGACGAGCATCGTGATGGCCTGATGCCAGGTGATGGTGGCCGGTCCGAGATGGATGGGCGCCTCGTCGGCGAAGAACGTCGACAGCGGGCGGGGCGTGTTGGGATCCCAGATCAGTCTTGCCATGGCGATGAAACCGCTCAGCAGTGCCACCGTCATCACCAGGCGTTCGGCCTCACCCATGCCCTGAACGGGCCGGAACACGACCCGTTCGATGAGCAGGCCGAACGCCGGCGCGAGCACGAACAGCACCACGACCAGCGCCAGCGGGACCGGCCAACCCCAGCCGACAGCGAGCTGCCAATAGGTGAAGGCCGCCAGCATGCCCGCGGCGCCGTGCGCGAAGTTGAACACGCCTGTGGTGGCGTAGGTGAGCACCAACCCGCTACCGATGATCGCGTAGATCGCGGCGGTGCTCAGGCCTACGACACCGAAGGCAACGAACTGTTCCATTACTTGACGTCGCTCATGCTCTTGCCGACGTCGGCGAGGGTGAGCGGCTTCGGGTATTGGCCGGTGAACTTGTACGGCGGGATGTTGCAGCGGTAGGCGCCCTGGTCCGGCTTGAAGTCGGCGGGAACCCATCCGGCCGGGGTTGCCTTCTCAATGTTGAAGCAGGCCCGTCCGGTGTCGGTATTGGAGATGTCGACCGGCGCCACCAGGCCGCCGCCGGACCAGGCGGTCTCCTTGCGGGCCGCCGTGAGTAGGCAGGTGCGGGTGAGGGCGTCGCCGCAACTGGCGGCTGCCTTGGCGAACAGCAGCCACTCGGAGAAGGCCTTGACGGCCGGCAGTGTCACGTGCGCTTGCGGTGCGTACTTGGCGAACAGATCGGTGAGCGCCTTGGTCGCCGGGTTGTCGGCGGCCTTCTCCAGCGGGTAGACGCCGTTGAGGTCGGCGAGGTTGTTCTGTGTCGCGAGGGACGCGGCCGCGAGCTGGACGAACGCGGGGCCGTACGCGTTGTTGTTGGCGTCGATCCAATCCAGCTTGTAGTTGATGCTGGTGAGCACCTGCTCCAGCTTGGACAGGCTGAGGAAGTCGCCCAGGAAGATCAGGCCCTTGACCTTCTTGCTCTTGAGCGACTGGGCGTAGGGAGTCCAGTCCGAGACACCCTGGGCCGGGTACTTGTCGTTGAAGAAGACCGTGCCGCCGGCCGCCTTGATGCCCTCCGTGTCCTGCACGGCGATGACCGTGACGGACGGGTTGTCGGCGGCGATGATGCCGACGGAACCGGCCGAGTCCGGGTAGGCCTCCTTCAGCAGCCAGTTGTAGTAGCCGGTGTAGGGGTTGTATGCCGGGCTGCCTTGCAGGCTGATTTGCAGGTCGGCGCCGATCTCCCCGCTGACCTGGGCGGGGAACTCGGGCAGCGTGCAGGTCAGCCGGTCCTTGACGCCGAGGCTGTCGAGTGCCGAGCCGCCTCCGACGCTGGCGAAGTCTTCGCGGCAGGACTCGGCCATCCGCGCTCGGACCTCGAACAGTTTGGAGTCGCGGGTGGTGGAGACGAGCTTGCGGCCGTTGATGCCGCCGGCGGCGTTGCACCAGGAGGTGAACACCTTGGCCGTGTCGACGAACTCGGAGTTCTTGGTGTAGCCGACGTCGCTGAAGGTGCCGACTTTGATCTCGGTGGCGGTGACGCCCTGGGTGGGCGCGCTCGACACCTGACCGGTCTGGCAGACACCTTTCAGATCACCGAAGTCACCCGACACGGCGGTGGACGCCGTGGCGGCCGGTGCGGCTTCGGAGCCGCCGCGATCGCTGCATCCGGTGGCGAGCAGTGCGATGGCTAGAGGAGCGGCGAGGACGATCCGCGGTTTCACGGTGCCTCCTGGCCGGCATGGAAGAGCTTCACGGCATCGACCTCTCTGGGGCTGTGCGCCCGAAGTGACCCGGATCGAAAACATCATGCTTTCATGAGGAGGAAACTAGCTTCTCATCAACGGAGAATCAACGCTTCACATGTGGGGGGACGATGACCGGACAGCGCCGCGGCGCCGCGATAGCCATGACCGACGACGAACGCGATGCCTTCCTGCGGTCCCAGCCGATCTGCCGGGTCGCGACCGTCGGGCCGCTCGGTCGCCCGCACGCCAGTGCGCTGTGGTTCGTGTGGGACGGGAGCGCACTGTGGCTCAACTCGTTGGCCCGCAGCCGGCGCTGGACCGATCTTGCGCGCAACCCGCAGCTCAGTGCGGGTGTCGACGACGGAGGCGCGGACTTCGCTCGGCTTCGCGGCGTCGAGTTGACCGGCGATGTTGAGGTCGTCGGCGAGGTGCCGCGCATCGGTGGGCACGTGGCCGCGCTCGCCGGCCCGGAGCGGCTGTTCGCGGACAAATACATGGGCGGCGGCGACTTCCGGTACGACGGCCGGCACGGCTGGCTCAAGCTCGTCCCCGGCGCGGTCGTGAGCTGGGATTTCGCCAAGCTGCGCCGCCGGGGCTGAGGTCGGCGGCCGATCATGGAAATCTTCCATCCGGATTTGGAGAATGCTATTCTCGCAAGGCACAACACTGGGAGGGAAGGTAGGCCCGTGTCACACTTCCGCAAACCGGCCGTCGGGAGCTGGACCGAGCAGTATCCGGAGCTCGGCACCGGTCCCGTCGACTACACCGACTCGATCGACCCCGCCTACTACGAGGCCGAACGTGCCGCGATCTTCCGCCGCACCTGGCTGAATGTCGGCCGGGTCGAACGCCTTCCCCGCACGGGGAGCTACTTCACGCGGGAACTGGCCGTGGTCGGCACCTCACTGGTGATCGTCAAGGGCGCGGACGGGGAGGTCCGGGCCTTCCACAACATCTGCCGCCATCGCGGCAACAAGCTGGTGTGGAACGACTTCCCCGGCGAAGAGACGGCCGGCAGTTGCCGGCAGTTCACCTGCAAATACCACGCCTGGCGGTACAGCTTGGACGGCGAGCTGACCTTCATCCAGCAGGAGGGCGAGTTCTTCGACCTCGACAAGCGCGACTACGGCCTCAAGAAGGTCGCCTGCGCCGTCTGGGAAGGCTTCATCTTCGTCAACCTCGACCCCCAGGAGAGCCTGACCGAGTACCTCGGCGAGATGGCCAAGGGCATCGAGGGCTACCCATTCCACGAGATGACCGAGGTCTACAGCTATCGGGCCGAGATCGGCAGCAACTGGAAGCTGTTCATCGACGCGTTCGCCGAGTTCTACCACGCGCCCGTCCTGCATCAGAAGCAGGCTGTCAAGGGCGAAGCCGACAAGCTGCTCAGCTACGGCTTCGAGGCGCTCTACTACGAGTTGAACACTCCGCACTCGATGATCTCCTCCTGGGGCGGGATGGCTCCGCCCAAGGACGAGAGCATGGTCAAGCCGATCGAGCGAGCGCTGCGCAGTGGCCTCTTCGGTCCCTGGGACCGGCCCGGCATCGAGGGCCTCGACCCGCTGCCGCCCGCCATCAACCCGGTGCGGCACAGGTCCTGGGGCACCGACTCGTTCGAGTTCTTCCCCAACTTCACGCTGCTGTTCTGGGCGCCGGGCTGGTACATCACCTACCACTACTGGCCGACCGCGGTCGACCGGCACATCTTCGAGGCGAATCTCTACTTCGTACCGCCGAAGAGCGCCCGCGAGCGGCTTGCCCAGGAACTGGCGGCGGTGACGTTCAAGGAGTACGCGCTGCAGGACGCCAACACCCTGGAGGCGACGCAGACGATGGTCGGCTCGCGCGCAGTCACCGATTTCCCCCTGTGCGATCAGGAAATCCTCCTGCGCCACCTGCACAAGGTGGTCGCGGACCGGGTCAAGGAGCACCGCGATGCCACTGCCCACTGAATTCACCGACCTGGTGCCGTACCTGGCCTGGGCACTGGCGACCGAACCGGAACGCTACGCCCGCCGGTTGGCCTCCTCGATGGACGAGATGCAGGCGTTCTACGACGCGGCGTTCCCGCGCCTCGAGGACGCGATCAAGTACTGCGGTGAGACGCCGCTCGACGAGCTCTCCGACGATGCCCGGACCCTGCTGCACCTGATGCAGTCGCTGGTCATGGTCTCGTTCCCGGTCGAGGTGTGGAAGCAGCCCCGCGTGCCCGACAGCGGGGCCGCCTACCTCGACCTGATCCGGGAGCCCGTGGTCTGACCATGCTGACGCTTCAAGCGGCGGGACTGCTCGATGTCGATGCCGGTGAGGTAGTCCGTCCCGGCGTCCTGCGCATCGACGGCGACCGGATCGCCGGCGTCGGCGGCCCGCCGGCGGGGGAAGTCCTCGACCTCGGTGACCTGGTGCTGCTGCCCGGCTTGATGGACATGGAGGTCAACCTCCTGATGGGCGGGCGCGGCGAGACCTTCGCGTACTCGAGCGTCCAGGACGATCCGCCACTGCGGATGCTGCGCGCGGTGGGCAATGCCCGGCGTACCCTACGGGCCGGTTTCACGACGGTGCGCAACCTCGGGCTGTTCGTGAAGACGGGCGGATACCTGCTGGACGTCGCGCTGGCCAAGGCGATCGACGCCGGCTGGATCGACGGTCCCCGGGTCGTGCCGGCCGGCCACGCGATCACCCCGACCGGCGGTCATCTCGACCCGACGATGTTCGCGGCGTTCGCGCCGCACATCATGGAGCTCACCCTCGAGGAGGGAATCGCCAACGGCGTCGACGAGGTCCGCAAGGCAGTGCGGTACCAGATCAAACACGGCGCGAAGCTGATCAAGGTGTGCTGCTCCGGCGGGGTCATGTCCCATACCGGCATCGCCGGCGCCCAGCACTACTCCGACGAGGAACTGCGGGCGATCGTCGACGAGGCGCACCGGCGCGGCCTGCGCGTCGCGGCGCACACTCACGGCGCGGACGCGGTACGAGCCGCCGTCGAGGCCGGCATCGACTGCATCGAGCACGGCTTCCTCATCGACGACGACGCCATCGCACTCATGATCAAACGCGGAACGTTTCTGGTCGCGACCACCTTCCTGGCGGACGGCATGGATGTCGCCAACGCCGCGCCGGAGTTGCAGGCCAAGGCCGCCGAGATATTCCCTCGCGCCCGCGACTCCATCCGGGCCGCCATCGCGGCCGGGGTCAAGATCGCGGTTGGCACGGACGCGCCGGCGATCCCGCACGGCAAGAACGCCAACGAGCTGGTCGCCCTGGTCAACCGCGGGATGACGCCACTGGCCGCGATCCGGGCGGCGACGGTGACAGCCGCCGAGCTGATCGACGTCACCGATCGGGGCCGGCTCGCCGAAGGGCTGCTCGCCGACGTCATCGGCGTGCCCGGCGACCCGCTGAACGACATCACCGTCACGCAGCACGTGAAGTTCGTGATGAAAGGGGGCAAGGTCTTTGTCTGAGCCAACCCAAGACCTCGTCGAGATCCAGCAGTTGCTCGCTCGCTACGCGGTGACCATCACCAAGGGGGACATCGACGGGCTGCTCGCCGTCTTCACCCTTGACGGCACCTACAGCGCGTTCGGCGACACCTTCACCCTCCAGATGTTTCCCGACCTGGTTGCGGCCGCGCCCAAGGGGCTGTTTCTCACCGGGACGGCGGCCATCGAGGTGTCCGGTGACACCGCCGCCGGCACCCAGCCGCTGTGCTTCGTCGACCACGCCACCCACGACATGCGAATCGGTTACTACAACGACACCTACCTGCGTACGGCCGAGGGGTGGCGACTGCGGACCCGCGCGATGACGTTCATCCGGCGCAGCGGGGTCCACGACTCGGGGCGACCGCACGCCTTCGAACCCTCGGGTCAATGAACGTCGCCGAATTCCGGTCGGGCCTGCGATCGTGGCTCGCCGGCCACGACCTGTCGCCGGGTCCGGACCACTCGCTGGACGGTCAAGTCGTGCAGTTGGCCCGCGTCCGCCGGGCGCTCTTCGATGCCGGCTGGATGCGCTACGGCTGGCCGGCCGATGTGGCGGGCCTTGGCGGGCCGGCCGTGCTGCGAGCCGTGCTGGGGGAGGAGGTAGCCACCTGCGATCTGGCCGAGCCCGGCATCTACTCGATGGTCGAGGTCCTCGCGCCCACGATGATCTCCTACGCCCGACCCGAGCTGGCCGCTGAGATGGTCCCGCGTCTGCTGTCCGGCCGCGAGCAGTGGTGCCAGGGTTTCTCCGAGCCCGGATCCGGCAGCGACCTGGCGTCACTGACGACCCGGGCGGTGCGGCGTGGCGATGACTGGGTGATCAGCGGCCAGAAGGTCTGGACGAGCCTGGCGCAATACTCGGCCAGGTGTGTCCTGCTCACCCGCACCGCACCGGGCCACGGCGGGATCACCGCCTTCTTCGTCGACATGGACACCCCCGGCATCACCGTCCGGCCGTTGCGGACGATGCACGGCGTCGACGAGTTCGCCGAGGTTTTCTTCGACGAGGTGCCGGTTCCCGGCGATCGGATGCTCGGCAGCCCAGGACAGGGCTGGCGGGTAGCGATGGACCTGCTGCCCCACGAGCGCTCCACCTGCTTCTGGCACCGGATCGCTTACCTGTACACCCGCTTGGACCGGCTGTTGGCCGAGACCGTCGTCGCGGACGATGCCGCCCTCGGCGCCGCCTACCTGGCGCTGCACACCGTACGCTGTCGTTCTCTCGCGACCCAGCGCCGGCTGGCCGGGGGAGCCCGGCTGGGTCCGGAGACGTCGGTCGACAAGGTTCTGCTGGCAACGGCCGAGCAGCAATTGTTCGACACCGTCCGGGACCTTCTGCCCGGGGTGCTCGAACTCCACGAGACGCCGTGGCGGTCGGAGTTCCTGTACTCGCGCGCGGCGACCATCTACGGCGGCACCGCGGAAATCCAACGCGACATCATCGCCCGCCGGCTGCTCGACCTGGGGAAGGATTGACCATGGATGCGGCCGAGCGGGACCTGCTCGCGGAGACGCTCCGCAAGACGATGACCGC
>Ga0307516_10009890_pt1 | contig 10575 bp, 9 predicted proteins | sample 19_EM_MG_FD_203310 | JGI IMG/M metagenome (GOLD analysis project Ga0307516, IMG submission 203310) | Populus trichocarpa ectomycorrhiza microbial communities from riparian zone in the Pacific Northwest, United States - 19_EM | ecosystem: Host-associated > Plants > Roots > Unclassified | place...
CCGGCTATCCTGCCGCGGCGGCGCGGCTCTTTAATACATCACACAATGTTGAAAAAACGCTGACCGATTCACGCCCAACTGATGGCCGAGTGAAGGCCAAAACAGGTCGTCATGTTCTCAAGCGCGCGACATGGCCGGTCGTGCGCCGTAATCGTACGGACCTGCTGCAGCCCCGGGAAGTTCAGTTCGACCCCGACGCCGTCTCATGGCGGGGCCTCCTCGGACAGACGTCAGGTTGGTTTCGGCCAGTCATAGGGGCGCTGATGCTATCGGAATGGTTCTTTGCGCTTCGGCAGCAGACCATCGGCTGCAGTCGATGGTCTGCTGCTGCAGCGGCGCGACCGTCGTAAGCGGGGTCTCGGTGCGGGCGACCGAGCTCCGGTCGCTCGCAAGCGCAGCCAGAACGGTCATGATGCCTGTCGGGCTCCGGAGATGGAGAGATCCGGCGCGGTCATCAATTCGCGATCGATCTGCTCGATCGACTTGCCCCTCGTCTCAAGTCCGAAGAAGTAATAGACACAGCCCGTCATCAGGAACCAGCAGCCGAGATAAACGAAGGCCAGCGGAATCTGCGGCAGCGGCACATCCGGCTTCAGGTAGTTGTTCGACCCGACGATCAGGGCAAGCCCGACCGGGCCGATGATTTTGCCGATGCCGCCAAAGCCATAGGCGGAGCCCATGCCCGAGGTTCGCAGATGCGAGGGCCAGACTTCGGCAGCGTAGGGTCCGACAATGGCAAAGCCGCCATCGGCAAAGAAGAAGGCGACCGCCAGGAGCAGCCAGAACGCCGACACCCCCATCAACGTCGCGTCGTAATTATAGCCTGCGACGATGGTCAGGACCCCGGCGCCAAGGCCGAGCAGGCCGCCGGCGTTGCGTCGCCCCATCATGTCCGAGAAGTAGGAGAAGGACAGGCGCCCGACAAAGCCGCACACGCTGAGCAGGATCATCATCCTGGCGGCCTCCTGCGGGGTGACCTTCAACAGCAGCACGAACAGTGATGGCGCCCACAGCGTGATACCGTAGACACCGGTCTGGGCGCCGGCATTGCCGAGCCAGGACACGATCAGGCTGCGTGGATATTTGAAGAGGTCGAGCCAGTTGGAGGTGACGATCGGTCCGGCATCGGCGGCTGTCGGCAACGGCAGCGAGGATGGACTGACCTCGAGGGCCCAGGCAAGCGACTTGCGTGCCTCTTCGTATCGTCCCTGACGGCAGAGCCAGCGCGGGCTTTCCGGAACCCACAGCCGGACCAGGAGAACGAGCAGCGCTGGCAAGACTCCGATCGCAAATAAGAGACGCCAGTGATCCGTGCCCATCACCGCGCCGAGGACGGCGCCCAGGCCGACGCCCAGCGGAATGACGCAGGTGACGATGCCACCGACCCAGCCGCGCTTTGAGGAGGGCATGAACTCCTGGACCAACGGCAGATCGACGCAATAGAGTCCACCGACGCCGGTTCCGACGAAGAAGCGCATGACGGCGAGATAGATCCAGCCATCGTCGGGCGTGAAATAGAGCAGGCCGGTCGCGATCGAGAAGTTGAGCACCGTGCCAACAAACACCATGCGGCGCCCGACGCGATCGGCAAGCCAGCCCCAGGCAAAGGCGCCGATGATGGCTCCGATCCCCGAGCTCATGAGCACCGTCGCCGACTGACCGAAGGTCAGTTTCCACGGTCCGATCAGGAAGGCGAGCACAAAGCCGATCAGAAAATAGTCAAAGAATTCGAGCGCGTCGCCGATGATGGCGGCGCTGAGGATCTTGATCTGATTGCGGGTCAGGCTCGTGCGACGGTCGAGCATCTCGAACATGGCGTTTCCCCAAGGTGGCGCATGTTCATTTGTCGGGCGGCCAAGCGTCGCGCCTGCGCTTCGCCATCGCGCGAAGGCTACTCCTTCTCAGGCGAACGGCAAGCCCATCAAGATGCACTGCAGTGCGGAAGCCGCGCAGAAGGGTGAAAGACTTGAGCGAATGATCGAGAAGTGCCAGCCGCCGGCTCTACTGCATCGCCGCGAGGGCGAGCCGATCTCTCAAGAACTCGTCAGGTTTCTCGTCGAGTTCCCCAAGGACGCCGCGTCCTTGATCTTCGCGCCGTTGATGAGAAAGGTCGGCGTCGCGTCGACCCTCATCTGCGCGTAGGCGAACATCCGATCTGTGGCCGCGACAAGGATCAGAAATCCGGATGGATCCAGAGTCGTCAGAGCCAGGCAGCGGACAGATCGACGCCAAGCGCGAGCAGGCTGATCGAAGCGGCCAAACCGCAGCAGCAGAACATCAAGACAAGCTTGAACGACTCCCGGTCGGATTGAGATTCGGCGACCGGACGCAAGGAAACGAGCGAAATCGTGGTCATGATACCTCCTCTATTGGCCCGGATGAGCTTCGGGCGAGGAGGTTTTACGGCAAAGATCTTTATGAGTACTTGCGACAGATCCTTAAACGAATCGTAACCGAATCGCAGAAACTGGGCCTCGTCGATGCGGCGCCGGACGGCTGGACGGACCCCGGGGACGTCAGCGCCGCTGCGCGCCGAGGACCCTCGAGACCATCAAAGCCGTCATCGCGGCGCGATCGGACGCCTGCTGTGCGGCAAGGCGATCCATCGCCCGCTCCTCGATCAACAGCTGGATCAAAGCCAGCCGCTTTTTTTCGTCGACCGCTTCAGCGAGCAATCGCTGATAGCGGTTGTAGTCAAACAACACCTCTTGTTCACGCATGTCACGCCCCTGCACGCACACGTCTGCCCAGGCACACTATTACGCGAACAATATAGAAAATGCAATCAAGGGTTCAGGTCGCGGGTTGGCAGTCCCCCGGCATCGAGACCGTCACGGCGGCGAATCTTTGGGCCCGCAGGGGTAGGGCGGGTGGGATCGGCTGAACGCGCTGGCGTCGGCCGCCGCCTCGCTCAGCGGTCGAGGCTTGCGACCCAGGCGGCAAGGATGGCGCGTTCTTCGCCGGTGATGTCCGTGACATTGCCCGGGGGCATGGCGTCGGACCATGCCGCATTGCGTCCGATCAGCCGCGCGTTCCGCCGGATGTGGTCGGGACTGTCCAGCAAGATCGCCTTCGGTGCGGTGACGATCGAGGCCCAGACCGGCTCGGCCGCATGGCACATGCTGCAGCGAGTGAGAACGATCTCCTCGACCTGCGCCCTGTCCGGCGGCGCGGCAAGCGATCCGGTCTTGAGGTCGCGCGGCCCGGCGGCTGACAGCAGCGCGATGACGATCATGCCGGCGCCGGCGACGGCCCACACCCACCAGGGCGATGTCCGGCCTGCGTGGCGCTCATTGAAGAAATGGCGGATGATCGGCCCCAGCGCGAGGATGATGGCCACGATCAGCCAGTTGTATCGTGTTGCGAAAATCAGCGGATAGTGATTGCTGATCATCAGGACCACGACCGGCAACGTCAGGTAATTGTTGTGGACCGACCGCTCCTTGCTGGTTTTGCCGAACTTCGGGTCGGGCGACTGGCCGGCCAGCAGCGCCGCGACAATCTTCTTCTGGTTGGGGATGATCAACGTGAACACATTGGCGACCATGATGGTGCCGATGATGGCCCCGATCTGGTTGAAAGCGCCGCGGCCGGAGAGGACATGCGTGAAGGCGTAGGTCAGCCCGACCAGGAAGACGTAGCCGCCGCAGGCGAAGGCGAGTTCATGCCGGGCCAGGCCGCTGCGGCACGCGGCTTCGTAAAGCAGCCAGGCAAGCGCGAGACTGCCGAGACTGAACAGGCCGGCCTGAAAAGGCGACAGGTCCATGATCGACTTGTCGACCAGAAACAGTTCGGCATCGAGATAATAGACGATGACCATCAGCACGAAGCCCGATAGCCAGGTCGTATAGGCTTCCCATTTGAACCAGGTCAGTTCGCTCGGCATGCTTGCCGGGGCGACCAGATATTTCATGATCCGGTAGAAGCCGCCGCCATGGACCTGCCAGGCTTCTCCCTGCACGCCGTCGGGCAGGTCGGCGCGCGGTTTCAGGCTCAGGTCCAGATGGATGAAATAGAAGGAACTTCCGATCCATGCGACCGCAGCCACCACATGCAGCCCGCGGAAGATCAGGCTTGCCCATTCCGAAACTATCGATCCCCACATCGCCGATCCCATCCGTCGCAGCAGAACCGGGACCGGCGTGTCCATCCGCCGTCCGGCAAACGGCGTGGCCCCGTCAGATGCCCCAAAAAACTGCAGGGCAATCTGTTGCACCGATCCGGATGCTTGGCCAGCGCGTCCAGGCGGCAGTCCCTGCCTATGCCGCAGGCTGTTACCAGGACCATCGAAACGGGTGTCTGAAGTCATTCTCGGATAGCTCCCCGGGATCGGACGCCCAAAAATTCGGCACGGCTGAACCCGGTCGAACCGGACCCAGCCGCGGGGATGAGCGTCGGCCTTCTCGCTCGATCAGCCGCGACATTTGCCCCGACTGCGTCGGCCTGCGAGCGATGGACTTCCGATCATCGATCCGCTTCAATAAAGCTCGTATGATTGTTTGAGACCGAAATGAAGAAGCTGATCCTGGTCATACTCTTGCTGTCGTCGCCGGCGTGGTCGCAGACCAAACTGGCCCCGAAGGCGGCAGCCACGCGCGTCGACAATTGCGCGCCGATCGGGCGCACCGCGGATGGCAAGCTGGTCTATTCGATGAAGTGCGAAAATCTCCCCGCGCCGCCTGCGCCGCCGCCGCCGGCCGAAGCCGGGGAAGCTCCCGCTCCAGAGCCCGAAACGCAGCGGAGCGGCCTGTTCGGCTGGTCCTACGATCGGCGGCCATAAGCACTGGCCGGAATCGCCCTTGCCTCGGATGCACTGGGCTGCAATGGATGGGCTTCAATCCCTTCGATCACGAGACTAATCGATGAGCCAACTGATCATCCACGCCGGCGACTACACCTTTCAGGCCCGCCTCGAGGAGGAACTCGCGCCCAAGACCTGTGCCGCCTTCCGCAAGGCGATGCCGTTCGAGAGCCAGGTCATTCACGTGCGCTGGAGCGGAGAGGGTGTTTGGATGCCGCTCGGCGATCTCGATTTCGGTGTCGGCTACGAGAACCACACCAGCTATCCGGCGCCCGGCCAGATCATCCTCTATCCCGGCGGCATCAGCGAGACCGAGATTCTGCTCGCCTATGGCGGCGTGCATTTCGCCAGCAAGATGGGCCAGCTTGCCGGCAACCATTTCATCACGCTGACCTCGAACCTCGACCAGTTGCCCGCGCTCGGCAAGACCGTGCTCTGGAAGGGCGCGCAGAAGATCCGCTTCGAGATGATGGTTTAGACCGACATGGCCGATTACCCGCGCGATCTCCGCGGCTACGGCCGCGAACCGCCGGATCCACAATGGCCCGGTGGCGCCAGGATCGCGGTGCAGTTTGTCGTCAATTTCGAAGAGGGCGGCGAGAACAATATCCTGCACGGCGACAGCGCCTCGGAAGCCTTCCTGTCCGACGTGCTCGGCGCGCAGCCGTGGCCCGGACAGCGCCACGCCAATATCGAATCGATGTTCGAATATGGCTCACGCGCCGGCTTCTGGCGGCTGTGGCGCATGTTCACCGCGCGTGGCTTGCCGACGACCGTCTTCGGTGTCGCCACGGCGCTGAAGCGCAATCCCGAGATCGTCGCCGCAATGAAACAGGCGGGCTGGGACATTGCCAGCCACAGCCTCAAATGGATCGAACACAAGGACATGTCCGAGGCCGAGGAGCGCGGGGAAATCGCCGAAGCGATCCGGGTTCACACCGAGGTAACCGGACAGCGCCCGTTCGGCTGGTACACCGGACGGTCCTCGATCAACACCGTCCGGCTGGTGATGGAGGCCGGTGGCTTCCTCTACTCCTGCGATTCCTATGCCGACGATCTGCCATACTGGATCAAGGGCCCGGCGGAACCACATTTGATCATTCCCTACACGCTCGATGCCAACGACATGCGTTTCGTCAATGCCCAGGGTTTCGGTGGCGGCGAGCAGTTCTTCACCTACCTGAAGGACAGTTTTGACGTGCTCTACGCGGAAGGCGCGACGTCGCCCAGGATGATGAGCGTCGGCCTGCATTGCCGTCTGGTCGGCCGCCCGGGGCGCGCGGCGGCGCTGATGCGCTTCCTGGACTACATCCAGAAGCACGAACGGGTCTGGGTCCCGACCCGGCTGCAGATCGCACAGCACTGGCATCATAACCTGATGCATCTGGCCGCACAGGCGCCGTCGATCGCGTAGAGCGTGATGAGATCAGGTTGATCTGGTCCGGCAGCGGAGGTTCACCTCTCCCGTTGGGAGAGGTCGATTTGCGTAGCAAATCGGGTGAGGGATTACGGTTTATCGATTTGGCAGCACCCCTCACCGGGCGCTACGCGCCGACCTCTCCCCTCCGGGGAGAGGTGGCCGACGCGCTGGTTTCAACCGCCAAACTTCACCTGCAACAGCGGAAAAAGGCGATCGGGCTTGAACGGCACCGAGGTAAACCGGATGCCGGTGGCATCGGCGAGCGCGTTGCCGAGCGCGGCCGCCACGGGATTGTAAGGGCTTTCGCTCATCGACTTGGCGCCCAACGGCCCGAGTGCGTCGGTGGTGTCGGCGAAATAGACGTCGGTGCGCGGCAGGTCGGCGAACGAGGGCAGGTGATAGTCGCGGAAGCGGGGATTGACCACGCGGCCGGCGTCGTCGATCACCATCTCCTCGTAGAGCGTGGCGCCGAGCGATTGCGCGACACCGCCTTCGATCTGGCCGCGGCATTGCATCGGATTGGCGACGCGGCCGGCATCCGCCGCCTGCACGCTTTTCAGAATTTTGATCTGCCCGGTGCCCTTGTTCACGGCTATTCGAAAGCCCTGCACATTGAAGGCGACGGAGCGCGGCGTCCCCTGCGAATTGCCGCTCGCGGCAAGCGCCTTGCCCCGCTCGCGCGCGGAGCTTGCCAGCTGAACGAAGGACAGGCGTTGCGGTCCGTTCTCGACCGCCTCGCCTTGCAGCGCGCATGCGCTCGCGTCGGCGCCCATCAGGCGCGCGGCAAAGGCTGTCAGCTCCCCCGCGAGCTGTTCCGCTGCCGCTTGGGTCGCCCGGCCGGCCACGAAGGTGCCGGCGCTGCCATAGGCGCCGGTATCGTGGCCGCCATGGGCGGTGTCGGACTGCCGCAGCGAAATCCGGTCGACGGTGGTGTTGAGCACGGTCGCCGCGATCTGGCGGTGCACGGTGCTGGTGCCGTTGCCGAATTCGGCGGTTCCAACGGTCAGCTCAAACCCGCCGTCGTCGCGCAACGCGATCGAAGCGTCCGCGATATGCCCACCCGGCGGCACCGTGTCGATCATGGTGAGGGCGATGCCCTCGCCAATCAGCCAGTCGGGCCCGAGTTCGCTCGGCGCCGCTTCGGCGCGCATCGCGCGCTCGACCAGATCGAGGCACTGATCGAGCCCATAGCTTCCGTAGGACACATCGTCATGGGCGGGGCCCGGCGGCGACAGCATGGGATCGCCTGATTTCACGACATTGCGCCGGCGCATCTCGTAGGGATCGATGCCGAGCTGCCGCGCCAGTTCGTCGATCGCGGCCTCGACCGCGAACAGCGTTTGCGGCAGGCCGTAGCCACGGAAGGCGCCCGCCGGCACCGTGTTGGTGTAGGCAACGACGGCATCGACCTTCTTGTTCGGGCAATTATAGACACCGAGCGATTCACTGCAGGCGTGAAACAGCACCTGCGTCCCATGGTTGCCATAGGCGCCGGTGTTGGAGAGCACGTCGATCTCTAGCGCGGTCAGCTTGCCATTGCCGTCCGCGCCCGCCTTGACGGTGATGCGCATCGGATGCCGCGTCGAGGTGGCGATGAACTGCTCCTCGCGAGTCAGTTCGAGCTTGACCGGTCGGCCGATCCTGAGCGCTGCAAGGGCCAGAATGTCCTCGACGAACATCTCCTGCTTGCCACCGAAGCCGCCGCCGACCCGCTCGCAGAACACCCGGATTTTCTCCGGCGCCAGTTCGAAAATCTCGCTGAGCGCCCGCCGCGTCAGAAACGGCACCTGCGTCGAGGAGCGCACGTTGAGGATGCCGTCGGCGTCGATCCAGGCGAGGCCGCCATGGGTCTCGAGCGCGGCATGCTGAACGCGTTGCGTCGTGAAGGTTCCTTCGTAAGTCGCCGCCGATTGCGCCAGTGCAGCCGCGACATCGCCAAACTCGCCATGGGTTTCGCCGACGATGTTGCGGCTCGCATTGGCGACACGATGCTCCCGGGTCTTGTCCGGGTGGATCACGGGGGCATCAGGCGCAATCGCCTGCGCGGGGTCGATCACCGCCGGCCAGATCTCGTAGTCGACGCGCAGGCGCCGGCATCCCTCTTCGGCGGCGGACTCGCTGTCGGCGACGACGGCGGCAACCTTCTGCCCGATGAAACGCACGATGGGGTCGAGGACGCGCGTGTCGTCCGCATCCATCCAGTCCCTCTCGTGCCGCGCCGTGGAGAACAGCCGATCCGGCGCATCCTCTGATGTCAGCACCGCATGCACGCCGGACACTGCGAGCGCCGGGGTCTTGTCGATCGCGACAATCCGCGCATGCGCATGCGGCGAGCGCACGAGCTTGATGTGCAGCAAGCCCTCGATGGCGATATCGAAGGTATAGGGCGCGGCGCCGCGCACCACATGCGGGCCCGCGGGCGCGGGCAGGCTGCGACCGAACGCATCGCCGGGTACGGCGTCTTCGAGGTTGTTCTTACCGTTGAGCGCATCCTCGATCGCACGATAGCCGGTGCAGCGGCAGAGATTGCCCTTCAGTGCAACGCCAAGATCCTGCCTCTGGGCCTGGTTGAGCGACGCGCAGGTCAGGATCATGCCCGCGGTGCAGAAACCGCACTGGAATGCCTGGGCATCGAGGAAGGCCTGCTGCATCGGGTGCACACCGTCATCATGCGCCAGCCCCTCGATGGTGGTGATGGCATGGCCTTCCGCCCGGAACGCCGGGATCAGGCAGCTATGCACCGGCTCGCCATCGATCAGGACGGTGCAGGCGCCGCAGTCACCGGCATCGCAGCCCTTCTTGACGCCGAAATGGCCTGTTTCGCGCAGCAAGGTCCGCAGACACTGTCCGGCGCGGGGGCTCGTTGAAAATTCCTTGCCGTTGATCCGATAGGTCATCATCGCACCGTTGCTGCGAGTTCGGCGCGGATCTCGTCGGCGAGCCGCAGCGTCATCTGCTTGCGCCAGACCGGCTTGCCATGGACGTCATCGTGGTAGACCTCGTCGGGAATGCCGTCCAGGATCGCCTCGCGCAGTTCGGCGGCATCGGGCATGGTGGCAAAGCCGATCCGGACCGGGCGCACCGTTGATGCGGTCACGGTCAGCGCGAGGTCGCCCTCGCGACCGATGGTGCCGATCAGCAGCGCCGCGGAGCGGCCGACCGGTGTCAGCGAGATCTGGCGAAAGGCCGCGCGGCGCTTCAGCGCGGCGAGCGGCAGCTCGATCTGGCGCAAGAGATCGCCCGGCGTCAGCACGTTTGTCTGGTTGCCGGTGACGAAGTCGAGCACGCCGACCTTCTGTTCGCCGCCGCTGGCCTTCCAGATGGTGCAGACGCCATCGAGCGCCGCCGTGAGCGAGATCATCGGCCCGGCCGGCAGCGACATGCAGAGATTGCCGCCGACGGTCGCGGTCTTCCAGATCTTGAAGGAGGCGAGAAAGGCGCGGCAGCACTGGTTGATGAGCGGCGCGGCGAGCCATTCGACGGGGCAGACCAGGGCATCGAGCTGGGCAATGGTGCAGGTGGCCGCAATGCTCAGCCCGGTCTCGCCGACACTCAGGGCCGGCCATTCGAGATCGGTCAGATCGACCAGCCGCCGCAAATGGGCCTGCGGTTCTGAGAACAGCCAGGTACCGCCCGCGAGCCAGGCATCGCCTGCCGTCCAAACCGGCAATTGTGCCCGGTTCCGCGGGCGGGCCACTTCCGTGACGGTGTTCAGATCCATGACCACGCTAGTACTTTGAACAAGGCCGGGCCTTCCTCGGGTAAGTCTTGCAAGACCGGAGCCAACCCACAAGAGCACACCATGGTCTTTGAATTGCAGGCAGATCGTGGCACGGCTTTGCGCATGACAGCCCGTCCCGGGGAGATCAGAGACACATGACCCAAGATCTGAGCCAAGAGCTGAGCCAAAAGCAGTCGATCTGGATCAAGGATCCCCTCGCCATTCTGGCGGACGGGGCCGAACGCGGCATCGTGGTCCACGAGGGCAGGATCGTCGCGCTTGTTCCCGCGGGGGCGACGCCTGGAATCGACAATCTGACCGTGTTCGAGGCGGGCCAGCATGTGATCCTGCCCGGACTGATCAATACGCACCACCATTTCTATCAGACGCTCACACGAGCGCTGCCGGCGGCGATGGACCGCGAATTGTTCCCATGGCTGCAGGCGCTTTATCCGGTCTGGGCCCGGCTGACGCCTGATGCGCTCGACCTCGGCGTCACCGTTGCGATGGCGGAACTGCTGCTCTCCGGCTGCACCACTACGACCGACCATCACTACGTCTTTCCAGCCGGGCTCGAAGACGCCGTCGATATCGAGGTCGCCGCGGCGAAGAGGCTCGGCCTGCGGGTGCTGC
>Ga0307516_10009891_pt1 | contig 10574 bp, 7 predicted proteins | sample 19_EM_MG_FD_203310 | JGI IMG/M metagenome (GOLD analysis project Ga0307516, IMG submission 203310) | Populus trichocarpa ectomycorrhiza microbial communities from riparian zone in the Pacific Northwest, United States - 19_EM | ecosystem: Host-associated > Plants > Roots > Unclassified | place...
TACTCCTAAGGTTGATGATCCCACTGTCCCTACAGTGCATAATGTTACTCAGGATGATCAGCAAGGTAACCAAAGTACAGAGGCTGGTTCAGAAGGGTGGGAAACCGTAAGGAAGAGGAGAACTAGTAATAAGCAACGTTTGCCTCCAGCAAAGATCTTGTCCGCTTCTGCCAAGGGGAAGGAAGTTGCAGGGCCAACAGATGTAAATGGCAACAGAAGACATTACAAAGTTGCAGAAGGTATGCTCACCAGGAGCTCAGTGCAAAGGAAAACCAATATGTCATCTGGCAGTGGCGGGGAACCTCCCACCATTCCCTCATCATGAAGATTTGTTGCTGGAATGTGAGAGGGCTAAACAGCCCTCTTAAACAACATGAGGTAGTTAGCCTCATGAAGAAAAATAAGTTAGATATATGTGGTCTTGTTGAAACAAAGCTGTCTTCTTCAGCAGTTTCCTTCATGCACAAACTCCGGCTAAAGAATTGGAGTTTTTTGTCTAATGTTGCAGCTTCCAACACTGCACACATTTTGATTTTTTGGATCCTTCTACTGTTAAGGTGGAACTCATTGATTTCACGGCATAGGGTCTTCATGTCATCATCAGCAGCTTAGTAAACCACTATGTTTTTCCTGTAACTTTTGTCTATGGATATAACACTATTATTGCTCGCAGAACTCTCTGGGAAGACTTGCAGAAATAGAGCTCAAACTCTTCATGGATTGTACTGGGTGATTTTAACTCCCTCTTATCTCAAGAGGATAAACATAATGGAGAGCCAGTATCCTCATATGAAGTTTCTGACTTTCGAACTTGTTGCTCTGTTTTAGGTCTCTCTGACTTAAACTATACAGGATGTCGATTCACCTGGACAAATGGGAAGATATGGATCAAAATAGACAGGGTCTTGGTGAACCCCTACTGGTTGGGCTTTCAAAGATCAGCTTCTGTGCACTTTAGCAATCCAGGGGTTTTTTCAGATCATTCCCCTATATCAGTCTGCATTGGTCCAATGTATCAACGAAAGCGGGCTAGCTTTAGGTTCTTCAACATGTGGGTTGAGCATCAAGATTATAAGGCCCTCCTCTTGGAAAAATGGCCTGTATTGATTTATGGTTCTCCAATGTATGTTCTATGCAGGCGCCTAAAGCTTCTAAAGGCCCCTCTAAAGCAGCTCAACAAGTTCCATTTTGCCCACATTTCAGAGAGAGTAAGTAGAGCTGAAGTTGACCTGGAGCAGTACCAATCCCTTCTACATAATGACAAGGACAATGAACATCTATTGGCTCAGGATAGAAGGCTTCGCTTGGACCTTGTTAATCTAAAATCAGCAGAGAAAATGTTTTATAGCCAGAAACTAAAATGCAACTTTTTCAAGGATTGCGATAGAGGGACTAGATTCTTCTATACATTGATGAACCACAGACATAAGAAGAATTTCATCCCTGCTATTCGTCGTAGTGATGGGTCCCTCACAACCTCCATGACTGAGATGAGGGATGTCTTTGTTAGTTTCTATTAGCAGCTCCTGGGTACTTCGCGTGCCACTCTCCCATTGGATGAATCGGTTGTCTTCAGGGGTCCTAGGCTTGATGCCTCCTCACAGGCTTCCTTACTAGCCATTATTTCAAACGAAGACATCAAAATAGCCCTTCTCAGCATTGGTGATGATAAATCCCGGGGCCAGATTGGTTCTCCTCTTTCTTCTTTAAGAAATCTTGGGATGTGGTTGGGCAGGATCTTTGTGCTGCAGTGAGAGATTTTTTTCAATCAGGGCAGCTTCTAAAGCAGATAAATCATTCTATCATAGCATTGGTACTGAAATCTGCTAATGTTTCATATGCTAGTGATTTCAGGCCAATTTCTTGTTGTAATGTAGTTAACAAGATCATCTCAAAAATCCTTGCTGACCGGATGGGGCACGCCCTTGATGGCATCATCAGTCCCATGCAAAATGCCTTCCTGGGGGTCGGCGCATGGCTGACAACATTAATCTCTTGCAGGAACTGCTCAGGCAGTATGAAAGGAAAAGAACTTCGCTTGGATGCCTTATTAAAATTGATTTTAGAAAAGCATTTGACTCTGTTCAATGGCTATTCTTGCGGCATATGTTGCTTCTCTTTGGCTTCCCTGATAGGTTTGTGCACCTTGTGATGAGTTGTGTTGAAACAGCCTCATACTCAGTGGCTGTTAATGGCGAGCTTTTTGGGTTTTTCCCTGGTCATTGTGGGGTGCGACAAGGAGATCCTCTATCACCATATTTATTCATCACCTGCATGGAATATTTTTCTAGAATGCTAAGCTTAGCTCCTCAGAATCATTCATTTAGGTTTCACCCGAAATGCAAGGCCCTTGGTATTTCACATCTCTCATTTGCTGATGATGTCATCCTACTTTGCCGTGGAGATATGAGTTTTGTTCAAACGCTCCTACAGTTAGTGAAGCTCTTTGGATAAACATCTGGTCTGTATATTAATACCTCGTCAGCAATTTATTTTGGAGGTATTGGTGACAGTTTGAAACAAGCCGTTTTGCTAGACACTGGTTTCTTAGAAGGCACCTTTCCTTTCAGGTACCTCGGGGTTCCTTTAAGTCCTCACAGACTACTAGCAAGTCAGTATTCCCCTCTCCTTTATAAACTAGAAACAACTATTCAAGGATGGGTGGGCAAACACCTTACTTATACGGGCATACTAGAGCTTGTTAAATCTGTTTTATATGGTATGGTGCAATTTTAGGTTAGCATTTTTCCTATGCCTCGTGTTGTCATCAGGCATATTACCTGTATATGTTGAAACTTCCTGTGGACAGGTGATTTCTGTCGAAGTAGGTCTGCTCTTGTGGCTTGGAAAACTGTATGCCTGCCGAAACATGAAGGAGGTCTAGGTTTACTGGATATACAAGCAAGTAACAACAACTTTCTTACTAAACAGCTCTGGAACATACATCAGAAGTAGGACTCCATATGGAATCGATGGATACATCACTTCTATTTAAACAGCCACTCCATCTGGAATGTTCAGAGTCAAAGGACTTCATCACCATTGTGGAAATCCATCGTTGTTCTCAAGAACCAACTTGTTGGGGACTATGGCGGGCATTCACAGGTCATCGACTTGCTGACAGATTGGGAACAGAAAGGAGGGGGGTTCACATCTAATGTTTATACCTCTCTCAGGCCTCAAGGTTCAACCGTTTCTTGGGAGAAGACAGTTTGGGAGCAATGGTCTCTTCCCAGATGCAATTTCATTCTATGGCTTGCTATGCTTGGGAAGCTCCGTACTAGAGATCGACTGCGGTTCATTCACACCGACACATTCTGCACCTTTTGTAGGCAGGCAGAGGAGAGTTATGAGCATTTGTTCTTTGGCTGCACCTGGACGTCTTCCCTGTGGAACAAAGCTAAAGTTTGGCTGAAAATAAACAGGCGCATGTCCACCCTAAAGAGTGTTGTACGAGGTCTATCAGTCATGAAGAACAATTTGGAAGCTAGAATGTGAAGAGTTTCTCTCAGCAAGATGGTTTATTTGATCTGGGAAGAAAGGAATAAATGAATTATTGAGGGGAAGAGCACCGTGCCTGCACAGGTTTTTCAAAAATTTCAAATCCTCTTCTTCATGGTTCTCCATTTCCATGAGAAAAATCATTCCCTCATCAATGTTGCCTGGTGATTCCTCGTAAGAAGGAGATGTCAAGATGTCGTGGTTCTACTCTCTTTTCACTAGTTCTTTGCTTCCTTTGGAGGAAAAATCTTTGATGGGAGAATGGGGTCTTCAGCTTGATGCAGTTTGGCTTCGGGTCCCTATTATTTCTGCATGTGCATGCATATGTTTCACGTAAAATGCATTAATGCAGTTCATTTATTGTGGATGGTTGGGTGCACCTCTGATTGGTCATTGGTTTTTGGTGTGCTGAAGTAAGGAATATGCATAAACTTACATGTGTTCTGTTTTGGCTGGTGATACAGTGTGCGGGCCGCTATTGTTGACATTGGTCTGCTTGTTATTTGGTTGTTCTTCAAACACCTGTCTCTAGTGATTGGTTTTCTCTACATATAACGTGTATTATTTGGTAGAGTGCATGGCCTTGCATGAATGGCTGGTGGTTGTCTCTACATGGATGGCTTCTTCGTCCCTGCATGATGAGCCTAACAGTCTGTCCGTTCTGCATGATTTGTCTCTGCATGGAAGTGTTGGTAACTACTATTCTTGGCGAGTAGTGTTGTATTTTTCTGGTTGAGTTTCTTCTGTCTCTGCATGGGTGCCCTGTAGATCCTTTATCACGTTTACATGGCTGGTAGCTGGCTTACTTCTACCCCTGCATGGCAGAGACAACGTCCCTGTATGGAGGAGCAACCGTTTGCAGGTGCACTGTGTTGGTAGCTGTATTTTGTTTTGGCTGTTTTCGGGCTTTAGTTTTTATTTGGTGGTGGATTGTAATGCTTTCCAGTGTTATCTTTTATGGTTCTTAGGGAGTTTGTCCCTTGTTTTGGTCTTTTTGTATATAATTTTTCTGTATTTGCTGTTTTACAGCATTGTTACTTTTGATCTATAATATATTCTTACATTTGATCAAAAAGAAAAAAGAAATATCAAAGAGAGGGAGAATTGGGTTAGAAGGAGAAAGTGAAGAAAGAAGAGGAAAAATGAGAAGAATGTGGAAAATTTTGATTGGTTAGAATTCGAAGCTAAGAGTATTACCTGGTAAGGGGTTTTAAACCTAGCCTAGCAAGATTATATGAAAAGAAAGGTATTTGATGTTAAATTATGAATTTTATCTTAGGGTTTATAGAAGAAATTTTAGAGGAAAGGCAAATTGATTGTGAATTGAACAAATTGGGCTAGAATAACTTGTGATAAGTGTTAAATTTGAAAGAAATAATGAAGAAAAACATGATGCTCTTAAGAGCATGTAGGGGTGGCCAAAAGGGGATCAATTTATATGTAGTTAGATTGTGTTTATTTAAGTGAAATTGTGATAGATTAATGTATAATTTTGTGAAAGAAATGATTTTAAAGGAGTTTAGTTACGTTACATAGATTGATTGAAATGTTTATATTGTTGTAAATTGAAAATTGAGGGATGTTGTTGAATTTAAAGAGGAATGTTATTCTGAATGTGTTTAACTTTTCATGTAAGGAAGAGTTAATGAAAATAATTTTAAATAAATCATGGAATAAAAAGAAGTTATGGTGTGAACAAAAAAAGAATAAATTGAAAATAATGTTTGTGTGGTATAATACATTTGTGGATATGGTCATGCAAAAGAGATGTTAATGGTGTTAATGAAATTGTTATTTAGTTTGTTAAAACTTCTTGTATGTGTAAGGAGAATAAGTAAACAATGTGTTCTATATGGGAAAGTTTGAAGAAAAATTCATATCCTATCTTATTATGTATATTTCAACAAAATAAGAGGAAAAATGAATTTAGAATTCTTGAGTTTAAAATGGTTAGAAGTTAGTAAGTTTTATGTGTTTTATGTAATTTGATTTGAAGAATGTGTCAAAGAATTAATGAATTCCTTATGCCTGATTGGAAGAATTGAATTGGAAATGAAGGTTAAATTGTTGGGAGTAAAGCTAGAATAATATTATGTAAAATGAACATGAAATGAAAAATAATATGGTGAACTTGTTGATACAGAAAAGGCCACAGGAGTTATGCAGCAGCAGGGAGGGGTCATTCACCTCAACATTTTCTTACTTAGTTTATCTTAATAGCTTATTGAAAATGTAATATTATATCGTGCTAAAAATTATGGCTAAGGGTGAAAGAATTAGTTTCCCGGTATTGGGACTAGTGCCCGGTAATGGGCAATGAATTTAGATTCTCATAAAAGGGACTAATGTCCGGTAATGGGCGATGGATTTTGATTACCGAAAAAAGGAATAATGCAAGGTAATGGATGATGAATTTGGATTCCTCGAAGAGAGAATAATGTCTGGTAATGGCCGATGAATTTGGATTTTTAGAAGAGGGAATAATGCCCGATAATGGGCGATAAATTTTGATTCCCTGATATGAACTAAGTCTGGTCTGAATTTGGCTTTAGAATGTCTGTTGATTAGTTTTGCGAGATCAGACATATCTCTCAAAACGTATATCAGAATGAGCTCAAATTGTACAGGGAGATACTAGACACATGAAACTATATTTTGATAAATGTTCAGGTTAAACAGAGTTTAGAAAGATCTTATTTTAGAAGGTTGAAGTTACTAGATAAATCTTGTCAAACCTACTACACTTGACCTTTGTGTACTGTTTGAGACATATCTAGAGCTATAGATGACATTTTGCTGCAAATCTCAATAGTAAGTTGCAGAATAAATGTGAGTTTTTTTTTGTTGTTTATTTGTGGCAAAACAATCTTTCTTTGCAGGGAAAAATATAATACATTGACTTATCGAAGATTAACTGGCTTTATGACATCATTCGTATACTTAGGCTTCTTGGATATAAGGTTATCTATGGGTTCAAATTGTTTTCCAATACATCTAGTTCTTAGGTACAAGGTTACCTCTAGGTCAAGGTTCTATCAAACCTGATTTTTTGCTTTTCAGGTTGTTATCTACTTCGTTGAGGGTTGCTTGACCATGTGATCAAAAGGTTCACATTAGTTGGTATCAGAGCTAGGCTCCAAAAATCAGGTTATATCATTTATTTTCTTCTTGTTAGCTTTGGCTTCCTTAGCTTTAGTGGTCTTTAATTCAATTTTTATTTATTTCATGTTTAGAGCTTAGTAGTTTGCATATAGGATTCCTTAAAAAAAGTGTTATTTTAGTTTGTTATTATCTCATAATATATTAGTAGTATAAAGAGTAAAAAAAATGTTTAAAAATCACTTTTATCGAATCTGTAATAGTACACAAACAAGGGAGAATTTATACCAAACCAATTCAAAAAATTCTCAAATTTTATATAATGGATCTAGGAGTCGAAATCGCACCCAAATGATATGATCCAAGAAAAGGTTGAACAAGAAAATTTGAATTCTAGCAAAATCATGCCTAATGTTCAGTTTCATGGCAATAATCATAATTCTCAATCCAATTGTTCGATTAGACTGGACATTTACCTAGAGTTTCCTAGAATATTGTTCTATATTGGGGTACAACTTTAGGTCAATCAGAGTTCAAGAAGGTCTTTCAATATAGGTCAGAATAGGTTGTACGAGTTTTGTTATTTACTTCCTTTTAACTTGTGGACGTTCTATTTGACAAAGATCATTTTGCTACAAGGATATGATAGCTTGTTTTAGGAATTTTTTAGTTCTACAAGGATCTTTAATAGGCTGCAATATAATTTTCAAGTTGCAATGATTCATTAATGTTCCAAAATTCTTTTTTATAAGGATTCCTTATTCATCCTAGCTACACAAGAAAAGAAGGGCGTATGATATTTAATGACAGATTGGTTAGCTTATCTTGGGAAGTTTCTTAATCCTATAAGGAAGGTTAAAGGAAGGCAACAATGATTTCCATGTTTTGAGAGGATTCTTTAAAGCTACATTAATTATCCTAGACAAACAAGGAAACTAAAGGGGAGGCAACTTCAGGAATTAATTCCCTAAATTATCTTGAATATCTAAAGGTGGCAGCAAAGACCCTAGTGTTTATAGGATGAGAATTTTGTTCATGACATTAATTAAACTAGGAAAATTATCTATGTTAGGTTTTTTTATATAATTGGTGTAACAACTTTAGTTTATGCATCAAATTAGTTATTTTTATAATTTTCTTCATGTTTGGGCTTAGTTAACATACTTTGGGTTTATTGTAAGTGGGTAAATATTAGCCCACAAGTTTTTGGTCTATTAGGGTTACTAGTTGAACTATTATATAAGGTTTTGTAAGTTGAGATATTTAGCAAGCATGAATTTATGAAATAAACTTGTGTTTTGCTTGAAGTAAACATGTTATTTGTTGTGATAAAGAAGAAAACCTGACTTATCAAGGTATAACTAACCTTGTGACATTAATTCATGAATTCCAATACCTCTGGTTTTTAGTTACAGGTTAATTGTGGGTCAAGGTTTTCAAACCTAATTATCAGCTTTCCTAGAGAAGTATCATCTTTGTTAGGGGTCACTTGACCATGTGATCGAGAGGTCCGCATAAGTTGGTATTAGAGCATCCCCTAACGAACCTCATATAAAATTTTACTTGGTTGAATAAGAGATTATATCAATAGAACATGTGAAAACCGAACATCAATTGGCTGACTTATTCATGAAACCTCTAGATGATTTAAGATATGAGTTTCTTAGGAAAGTCATTCGTGTGTCCTAATTCTTAAAAGAGATAAAATTTATAAATAAAAAAAAATATGTGTGTATAGAATCTTGTTGGGGTTTTTATATGTTTTTCACACAAGTGATAGGTTGATAACATTGAAGCGCTGAAGCAAACCTTGTAAGAAAACCTAACTCATACCCTTAAATCTCATAACTTTTATTTTGCTGGGATCGAGGTAAGTCTTATTTGATATGGTCTTTACTTCCAAAATGTTATTCTTTTGGAATACCAAATAAAGGTATTATCTTAAGCACTATAAGGAATTCAAGTTGTTTAATAAATTGTTAGCAGAGGTAAAATTGAGTTAAATACATGTATGCTAACAGTTAAGGGAAAGTAATGTGCCTTGAATTGACTAAAGCTACTTGAACCTAGTACACAAGCTATTAAGGCAATCCTCCTAATATATCCTTAAGACAAATCAACTTTTCACATCATTGTGAAAATAGATGAAAATTTTAATATGGATCAATTCTACTCTCTAATTCCTTAAATAAAAAGTCAATTGCTCACTATGAAAATAGACAAGCAATCATATAATGGAAATGATAAAGTTCAACAAATCTTGAGACTATTAAGGGTGAGAATCTTCTGTATAGGCCCTAGCATAAAGTTTGACTTTCAAAGTATACTCACACCTTGCTATCATATCTCAAATCAAAGAAAAAAAGATGAAGAAAGAAATTTTTAAAGCAGAATTGTTGTCTTTCTCACTCGCACACTCACATCTTGATTTGGTCAACCATAGATATGCATTCATAAATGAAGATTGACCAATAAGGTATGTATTCATTTCAAACTATTATTGTGAGTATTTTTAGGCTATAAAATTAGGTTACTTTATGTAGGTTCATATTTATGCCTAAGTGTACAATTGATACACTTGTGAGAAAAACATGAGAAAATGTTGTGGCCTAACTGATTTATGAAACAAAAAAAGAGAAATTATGGTCTAAAGAGACAATCTTTTTTCATAACACTAACGTGTCATCTTAATAGAGATTGTAGGAACATATTAAGATGCTTGATGTGAATAGGAATAAGAGAAAAACAACTTTTCCATAAGTTTACTTAACGATGTTATTCATCAAAACACACAATCATCTTTATCTCGCTCTCTCTTTGTTTCTTGTTTTAAGGCACTCATCTCGCAACTTTCCAAGTAAATCTCTTCATCCTTACTTGTCATCTTTTGATAAATATAAAAAGAATTTATGAGACAAAACATTTGCTCATCTTCTCCATCTTGCATTTAACCTTTCTGCGAAAATGGTAAGGATATTTTATCTTGATCTGAAATTTCTTAAGTAGATTGTTAAAAAGAATGTCTTTAAAATCATATGTGCACAACCTTTACAGCACATATTTCTTTCAGTTTATCGCTTCTAAAAATGACTAATGTATTTTGTTGTTGCAAGGTCGTTATAAAGTAAAAGCCAAGAGAAACCCGAAACTCTTGTTTCAAATTATCTCAATGAGGAAGAACAGGAGACCTCATACCCTAAAGAGACTCTAGTCCAGCCATCTAAGATTCAAAGGATAAAAGAAAAGGGCAAAGCGGTGGATGGTTCTTTTAAATCAGTTGCATGGTCTAGAAAAACCGTCCATTTCACTTCTCCTAGTGCAAAGATTGCTTATAGAAACAACTTCTCCAAGAATAGTGTATTAGGTGAAAGAGAATTTTTGGTAAGTGATCTTTCAAACCCTATATTTGCATTCATAGAAGACATGTTTAAGAAAAGACAATGGCGTGAACTAAATGAAAAGGCACTTACTCCATATATTGAAGTAGTTAGGGAGTTTTATACTAATTCTGAGTCTTTTAATCTTGATGACTACTACATTACTTCTACCATTAAAGGTAAAACTCTTAAGTTGTCTCTTACTAACATTAGAAAGTTATATAAGCTATTTGAAATCACATATCCTAGTTTTCCCTATAAAGGAATAAGAGCCTTTTTCTAGACTCAGATGAGTGATTTGTTTATTTGCCCTACAAGACCAAAATGGTGTGCTAAATCATATAAACTGCCTATGAACACTATATTGCCTCCTTATCAATTGTTAGCAAAAATTTTGCTAACAAACATCTAGCATATTGGAAGACATACTAAGTTAATAATTGAGAAAGCTCAGTTTATGTATGCAATTACTACTGATATTCCTATTGACCTAGCCAGTCACTTTATTGATGTAATACAAACAACTACAATTGAGAAGGAAGTGAGTCTATCTTTTGGTGGGTTGATATCTACGATAACAATCATGAAAAAAGTACT
>Ga0307516_10009892_pt1 | contig 10574 bp, 9 predicted proteins | sample 19_EM_MG_FD_203310 | JGI IMG/M metagenome (GOLD analysis project Ga0307516, IMG submission 203310) | Populus trichocarpa ectomycorrhiza microbial communities from riparian zone in the Pacific Northwest, United States - 19_EM | ecosystem: Host-associated > Plants > Roots > Unclassified | place...
TTTAACCTTGTTCTTCTACCTGTTCCTTGCAAAACAAATAAAGAAAAAAAAAATGTAACTGTTCTTATAGCAAGCATTTTGGAATGTTTTATTAGAAATAAGGTACCATATTATTCTTCAAAACATGTTGAAAGAAAACAGCAAATTTTTCTTCAAGAAACATGGTTGTTCCTGGATGCTGATTGGCTGGCTAAAGTGTTATGACCAGACATATATAGCATGTTTCCTAAACATTTATTTTTATAGAATAGAATATCTTTTGATTCAATTTTTCCCTCCAGAAAATTGAAAATGCTTGCTGTGAGAAAAGTTACATTGTCTTTTCTTTATTTGTTTTGCAAGGGACAGGCAGAGGGAAAAGGTTAAATTTTTTATATTCCCAACATAAGAAATGATCTCAAACCATCTCTTGACACAAAGAATGAGAAAAATGATGCTGTATGATATTTGTCTTTTTTGTTAAACAAAATTGTAAATAAAAGAGTATCTCTTTCTTCTATTTTTTTACAATGTTTTGTCATGAAACATTGAGAAATGTTTGCAGTGTTATTCCTTCAGTTTCTTCTGCTTCTTGGTGGTTCTTGTGCGATAGATGACTGTCAGCATCGGCAGTCGTCTCTTGCATCAGGCTAGTCTTCTTGTGCGATAGATGGCTATGGTGAGGCTCCATTGTGCTCATCCTTTGCATCAGGATCGTTCGATATTGACATTATCTTCCATGTTCACTGTACCAAACCTGTTTGGTGCATGACAGCGCATGGGATCCAGTTAGTGGCAGCAGCGATCACTGGTGGTGAGACTTACGTGGCAGTGGTGACAAATGTCGTTGTCGTTGTCTGAATGGTGGTGGTGGTGGTGGTGGGACCAACATTGTTGTCATCATCATCAGTGGTGCACATGTAATCAAGTCAGTGGTGGGTCACTGGTAATGGGACTTACAGGTGGTGGCACCATCATCATCTGAATGGTGGCAGTGGTGGGATGAACGTCACCGTCATCATCAGCAGTGTGCATGTGATCGAGTTAGTGGTGGCAGCGGACACTGGTGATGGTGGTAAGGGACTTATGGGGGATGGTGGTGATGAACGACATCATTATGGTGGCAGTCCGTGTTATGGAGGTGGTGGTTTGCATTGTGGTGGTCGCTCTGCTGGCTGCAGTTGCAATGGCCATTGTCATCATTGCACTGTTTGCTGCATGACGGGTTGTGGTGGTCGTCGGCATTGGTGGTGGCATGTTGACATTGTCCATGTTGATGGTGGCCGATGTGGCCGCATTGGTACAGGGCACATTCCCTGCATTGTCATGTTGGTCTGATAAGCCCCCAAGGCACAAGCACATGTAAAATAAATGGTCAGAAGGCGAGAAGGAATAAGGCATATGCACCATACCACTGCTGTGGGGAATGTACTTGGTGCTGTTAAGGAAGACGGTCCAAAGGCCAAGACGTGCAACAAATATGCAATTGTGCCCCCATCATCTTATCAAACACATCGCTATCCATAGCCACACTCGTGACATAGTTGAACTTGCTCCACCAGGCAAAATTCCACTTGCGCACCAGGTGCTGGAACACAAAGCCTGTTGCAAACCATGCCAAATAGTTGATGCCAGCAGCAGGTGGTATATTGCTCATGCCATTAAGCACGACTGGGGTGCTCATGAACTTGACCCATGAACTTGGGTATCGCCGTTGCCAGAGCCAGAAGGGAACAGGTAGGACCACACCAATGGCAATGGCATATAATTCTGGGTGGTACAGGGCACCTTCCCCGAATTGTCGTGTTGGTCCGATGAGCCCCCTAGGCACAAGCGCAGGTAAGATACATGGGGAAAAAGGTGGGAAGGAATAAAGTATATGCACCACACCGCTGATGCTGTGAAGAATACCTGGTTCTGTGGGCACATCAAGGAGCTCACTTGATTTGGTTGACAGATATCTGGGATATTGACAAACATCCATTGCTTGACACTGACCTGAACGAACGAAGCCATCAACGTGCCAACAAATTGGACTGTGCAGCGTTGTTAGGCCACAAGATGATAAAGAATAAGGAAGACCAGTTACTGAGGAACATCAATCGTGGGGGCACTTTGATGTAGTGGCCCAGCTTCAGATCTTGCACGAAAGACGTCACCTCCGACAGCGTCTGCACCAAGTACGCTTTAGAAAGCTATGGAGATTCCCGATAAGTATTTAACTGCTAGTGAGCAAGATCACCCACCATATTAGAGAGCAGATTTCCAGCTAACAGGGTGCCTGGGATAATCTGAGCAGTTAGATTCACCATAATCTAAGGTACAACACATCAGTGCTGAAGCGATCGCCGAAAAAGAGACTTACCCCTTGACCCGTCATCACGAAAATGAAGCCAGATGGAAGAATGTATAGCACAGGTAGAAGTATCGACAACAGCAATGCCCAAACAGGTAACGATGTATGCCACACCTGCATAACTGTCAGTCCACGCAAGACCCTAGCTGTTCGATATGACTTACTTCGACAACCAAGACCATCATGCAGTAGAATCCGACGAATGCCAACAAGCACCACAAGTCTGGCACCTCTGGATAATTGCGCATGAGCTTGGCATGAATGTCGTCTTGTTCCATGCGTATCTTCTTTATCCTCTTCCATAGACTGCAGCCATGATACAGGATTGTGTGGATGAGAATGCAGGTCGAGAGGGCAAACGCGAAAAGGTAGGTCATCACATACGTCGTGGGAAGGTACAGCGGCGAATACTCCTTGTACACGGTGAGGTTGAACCGATTGCTGCTATCAAGGACACAGCTAACATTGTACACCTGACCATAGTGGTCATACGGGTAATTTTGGTTCATCGGGAAATAGGCGAAGTTCCATGTCTGTGCAATGCAGTTAGGAACAGCCACAAGGAAATGAAAGGAGATAGGGACGCACATTGGTGTAATACATAATGGGTGTGATGATCCATGCCACCCAACCAGCGGGGCAGGTGGTACGTTGTAATTGGGAGGATGAATGCAAGAAACTTGCCTAGGGGATAACTGATGATGAGGACAGCGAGAGGAGGAACACTCGGAGCCAGTTGTCAGAAATTGAAGAAGACGTTCATTGACCTGGCAATGATGAAATGTAAATAAGGGTGGGCAGGAAAGGCGACTTACCCAGTGATCATACACAACAAAGGTCCTATGAGCCACATGTGCACCGTCATGACGGGCATTTCTGGGTTGTTGATATTGGAGACGGTGTAGTAGGGTGACCAGGGGTAGGATCAGAGGAGGAGCAGTCACGTGGGCTTAGTCAGCCAGGGTAGAGCACAGGCACGGACGCACATGTAGAGTCAGCTCACCAGGTAGACACAGAATGGACACACTGCCCCATCGTGGTGATGAGAGTGGGCTCGACCTGAGCTCACACACCCAGTACACAGACCTCACCGTACCGACTACTGCACCGCACTGCATCACTGCACAGACCACACAAGCACGAGGCAACCGCACGGCATACACGCGTCAAAGAATATAAAACAGAAGCTGAGTCTCCCACCGTTCTAAACCACCACTGCATCGCCGTCAACCTGTCTCGCAGAAACCTCCAATGCAACTTGTGAGGTCGCTTTTTGCCCTCACAGTCACCAACACCGCCAAACGCCCCCTCACCACTCACTGGGAGCGAGTACTTGTTCCCATCGGAACTGCAGTCGCCAGAGCAAACTCCAGCTTCACCGTGAGAACAAGCTTCCACATGCGGAATTCCCCCAGAGTCCAGGCCAGACTCCCCAAACAGTCCTGACTACGACGACTTCTACAGGGCGTTCGGTGCCTTATCACCCCTAACACCACCAGTGTTGGCAGTAGCAACAACTGCACGGAGACGGCGAGCACATACACTTGCAACCCAGCCTGTACCACCAGCACCCGCAGCACAGCTCGTAATACAGGCACCCACAGCACAGCCAGCACTGGCACCACCACCCCCAATAAACCCAGCACCCCCACCGCGCCCACGAATAATGGCAGAGGCAGTCCCGTTGTTCTACGGAGACCGAGCGGTGACTGAGAACGCCAGTGACTTCATGAAGGCATATAACAGGAACATGATGTTCTTGAACCCGCTCGCCACAGATGTGCAGAAGATCGAATCGCTGTCCAATTTCCTTGGGACAAACTCACCGGCCGAACAATGGTACAATGATCTGGTAGCTAACAACATTGCGTCATGGCGAGATCTCGTAATAGCATTCAACGCAAGATGGCCCGCAGGCAGAAGTGCGAAACAAACATCAGGGGAGTACCAAACTGAACTACTCAGACACAAAATCACGGATGAGGATGTAGGGGTAATCAGGACGGTGGGGCGACAGCAGAAATGGTCACATGTGAAGTGGGCAGAGGATGCGCTGGAATTAGCCACCCTAGCGGGAATCAGAGCTGGGCCAACGCTTATTTACCAGGTCAGGAAGAACCTCCCGAAAACGATCAGAAAACAACTGGATAATGAATACCCCGACTGGGTAGCATTCACCACTGCAGTAATGGACGTGGGTACAGTGAAATTGACGGAGGATAGGGAGGATAGGGAGGATAGGAAGAGGAAAGAAGAGGAAAAGGAAAGGAAGATGTTGCTCAAAGTGGAGGCAGCAAACAGGGCGAACACGGACCTTACAGCGCAGCTGCAATGCTTAACCATCGGACAAGTAGCAGTGTCACGAGCAGTAACCAGCCCCGTAGCCCGAACGGGAAACCCAACAACCATGCGCTTCGCACTACAGCAAGGATCCAGGTGTACCAATATATACACACCGCCCACTGAGGAACAGAAGGAAACCGTTCGACGGGCACTAGGAGCCTACCCCCAACAACGCCCAGATGACGAAGGGCACAAAGCATACCTAGCTCAACTCTCTGCTTGGGCTACAAAGTATGGAACCGTCACGCGAATCTCAGACCAAACGCCATACCCACTTAAACCAGGCACGGCAATGATATGTTCAGGGGAGTGTTTCCGCTGTGGCACACACAGACATGAGAGCAGAAACTGCCCAGCTCCAGAGGGGGATGCAGCTAGGCTTAGCCGCAATGAAACAGCATGGCAAGCACTATGCAACCGCACTCTGGGACCTTTCAATAAGGATAATGCACTTAGTATCAGGCTTGTCAATCTAGAGGAACAGGGAAATGTCGAAGGGTCGCTGTGACGGACAACACAACGGCCCACTCGTTGAGCGTACCTACTATTGGCTCGCATGTACCAGTTGATAAACCAAACACTATCGACTTATACTCGGCAACGTACAGTGACCAGAACCACACTATTGGTATGCACAGCAAACCTGTCCCCTTCATCCATCCCATTACCCTTACAAGCCCCGACGGCACTACATCCCGTGTCGATGCACTCTTCGACGACAGTGCAATGGCAGGAGCCATGTCTACATCCACGTTTAACACCATCAAACATGGTCTGTTTGGATGGCAACAATCCAGCCGGGCACTACATATGGCAAATGGAGTAATCGTGCCATCAGAAGCAACGTGGACGGGCACAATACACATGGAAGGCGTAGAAGCAACTGGAACATTCGAAGTCTTCGACAGTGGCGGCGGATGGTCGTTCCTGTTTGGAAAGCCACTACTGCAGGCTTTCAAGGCCAAGCACGACTACGAAACAGATGAGGTCACCATCACAAATGGCAAAACTACATCAACACTATGCAACTGCTTTCTCGGAAACCAGACACACCCCACAGCGGACACAACACATAGCACAGCAATCCAAAGCGTACCGTCAATGGAAAAGCAAGTGGAAATAGATGGAAATAAAAGGACAAGTACCAAAGAAATACCACAGAAAAATACTGACAGCATATTTACTAGACGAATGGACCCATTCGCAAAACTACGGGTTGAATACATAATACAGAATGTCAAAGTAGGCAACGACCTAACGGCGAGAGAGAAAGAAGAAGTAGTCGAGTTACTGACCGAATATGCAGATGTATTCGCATGTGCACTCAGCAAAGTACTGCTTATCCCGGGAGCACAAGTTGAGCTCAACATACTTGAAGACACGACCTTCCGAACGTCCGTGCATCAGCGACCTATGAACCCGCCACAACGGAAGTTCATGCATAAATGGGTAGATCAAATGATAGAGGGCAACCTAATCAAAAGTGCAGACATACCACGCATCAAACACGTCGCGCCAACAGTACTAACACAGAAGATACACGATGGCAATGGAGGCATGACACTAGATGATCTACAGTATGAACTAAACAGACAATGTGCTGAGGCTAATCTCCCACAGCCATTCCAACAGCACACCAGTGCAACCAAGGAACAACAGCCAACGAAACCACCAAACGAAGCACCAAAATGGCGGGTCACCCAGAACTTTGCAGAGCTAAACAAAGTCACACGAATACCGCCAATGTTCCAAGGTGACATAAGGGCCAAACAACAGCGCCTGAGCAGGCACCGGTATGTTTCAGTATTCAACTTTGCTTCAGGGTTCTATGCCATAGAAATCCCTGAGAGATGGAGGCCATATTTTACTTTCTTTGTAGATGGGAAGGGCTACCTTTGGTACAAAAGGATGGCAATGGGATGGATGGGAGCACCAACAGTGTTCTCAGCAGCAGTCACTAACTGTTCACATGACATTCTAGCAGATGACACGATGGAATTGTTCATGGACGATGGTGGTTGCAAAGACAACACATTTGCAGGAATGATAGCAAAGCTACGACAGATATTCCAGCGGTGCAGAAAACACAAGCTGTCATTATCACTGACCAAATGCCGACTTTTCATGACTGAAACCACGTTTGCAGGTGCAACAGTAGGCCCACATGGCGTGCAACCAGATCTAGCGAAACTGTCTCCAATTGTGAGCTGGAAACAGCCAGACAATGCGCTCAACCTCACATCCTTCTTGGGCCTGATGGGACACTTTAGGGACCTCATCAAAGGCTACTCGAAGATTGAAGGGCCACTGCGTGACCTGCTAAAGCAGGTAGACATACCTAAGCCCATCTCTAAATCTACATACTGAAGAGCCTTAACTAACTACAAGTTGGCAGGTAAATGGGGACAGGAACAGACAAAGGCATTCATGAACCTCAAGATAGCCTTAACGAGCCAGCCAACACTGCATGCGCCACTCTATGATGGTACACCATTCGTGGTAACCACAGATGGATGCCAAGAAGGCTTTGGAGCAGTTCTCATGCAACGAGTAACATTGCAAACCCCAAGCGGCAAAACCACCACAAAAACGGTCCCCATAGCATTTGCATCAAAACGAACATCAACGGCTGAGAAAAACTATAAACCATTCCTACTTGAGTTCGCGGCACTGAAGTTTGGTTTAGATCATTTTTTGGACATCATCTGGGGATTCCCCGTCGAAATTGAGACCGATTGCCAAGCCCTCAAAGATGTTCTGTCAAACAACTGCATTTCGGCGACACATGCCCACTGGAGAGATGGAATAGTGACCCACAATATAGTGGCAGTAAGGCATGTACCAGGATGCCTTAATGTTGTTGCAGACGGCCTTAGTCGCCAGTGAGACAACACCAAACGTACAAACGAGGACAGGAGCAACTGGTCAGTAAACCCAGACCCAGAAGCAACAACAGGCCTTGTAAACAACATATTTACAATCGAGAAACTGCCACAAGAAGATAAAGAACTACGAGAGCGCTTCGGAGACGAGCCACTCTTTCTACAGGTTATAGATGCCATATTCAACACTGACACTAAAACACCCATATGTGACTGCAGCAGGGCACGACACAGGGTGAAACAATACATGGTACACAATGGTAAACTATGGAGATTATATGGCGGCACAAGCATTAGACTGTGCCACAAGGTGGAGTGCATCACAAGGAGAGAAGCGGAGGAAAGGGCGAAACACCTACATGAGTCAGGTGGACACTGGGGCCGTGATGCACTGAAGATCGTACTAACTGACTGCTACCACTCACCAAAGCTAGACATATCAATAATGAACACCATACAAGCATGTGCCAAATGCAAGAACTTCGGCGCACCAAAGTTGAACTCGCTGCTCGAACCCATAACCAGAAGGCACCCATTCGAACTTCTAGTTGGAGACTACCTGTCAATGCCAACAGGCAAAGGAGGTTATCATACACTAGGCCTCTTCTTAGACACCTTTTCACAACATCTATGGGTAACTAAATTTAAAACAGCAGGTACCGCGAAGATGACAGTCGACAGCCTAACAAACATATTCAACAATTTCATGGTGGCTGAAACCTTCATGACGGACAGAGGAAGACACTTCAATAATGAATTAGTCAAGGAGTACTGTGTAAGGTGGTCATGCTCACACCACGTAGTCACAGCATATTCGCCATGGATCAATGGTCTTGTGGAGGGCACCAACAAACTACTCCTACATGTGTTGAAATGCCTGTGTGTGCCCAACCTGGGCGAAGATGACACAGCGGACAACGACTGGAGCAAACTGCCCAAAACATGGACGGACCACCTAGATGAAGCAGTCCATGCACTCAACAACCGCCTCCTACCATCCCTGAAGTTCACACCCAAAGAACTGCTCCTAGGTTTGGTTATTGACACTAAGCGCACTGAACTAATCCACTACACAACAGGACCATCAACTGTTGACGCAGCCACACACATGGCCTACGTGGCACAACAGCGTCTTGATGGTTATGATGAAGCAGTACAGCATGCGATCAAACGGAAAACAGCGTTCGACCGCCGGGTCCTGAGAAGACAGCCTGCGGAAGTTGTGTTCACGTGCGGGCAACTTGTACAAGTATACCAAAGTGACCTGGACTACACATTCAAAACAGAGCGCAAATTACTTCCCAAGTGGTCTTCTCCCTACAGGATTACAGAGCGACTGAGAAACTCTTACAGACTAGAGACGCTGGCAGGTGTACACCTCGCCGGAGATTTCAGTGCAAGACGCCTGCGGGCCTTCGCTCCCAGAGAAGGCACAAAGCTGCACATTGACCAACAAAACTACATGAGAGCACTAGCAGAGACGAGGATAGAAAGGGATGCAGAAGAACTACAGAGAAGCGACGGAGATAAAAAGAGAGTGGAGGAGAACGAAGAAGATAGCAGAGAAGACGAAGGGGGAGACCAAAGCGACGAAGAACAATGGGACAGGGCCGAAAGGAGAGAGGCAGTGCGAAGTTGGTCAGAGTCAGCAAGTGAGGAAGACATGACGGAAGGAAGAGAGTACGACGAAGGAGTCGGATGACCTGGAGAGGTCTAGCCATAGATGACGTGGACATCATCACTTTTAAGGGGGGCACCTGTAGTAGGGGGACCAGGGGTAGGATTGGAGGAGGAGCAGTCACGTGGGCTTAGTCAGCCAGGGTAGAGCACAGGCACGGACGCACATGTAGAGTCAGCTCACCAGGTAGACATGGAACGGACACACTGCCCCAACGGATGTGCGGACCTCTGGGAAGGGGCTGTCTTCTTCGTTGATGGTGTCGAGGTCAAATTCCATCCTAGCACAGGGCATGAGTTAGACATGACGAAGGAGAGGGTGAGTGGGGGGTGGTATATGCACTTTACCAAGCCATCCCGACTGTCCTGTTCGAGCATACTTGGAGTGAGGCTGAGCATTGCGGTGTCGGCAATAGTCGAGGAGGGGTGTTGCTTCCTCTGTTGAGAGTCAGGGTATTGCATGTTAATGCCTTTCTTTTGTATGCTTGGAGGAAGATTGTCATGAATTTCCCTTATGCTCGTTATGCTAGGCCGGGTTTCTGCAGTGCCTGTATGGGCAGTACTGAGTCTTTGCATGTGGTAAGGGTCATTTGCGCCCTGTTGTGACGCAGTGGAAGGGGAGCTCTCAACTGGCAGATTAGATACGGGCAATTGAAAAAAACTGGATGGACCAACTGCATCAGAGGGGATATTTGAACAGTTGAACAGATGATGGAAGTGCTCCTGAGCACGCTGCTTCTTGAGTCCCCTTTGTTGATCAGTAGTCAATGGGGCCGCAGGAATACAGTCTACAATCCGGGCCACTACTAGGAAACCCATAACACCCTGATCATGATCAGTGGCACACTGTGCGCCAGTTTGAAACTGATAAAATATGTGGAATGTGCACACCTCATGGGTGAGCCTAGTATGGTGGGACTTGTTAAGCACGAATGCGAGTACTTTGGCATTCTCAATACACCTCGTTGAAGTGGAACTGGAGGCATGATACATTCACATTCAGAAGAGTCTTCAAGTTGGAGTTCCCAAATGAGTTGAGAAGCAGGTGAAGTGAAGTGCATTGCACAGCCCAAATCACATTTTATGTACACTTTTCAACTAGAAGTCTACAAAGAAGAAATAAAATTCTTTACGCAGTATCAGACTCCTCTAAAGTAAGATCAATCCCTTCACAATCAGAGCCCATGCACTCATGATCCTCATAGACCCACTTAGTCATCGTCAAACCGCACTCACACCATGTGAGGAGCATTTTCAACTGCTTTGTCGTCAATCCCAGCTCTGAGAGTGAATCTAATTTCATCAGTAGGGTAAATTGAGAAAGCTTCACTGGTTTT
>Ga0307516_10009893_pt1 | contig 10573 bp, 21 predicted proteins | sample 19_EM_MG_FD_203310 | JGI IMG/M metagenome (GOLD analysis project Ga0307516, IMG submission 203310) | Populus trichocarpa ectomycorrhiza microbial communities from riparian zone in the Pacific Northwest, United States - 19_EM | ecosystem: Host-associated > Plants > Roots > Unclassified | place...
TCTGGGGCTTCGTCTGAACCTTGAGATTGAGAATCAGAGGCTTCTTCGTCTGATGCATACTCCTTCTCGATCTATTGTGGGGTACAAGTCAGTGAGAAAGAACGCCGACTAACGGATCTGCAAACCTGATCAAATTGCTCATCAATCATTGAAAGACCGGCGTTCCTGAACATCGACGAGCTACTCATGCTGTAGCCTGATGCCTCGGATGAACCCTTCCGCCGCTTCTTCCCTCCAATGACAGAGAACTGCGGGATGGAACCAACAGTGTCTCCGCCCTCTGAGTACCGATCCACATCAGGATCCGCGCCGTCCGGTTTGTTCTGCTGAGTCTGCTTGAACCTCCTCACAGCCGCTTGCCAATCCTCGGGGTCCACTTCCTCCTCTTCGGTGTGGGGGGGTCCACCTTCCTCACCCTCTTCAGCACCCCACTCACTGAACTCAAACCTGGGCTCGTCAGAACCCCGTTCGCCATCCGCGATGAGCTCCCCGAAGAAGTCGTCCTCCAGATCGTCGTCGGCGAATGCATCGTCTTCAAGCGCCGCTAATGTCTGTCGTAAATGTGGATCCATATCGGGCTGGAAGCCGGAAATCGAGGAGGGAATTGCCTCCTGCGATTCGTAGTTTCGAGGTAACTCCTGTTTGGAGGGCAACGCCTCCTTCGGTATGTCGTCCACGAGCTGGATTGGGACTTGTGACTTTCCAGCCTTAGTTTTGCCCTTCTGCACAGAAGGAGCCTCGATGAGTATGCTTTCAACCCCGTCTTCTTGCAGCCCGACGGGTTTGAGATGCTGCATATAATCATACTCGCCGTCATCGAAGAAGATCCCGTAGTTTGCAGCTTCGCCGAGGTTGGTGCCCTCCCCAGGACCAGCAGCAAGATCACCATCGGCAAAAGCGATAGCTCGGGCTTTACCCTACTTGCGCGTATTTTCAGCAACAGCCAGATTTCGGTAAGATGAAAGGGTCGAGGGGTGGCTGACCTTCTGATTATCCCGCTCGAATTCCCTCAAGACATGGTTGCTTGCCTCAGGATCGTGGATCAAGGGGTCCCGTTGCGAACGGTGAACGAGTTGGAAGTGCCTCGTTCCAGGTTGGCGGAATATCGACTTTGGATGCATTTTTTGGTGGCTGAGCGTGAGGGTGATCCGGGTTCAGCATCTCGATCGGCTTCACGCGAAGTCGCTTCACTCGAGAGCACCACTACAGACCTACAGATACACGGCAGGATGCGTACAATTACACAGCCATTTTACAATCGGATAACACCCTGCGGATCTATACCGGGCGGCCTAGCAATTTCCGTCGGGGTCTCAATATCGTCATCGTCATCGTCATCGCCCAACATATGCGCCGCCTCTTCATGGCTCGTAGGCAGCCTCGAAAACCCAGATCTCGTAATCCCATCGCCAGAGAACCCCTGCCGGTTGCTACTGCTCCCCCAACGGCTCCTGTTGAGTCCCAATCTGCCCGTAAATCCGCGGACGTGGCCTTTTACCCGAGAGAGATCCACGTTCGGCACGGAGTCGAAGGGGACAGTAGGGAATTGGTCGGGTCCGCGGAGGCCAAGCATGAAGCGGTTCCATAGGATGGTGAATAATGCCCAGGCCACAATTAGTCCGACGAGTCTGGGGAAGTGTGTTAGTTGGCTGCGTGAGCGGAATGTCAGATCGATACTGACGATAGGAGAAGAATCCCAACTACTCCAAAGAATCCAACGCCATCAGAGGTTGGGCACGCATACTGCCAAGGATGTTAGGTCGGTATTTGGAGGCGTGGAGGCTGTGACGTACACTCGTGCGCCATTCAACGAAAAACGCGCAGGCGGTCGTATCCTGAGGCGGCAGCTCGGCGAGTAGCTGCGGTCGTCCTAAAAGCAGAGGTCAGAGCCAATCCGTAGGAACGCGTTGTTGGCACAGACCCGTGGAAGACACGGAAGGATCGCAGATGAACCTGATGGCAGTTGAAGCCCTCAAATCACCACCAGCCACGCATTTCGACCCATCCTTCATAATCAAAAGTGGATGCCCATCTCGCACGTCAAGCGTAGTATTTACTTTTCTGCACGGGTCAAGGTTAAATCCCGAGCCAAACAACGAGTGGATGGGGTACACACCCTATCGAGAAATCCCCTCTATCCTTCCTAGTGAACCCGCCAATTTCGCCAGCATCTTCGAGAGCCCAAGTTTCCGTCTGTACGTTCTTGCAGATGTTGATGTAGTACTCTCGCCCTTCGAACGTCGTAAAGGAATAGTCCTTTCTGCGCTGCCGGAATCAGGTCGTTTATCCGCAGAACGCGATGGATAAGTTGCTACTTTGCAGATAGTTTGTTGAGATCGTAATACGTCCCTCCCTCGCCATGCACGGTGCAGGGTTTCTCGTCGCGTGCAGACGCGGCGAGCACGAAGAGGGCGAGTGTTGTTGCCGTGACGCACTTCATGCGGTGAGGGAGAGAGACAACAGCCGAACGCTGATTGGACGCGGGCAACAACTCCGAACCGAACCTTCCCACTTCCTCCTCCGACCACACACCCTCCCCCCGATGGCGTCCACGATGCTGCGACGTCAGCTGTGGTCGCGTTCTCCAAGAGTTCTCCAGAGGTCTCTCTCCTCAACTTCCGCCGTCCGCCAGCTCTCACAGGCCCAACAAGAGGCCCAGACAACCGGGGCGAAGAACGTTTTTGACACCCACATCGTTGAAGACTTACAGGGCATGCATGCCTCTGATATTTTGGCGGAGACCGGTTCCAGGAAAGAAGCTAAAATCAGGCATTTTACCGGTGGGTCACCTCGCCCGGGGAACTTCATCGTGGTGTATTTGCTCACGCGTTTACCGCTTTACAGTAAACTTTGGGTGGGGAAAATCGGTCTAATAGACGGGTTATGACTGAGCAGAACCGTTCCAGCCCCCAGCACCCTGCCGCTCACGGTGTCTTGCGTTTAATTCTCGAGCTGAACGGAGAGGAAATTCTACGGGCCGACCCGGTGAGCTTGAATGGTCACTTGTAGTGGTGTTACCACTTACCGGAGTTACCGCAGCATATTGGTCTTTTGCACCGTGGAACAGAGAAGCTCATCGAGTACAAGACTTACACCCAGGCCCTCCCTTATTTTGACCGACTCGATTATGTCTCCATGAGTATGCACACTCGCACCTCTCCCCCCTCCCTATCTAACGGTTGTACCCAGTGACCAACGAACTGTGTTACTCCCTTGCCGTCGAAAAGTTGCTGAACATCGAGGTTCCAGAGCGCGCCAAGTGGATCCGTACTCTTTTCGGAGAGATCACCCGTATCCTCAACCGTATGCGCACCTTCTTAATTTAACCTGGAACTGCTTCTAAGGCTGCTTGCGCGAATAGATCTGATGGCCGTCCTCACCCACGCCATGGACGTCGGCGCGTTGACCCCCTTCTTGTGGGGCTTCGAAGAGCGCGAGAAGCTCATGGAGTTCTACGAGCGTGTCTCCGGTGCTCGTCTCCATGCCGCGTACGTCCGACCTGGTGGCGTTGCATTCGATCTCCCCCACGGGCTGTTGGAAGATATCTACAAGTGGTCAACCCAGTTCTCGACTCGAGTGGATGAGATCGAGGAGGTCGTGACCGGAAACCGAATCTGGAAACAGAGGACCGTCGGCATCGGTGTCGTCACCGCTAAAGAAGCCATGGATTACAGTTTCTCCGGCGTCATGCTACGTGGTAGCGGCATCAAGTGGGACCTGAGAAGGGTTGCCCCCTACGACAAATATGATGAGGTATGAATCCTAGCAAACCACCGTTGGTGACACGAGAACTTACACACGAAAAGGTCGAGTTCGACATTCCTATCGGACAAAACGGTGACTGCTACGACCGCTACATGTGCCGTGTCCAAGAATTCAGGGAGAGTTTGAGGATCGTTAACCAGGTTTGTCTCGGCGCTCCAGCTCACGAGATTGCAACTTACAGACGAAACCTCATAGTGTTTGAACAAGATCACGGAGGGCGCCGTCCGGGTTGATGACCACAAGCTCGTACCACCACCCCGTGCTTCGATGAAGGAGAGCATGGAGTCTCTCATCCACCACTTCAAGCTCTTCAGCGAGGGCTATTCAGTTCCGCCTGGCGAGACTTATTCTGCCATAGAAGCTCCCAAAGGAGAGATGGGGGTCTACCTCGTTTCGTGAGCAATATTTTACCTCACCACTCGTTCCCGTGCTGAATGCGTGCCGCCCAGTGATGGTTCAACCCGACCATACCGGTGTAGCATTCGCGCTCCCGGTTTTGCCCACCTTGCTGGTGCCGACTTCATGATGAGACGTGAGTGTCCTTGTTTCGATTCTGATCCTAGTCTGACCTGGTCTTGCAGACGTATGTCCATAGCCACAACGAATATTTTTCATCATACTGACATTCCCCAGCACCTCATTGCCGACGCCGTTGCTATCATCGGTACCATGGTAAGTTCTTATCTTTCTAGTGGGCCTCGGGATCTGATGGCGTTGTACATAGGATCTTGTGTTCGGGTATGTGGATATGATCTTCCTGACGGGACTAACACTCACAAAATCTACCCCCAAACACAAACAGCGAGGTAGACAGGTAGATTTGAACCAGTGTAACCTCCCGCTTATTTTATCCACACTCGCTAAAAATATCATAATCGTGTCGGTGAATGACGTTATCGATGTGCAACATCTCCAGGTCGGGGGTGCGGGGAGACAAGAAGAAAACCGTTCATCATTGTCGGAGAATGTACTCAAAACAACAAAATATAGGTAATAGTCTGAGTCCGAATGCATTAAGTGAGTGTCGTAAAAGGGGTAAAATCCGTTCGCAGAGGAAATAGACTCGTGCGGGTGGTACCTACGCTCAGAGGCCAAAGAATGCACCAGCAGCGACGAGAACGCCAACGACGGTGGCACCGATGCTAGTCACACCAGGGGCACCACTGTGGTTGCCATTATTGAAAGAACTGGATGTGGGGCCCGAGGAAGTGCGGGTAGAGGTGCCGGTCAAAGGGGTCGACGTCCTGACAACGGTACTAGAACCAGGACGGGAGGAGGATGTGAGGGTGGGGCGGCTGCGAACGGGGTAGGTGAGGTTCGTTCAACAAACGACTAAGGTAATACGTACGAAGAGGTGCCGTTTCCAGATGAGGTAGAGGAGGACAATCCAGAGCTGGAAGAGAGGGCTGCAGCGATATCGAACGCGGCGGTCCTGGAAAGCGTGGTGGTGACGTCTCCTATAGGGGAGGCCTGGAAGGTGTACCCAGAACTGGACTGGTGTGAGCGCCAAGTCCCGAAGAACCGAGAATCCATGAAGCTCACCCAGGTTCGACGACAGGAATGACCACACTAATGGTTCTGTCAGAGGTAGTGACAACGTTCTTCAAGGCAAAGGTATTGCGGAACGCGTCGTTGGTCAAGTCTATCGGGGGGGAGTAAGTCTTCGTCTTTCTTCCGTAGCGAACACAGAAAAACAGGGACTGACAAAGGTCAAACGTAGCGGGGTCTCCAGAAGCGGTGGTCCAAGTGATGGTGATTGGGCTCTGAGTGCGAACTTGCGTAGTAGGCTGGGCGAGCTGCAAGGCCGAGATGGCAGGAACGAGGAGGAGCAGTGCACTGAGAAAACGAGGTTCAGTTCTTCTCCCTCTCCCAAACCCGTGAGGCTCCCTCATAACTTACCCGAACTTTGGGAACATGGTGAAAGGTGGGTCGTCCGTAGGAGAGAAGAGGAAGAAATAAAGAGTGACGGGGGGAAGGACAACGCGGTTGAAACAGAGACGAAGTGTCCGCACATCGACCGAGCATATATACCGGACACGGGATCTTCGGGCCTATCGCGTGATCGGTTCTTCCGCAGCACGTTCGGGAAAAGTTGGCAGGTCCTCGAAATTCCAAGTAACCGAAGATGAGAACATGTAAGTAGGGACAACCGTATCTCTATCGAATTATCTAGCTCTAGTAAATCTTGGGGGAGGAATTCGCGTCAGCTTCAGCTCCCATGTACCAGCACGACAAGGTCAGCTCACCTCATCGAAAGGTCTCGTGTCCTGGAAACAACTGTCCCAGACCTCGTTGACAGCCCGTTCCGCAGTCGCCGTATCTGGACATGCAGGGTTCGCGGCCACGGACAACATGGACCTTCTCCTAACGCATGCCTGAAAATAGGCGAATAAGGGGGTGAAAGGGGCGGAAATGAGGGGTGGACGCACCTGATGCTGCTTGGTAAATGAAAAAAAGCCTCGGCGTAACTCCCGAGTCCACTTGCAGTCCCCACTCAGACTGTTTGCTCTGATCTATAAAAAAGCACCGGGTCGGTTCGAGTCCTCCGTCAGTTGCCAAGAATACCCAAGCGTGATGGCCAGTATGCGTACCTCGCTGCAAGCGTGATGCCGCAGGTCGTTCCAGTCGACTTTGAACGCGCATTGATCGTACATATGCACCAACTCGTGCACGATCGTGTGTTCCATGTGAGTTTTACTCCAGAATCTACCTTGGCAGAGAATGGTGATACCCGCGGCAGGGACGAACCCGCCAGAGCGGTCGTAGCTGCACGGTTGGCAGCTCAGGTGCTTCGGAGCAACGGAGCACCCGGACTGTTCGAGCCGTCTCAGCATGAAAACCACAGCCGGACCTAGAACAACGCGTTGAGGAGATCCCGACCAGGCAGGGAAGCGGCGTCATGCGAACCCACTGTAGTTCATTAGTTCCTTCTTCCATCGGTTACACACGTTGTGTTGGTGTGTCTCAAGCTCCCGTAGCCTTTCCTCCTCCGTTATCCCGATTCCAGTTACGACCGAAAACTTGCGGCTCCATTTGTTGAAGACACTTGCGTCCCCGGGCGAGGTTGGCCGTGAGCCCGTGGGGTCTGATGTGGCAGACATATTGAAGGCTCGGTCTCGGCTAGGGAATGGACATGAGGGTCGCGTATGAGCACCAGCCCTGTTCACTCACTGAGTTGGCCTGTTCCGGGCCGAGCACCACCGACAGCATACACCACAGGTGAGGGCAGACAGAAAGTGATCGGTCCGACCCAGGGTCCGGCGGTTACATCGATGACCCATTCGGCAATCTACACCTTCACATGCCTCGGGCTCATTTCCACACACCTATCCCTGCGACGACTCCCATTAGGGCCAGGCCAACATGAGCCACCCCCTTCAGCTCCCATTCAGGCTCTCTGACCAGATCCAGGCATCTCATGCGGCACCGCATGTCCTGTTGATCCTGCTGAACAGACCAGAGGCGATGAACGCCATGTCCAAGGAGATGGAGGCCAGCTTGACGCTTCTGCTAAACTGGTTCCAAGGCAACGATGACTACTGGTACGCTTATCGCCGGCTCTGGAAACACTCCATGCGGACCTAACACAACTCTTAGGGTGGCGGTCCTCTCCGGCAATGGCAAAATCTTCTGCGCTGGTGCTGACTTGGTGGAGTGAATATGACCCTTGTTTTACCGCACGTGTCCCACTAACGTGCACCCCAAGCTGGCTGAAGCGAGATTACACCGGTGCCGGCACCCAAGTTACCAACGATCAAGAGAAAGTGATCAGCAAGTCGCATGGTTTTGGCTCCGTCTCTCGAAGACATAACCTCAACAAGCCAATCATCGCGGCGGTGAATGGCGGGGCCTTCGGGGGAGGGACCGAGATGATCCTTAACTGCGATATCGTGATCGCCGAAGAGAATGCCAAGTTCGGCCTCCCCGAAGTCAAGCGTGGAGTCATTGCTGCTGCAGGAGGTACAACTATCCTCCACTGTGACAGGCCTTTCTGGTCTCACATCTGTGGCAGGTATCCCAAGGCTACTTCGCGTCTCAGGTTACCAGTTTGCCGCAGAGATGCTCCTGCTTGGCCGAAATGTGACGGCCGTGGAGGCCCGAGATCGTTTCCGATTGTGAGTCTGCATACTTGGACCTTACCTGCCTTCCCTAACCCTACGCAGCGTGAACGAAGTGGTTCCCCGTGGCAAAGCGATAGAAACCGCAATTGCCTGGGCACTGAGGATCTGCGAAAATTCCCCCGATGCTGTACAAGCAACGAAGCACGGCCTAACTCTTGGTCTGCTCCGGGGAAGTGTCAATGAAGCCTTCACATCCCATACGTGGAGTGAGGCGACCAAAAAGACATGGGCCGGTAAAAACATTCAGGCGAGTCGTGTGTACAACGGTCTCATTCCAAGGTGCTTATCTCGTGGACAGGAGGGACTCCGTGCATTTGTCGAGGTGAGGACAGATCTTCCACACAGGATAAACTTGCTGACAGCGTGACAGAAACGGAAACCCGTCTGGGGCAACCCATCAGCAAAGCTTTAAGCCTTCACTCCCATCTGTAGGCCCTGCTACCCCGCATGTTCAAACCGGACGTACATACATTGTTGTATGCATTATGAATTATTCTCCACCTGTCAAATACAACTCCCAGCTTCGATCCTCTCCTGCCTCACCAGTCTTCCCCTTCTCGCTTTTCGTCATCCGGTGTTCGTACCCCTTCCACGCCCATCTGTGGAAGACGAATGAACGCAGCAGGGTATAAGTTAGGTTGGGATGTTTCATGCCGGTTGATGTGGGAGGTGGTGGTTTCTTCGCCAGACGACAAATGTCCCCTGAGATTACAAGGTTGTTAGTGACGTCCTCCAACCCAAGGAAAAAAGTGCTTACATTCGGTGTAGGGCGATACGTTGCGTAGGGTGATTACGACCGTCCCTCTGGAAGGTCCTGTATGTCCACTCGACTCACCCTCTGGGCCTGAGTCCGTGTCCACGTCGTCCTCTTCCTCCTGTGCACTCCCTTTCTTTTTCCGACGACCAAGCGTCGGTGGTGGCCCCCGGACCAAGAACCCAGAGACGGACCGAAGGAACCCCAAGACCATGAGTTGGTTCGATAAGATATTCCTATCCCGATCCGCGATTCCCTTCCCTGTGAGGTGCGTCAGTGGGTTCCCCCCCAACGTGGAGATGAATCGCCGGAACACCTACCTGCGTGGGGAAAATTCCAAACAACCTTATCCCATCGCTTGCCTTTCAGTTGGGAAACCTTTTCCAACTTGGTAGCATCAACCCCGAAGAGGACGATTACACCTCTAACCCTGAGAGCGTCGATTTTCTCCCGTGCGTCCGCGTACTTCGTGAGACACTCTTCTTCCGAATCGTATGCTGTCGCCGTTATGTTTTGCGGTGGGAGGTGCTGAAGTTGGGACGGAGGATTGATCGCCAAGGCGTGTGCGAACGAAAAGTTTCCCTCTCCGATCAGGAGGATCTTGTCCGTCGGGGCGAATGGAATCGTCACCGCCTTCTTCTTCCCAGCCTGTTTCTTGGAGGCCTTAGTCTTTCCATTCGACTTGGTGGCCTGAGCGATTTGAGCCTTTTGCTTGAGGCGCGATTGTTGGTTAAGCAAGGCCGCCTGGAGTGACGACTTCTTTTTGCCTCCCATGAGATGATCGCTCAACGGAAGGAGACATAGCAAGCGTGGGAATTCGATGTCCGGGTCGCCGACGTGTCTCGATCCCACCCGAACACGTTGACAGCTCAGGCCACACTTAATCCCGACCGAGCCCACCACCACCCACACATTCTTTCCCTCAACTCCCAAATATTCAAAATGGTCCGTGCCCCCTGAAACACAGGACTCCCCGCAAAGGTTGCTGATTCGATGTGTTATTACTTACCAGCCGACTGAATTCGAGCTTCGCCAAAGGAACCAGCAATTCGCCAACAAGGCTCGAGCTGGCAAGAACCCAGTTAACCCATCGCGCAAGGAGAAGCTCGAAAAACGAAGTCCAATTAACACTTGGGCTCTGGGTGCGGTCGCGTTTGTAGTCATTGGAGGGGGTGCGTCCGATTCAGCTCGTTGACCACGCCCTATACAGCCCTGACAATTCCCTCAGTGTTCTTCGAACTAGCGAGGATTCTGTTCATGTGAGACAGGGACACGCCTGTCATCTGCGTATCTTTTAAGATGCATATGTATAACGGCCCTGTGTATATATCACCGCACCATACATGACAACACGGTCCGGGCATCGTCCAACATATGCACGCTCGCCCGCTGCTGAGGTTCATTCAGCACTTCCGCCCACCCCGCTGGGTCCGGTCGTCTCGACACCCTCCATAGCATCGCTCTCCAGCTCCTTCTCGTCAATTTTGACATCGTCGCCAGCCCAGATACGCATGGTCGGTTGCCAGATCATGACTACGTTGTCTTCCGACGCACTCACGCCCATCCAAGCTTCCTCTTCGCCAGGCGCCCAGCAGAAGTCTGTCGGCCGTGCAGTGTGGCCTACGCACCAGGTTAGCATGGATTTTCATGCGGCTCCTGGCAGCCTACCTCCATGTACGAACAACAGCTCCGGTGGACCATCCTCTTGGTCATCGGGTGTCTGTTCGACCCCAATCTGGTTTAGGTCCCAAACGTTGATTCGTCTATCACTCGACGCCGATGCAAAAACGGTGGCGTTGTGTGGGGACCACGCGAGGCTCAAAACTTCATCAGTGTGTGACTCGAATGTGTGAACACGGGTTGTTGGTTTACGCAGGTCGTGAAGTCCGATGGTCTGGGAGCCTTTTCTGAGCGCAAAATAGAAGGAATGAAA
>Ga0307516_10009894_pt1 | contig 10573 bp, 8 predicted proteins | sample 19_EM_MG_FD_203310 | JGI IMG/M metagenome (GOLD analysis project Ga0307516, IMG submission 203310) | Populus trichocarpa ectomycorrhiza microbial communities from riparian zone in the Pacific Northwest, United States - 19_EM | ecosystem: Host-associated > Plants > Roots > Unclassified | place...
GACACATATTAATTGAAATGGAAGATAATAAAATTATACCACTATTTCCTAATGCAATATGAGTCATAGACAGGTCATATTTGAGGGTTGAAATTTGAGAATATATGTTTTTCTAGTTGAATTTCATTTTCTTTATTTTTCCATCTATCAAGAGAAAACAAAGTACTGTTCTAGTTTTTTTATTCTTATACTATTTGCTCTGACTTAAAAATAATCCAACATGTTTATTGTAATCATCTATCATTGTATCAGCTCCCTTTCATCACGTTGTGCTCCTATCAATTGGTTGCTTATTACTTCTGATGTACCTGCTTCAGTTTTCACTGCAGCTATGGCATGTGTTATGATCATCATTGATATTTCTTGTTATTTTATTCACAAAAACATGACTTAAAATTCAGTCGCATATTTCTAATGGGTATTCATATGAACAGCAGAATTTTCTCTTAGCACATGTGCGAATGCAGGTTATTTGAGCACATTGTGAAGACGTCATTGATTTTATGGATGATTGCAGGATTGATTCTCTTTCTGTATTACCCACTTCTTTTGGATCCCAAGATGCTTCTAAGATTTTGTCGCATTGTAATTCTGTTCAGTCAGCACTCAAGGTGACATTTTTGCCATGGCAATAATTGTTCATTTCTATCATCGAGTGAATTATTTTTTTTTCATTTTCTTTCTGATTTTTTTCAGGGTAATAAAGGAATGATCCTGGGGGATTCATATGTATTTAGCAATGGTTTTATCAAGGTTTGACTCTAAAATTAATATTTGATGTAATAAGGTAGAAGGGCTTACTGCTTATGTTTCACTATTTCCATTGATAATAGGAAATTGTTCTGAACTACTTAAAGATTGTTTCTCATTGTTGTTCATGTCCACTTGCATCCGTTACATATGCTATATATATTTTTCACATGGACAAATAAATAAATACATTGTTTAGATACATGAAGCAGCAGGAGTGCTGACAATAGTGTCCAGTTGGCCCTGTTAGTATTACTGGCTTATCAAGCTAGATTGACCTAATTCTCTCAGCTGGTGGGGCTATGTAAGGGTCAGGATGTTTTAAAAATGTAAAGTCAGAGATGTGTAATGAAAATCCTTTCTAGGTTTTCTTCATGCTGTATTTGATCTATCACTTTTCATTTTTGGAAGTCTTTTATTTTGATCATTTTCCTGGAAAGCACTCAAAACCCCTCCTACTCTATCTCCCTCTCCCGCTTCGTGTGCACTTGGTGGATCTATTCTATGCGTGTTTTGCTCCTATAATTTGTTTTGATTTTGGGTGCACTGTATTGTTGAACCAAGTTTATTCATTTTTTTATATTATTCTTTGTTTTCATTGGGATTCCGATGCCTCCAACCTTGTCTCCTGCAATTTGAGGGTTTGCATGTGTTGTTTATAACTGCTTGATCTCTCTGTGGAATTCTGATTCCTGCAACCATGTATTTTTATTGCTAGGATGTTTATGGTCGGATGGAGAAAGAGCTGGAGGTCTTTAGGCTCTCAGGGTCCTCTGGTGTTATACTGAGTGATGACTTTCATTTGGTCATGGAAGCTAAAATTAGAACTGATTCTGGCCGGTCTGGTGAAGTAAATGAGAAAAAGAAGAAGAAGGGGAAATCATCTGGAGCAAGAACTGAAATCCTTCTAGATGATGAGGAAATTATTCCTTTGAAATCTAAGAAAAACCAAAGGAAAGGCAAGGAGGCATCTTTGGTCCTGTCTGATACAAAAAAGGGAGCTAAGAAAGATTTAGCTAGAACGCAAGAGGATGATCTTAACATTCCTTCTGATGATTGGATAATGCAAAAGATCCTGACTCTGGTTCCTGATTTTGAAGAGCAAGGTCTGTTCATTTTGCTAATGATTCCTTTTTGTTGCTATTGTTCAGCTGATTTGGCATTGATTTCATATCATATTCTAACTGGTGAAGTTAGCTGATCTGGCAGGTTTGGAAGATCCACAGACAATTCTTGGACCTTTAGCTAACTATATGAGACCTATGTTAATTAGTTCCTTAAAGGAGAAAAGAAAGACATTATTTTCAGAAAATGCTGGGAAAATGAAGCACCTGCTTGATAATTTACAAAAGAAGCTTGATGAGGTTAGCACCGTTATGATTGCAAATTAATTATCTACATCCAGTATTTTGACATTCCTCTGATTTAGTGTTTTGTACAATGTGCTTTCTTGGTAATGGAGGCTGTGATTGGTTCTTATAATTCTGGCAACTCTTTGAGATATAACTTCCTTTTTGCAGGCTTTCTTAAATATGCAACTGTATGAAAAGGCACTAGATTTATTTGAGGATGACCAATCAACCTCTGTAAGTTCTACTTCTTCCTATATTAATTGATATAAAGAAGTTATTATTGGATAGATTAACCACCCAAACAACTTGCTATTTTATGATGAAATGGAATAAAGACAAGCCTTGTTTATGGTTTGCAGGCTGTCTTGCACAGGCATTTGTTAAGAACAATGGCTGCTTCTATTGGAGATATGCTTTTTCATAACTTGGTAGCTCCCATTCCTCTGTTTTGCTTACCACTGATGTGGTTTCAGTAAATTAAGATATATAATTTGAAGGATGGTCTGATGCTTGGACTTGATGTAAATGTAGGACATGCACAACAAATTGAAGAACGGAATTAATGTTGAAGAGTCTCCAAATTCAGAATCTATCACGCTTGGTTCTGCAGAAAGAACTGCTCTTGTATGAAACATTTGCTGCCTTGCTTTGTGCTTTATGAAACTGGTCAGAAGTTTGGATATGCTAAATGATCTCCTCTATTATGTACTCTCATTCCTCATGCAGGCAAAAAGCTTTCCAGGATCCCTTTCAAAAAAGGCTCTTGCAGTAGTTGAAGCTTTGGAAGGGAAGGTCAGTTCTTGTTAGTGAAAAGTTGCTCTTTCCATTTTCAAGAGTTATTTAAATGAAGAACATGTCCTTTAACACTTCGCTCCCTTTTTGGTTGGGTGGAGGGGAGAGAGCAGAGAGGTGCTGATGTGACTGGGGGTTGGGGGATTAGAGAGAGCAAAGGAAAAACTATATTTTGCTGCTTGCAACAATATTCTGGTCCTCTCTTGCTCTGATGTAGGTTGGGAAGAAAAAAACCTCAAAATCAGCATTTACAGCAAAAGGATGGGTAAAACATGAATAAAATTTAAGTTGGAACGGGATGATAAGGTTTAGTATTGAGAGAGAAACTGTTAAAATCTGATTAGGTTGATAAGAAACAAAAGACATCCTGTAAAATAGTTCTACAAAGCCCATTTATAATAGTCAAAATCCCTAATCCTAATCTTATCCTTGTAAGGAAAATAAATCTCTAATCAAATAAGCCAAATGCTAATGGCATGACACTGGAGAATCCAAATAATATAGGGATTTATAACTGAAAAAGAAAACTATAATTAACAAGAAAAATATTGTAATGCTCCTGCTTCTTTCTCTCTCTTGTGGTGGGTTGGTGGGTGGACAAAACACTAGTAGCTAACTCATCAATTCTTTACACCGTAGACCTGATTCAAGTCTGAGCATGTTTCAGCTGAAATCATTGGATTCAACTGCCAATAGACTTCTCTAGCCAGCTCTCTCATCATCTGCCTTTAATTTAAAAAATCTAGGAGATATTTGATCTTATCTACTTTTTGCACTTTACAATGTTTAATCCCAATCATTCTACTGAGCAGCGGGTGGAAGCTTTCATGACTTCACTAAGAGAGGTGGCAGAGGAGAGGTAGTTTTGTTTGTGCTATTATTATAATTTTGTTTTAGAATTTCATGTGAACTGCCTTCTTTTCTCGGAACCTGACATTTACATTTTGGATTCTGTTTTTTTTCAGTGGGTTGCTCTTGAAAAAGCTTGACAAGAAATTGGAAAGAACTCTTCTGCACTCATACCGCAAGGTATGCATGCTTTGTATAGGAAAAAAAAGAAAAAAAAAAGATCAGAGTTACTCATATCCACAAATGTGTTTACTTGGGAAGTTCACTATAAGTATCATATCTTCTCATCCTATAAAATATCGAGGAAGCTATTTTGGACAGCTTTTTAACAGTGTTCAAGTATTGATATTTTTATTTGTTGATTATAAAGGTGACATAAAATCCAATATTAGATCCATTGCTTTTTTTAACTAGTTCTATTGTGATGAATCTCTGTAATTTATATTTTTGCTTATTAGCAGTTGGGTCTTTTGCAAGTGGGTGACTTGCAACTTTGGATGGAAATATGACATATGCACTCATTTGGATGTCTGTTTTGATTGCTATTGTCAGGATTTGACAGCTCAAGTTTCTGCTGAAACTGATCCAGTTCTTCTTCTGCCTAAAGTTGTTTCCCTGCTTTATATTCAGGTTCTATCTCTGGATTCTATGCAAGTATGGCAACTTTTATAGCTTTTTCACTTCTTGAACATGAATTTTCTGCTGCAGGTTCGCAATAAAGCTCTTCAGGCCCCTGGAAGGGCCATTTCTGTAGCTGTTTCTCGATTGAAGGTATGTGGCATTCCTAATATTTTACTAATTAAAAATGCATTTTTCAAAGTACATTTGTGTTGCAATGCATTTGAAGCTTCTTAGTTTTACTTTGGTCACAGTTGTGGTGATAGAACTAGAGTGTCATTATGTATGGTGCAATTCTGTACCGGGGCTTGGAGGCTATGCTACGCTCTCCAGCTCCAGATGTGGCTTATTTGGATGAGGTGTTCAAATATTTGCCAACATTTTTTAATGATGAGAGGTAGAAGATGCTGGTCTAGGTGGAAACTGACTTAAGGATGAGTGCCATATGTTTTCGTTTTGTTGATAGATTCCGGACCACCTCAAAATCTTGTGTTGTGAAGATATCAATTGCTTTTGGTTTATCCATGTGCACAAACAAATGGATTTAAAAAACCAGAAGTGGTGTGTACCTTTTACATCTGAATGGCAATGAAAGGTGAATGTGGTGATGTACATGATTATGACAAAGGAGAAGCAGAATTCCTATAGGAGAGGGATTAAATAGAAGAAAGACAGTAAGATAAAGCAGAGAAGAGATAAGTCCCATAGCATACGGATAAATAGAGAAGAGAATGGTAGTAGCTAATACAAATAGCAATTCTCAATTCAATTATCATTTAGTCTTCATAAATCATGGAAAAGGTGTTCTTAAATCGGCACCTAAAGCCTAGTAGGATCCTGTTTATTGTAGGAAATTAAATAAAAGTAATTAAGATCGAAGAATTCTAATTGACTAAAAAAAAACTAAAATAAAATAAAACAAGATATTGAAGCTTATTTTCATATAGCTGGTTCCCCATCAGAATCTTTTGCTATATTCTAGAAAGTAATGCCATGCTGAAAATCAGTTTCCATTTGACATACTTCTATTCATTTTCAAGGACTACATAAATTGCCGTGCTCTCTCTCCACAAGGGAGATGAGGAACGTTATTTTGAATGTGTTGAAATGTTTTTCTGCTATATGGTGGTATTGGAAAACAATTTTTTCACATCTTATATACCACTGAAAGAAAATGTAGTTTTATTATTTTATCAACCTGTCTTGTATCCGGGTAGGTCCTTCTGCAACATCTTGACTGTCCTGCAACAATTGGAGTATAAAGGGATGTTGCAATGTAGAAGTTTTGCAGGTTGTTTCTTTACATGTTATATCATTTGCAGTGTAGATGCATCTGTTTTTAGTTGCATGTTTATGGCCTGGATTCTTTGGTGTTGCCATTTGTCTTTGTTGGAAACTTGGAAGTCAGGGTTTGAATGCAAATTGCCTGAAATTTAAGTCACTGGTTATTCAATAACTCACCCAAATAGATTGGATTTCTTCCATTCATATGCTATTGTAGTGATGTAAAACAGGCTTTAAAGTTGTTTTTTTCCTTTTTTGTATTGTGTTTTTTTATGACTGTTTAAATTGGACTTTCAAAACCCAAGAATTCGTTTACTTTCCAGTTTTGGACCCATGACCTTGATTATTTATTTATTTATTTATTTATTTATTATTATTATTATTATTATTATTATTATTATTATTATTATTATTATTATGTACCATATCACTTCTTGGCAACTTTCCTAGCTTTACTTGATTTTTTTTTTTGGGAAGTTTTGTTTATTATATGCTTTCTGCTTTAATGCCATTTTTTTCAGGACAAACTAGATGATTCAGCATTCAAGATCCTGACAGAATATCAAACTGCTACAGTAACACTTCTATCGCTTTTATCTGCTTCAACTGGTGATGTGAGTAACATCTGTTTCGGTCTTCACTCTCTATTCTTGGTTTGGCACATTTATCTTTGTTACATTTGCCCCTCGTGATTCTGGGTTCGGTAAATTATAAATATTTTTTTGTCACTTGTCGCAAAATTTGCAAGGAAAAACTTGATAATCGCTTGCTTTTGCAAAGAAAAAAAAAGTTTCGACGCAGGATAAAAAAGGTTTATGCATCCTGGTAACGAGTAGAGGTTTGTGACAGCTCTAGTTTCTGAAACATGATTAGTATTTTATGTGATGCTGATTGTTACTGTCTGTATTGTTCTTTTTCCGTTTTCCCCAGGAAGAAGACTGTACATCTGACAGGATTTTAAGTAAAAGGGAGCTTCTGGGGAACTTGATGCCAGCATTGAAAGGCCTAGTTTTGGGAACCGCTCAATCTTGACTTGAACTGATTTCAAATCTTTGGCAGCTGGAAAAATATTGCATTCAGAAGCCAACAAATTCTCCTTTCAATGGAAAGATATCCAGCAATGTCTCTGGACACTGGACAGAACTCCTGCTTGCGCTTGCTCATGTTTAGAGACTGGGCAGCAGTCTGAAAGTGAATGTGTTAGTTTACCATTGTAGGTGACCTTCTCTCAGCAACCAGCTTGATTTAGAAATTGACGGATCTGCGTGATAGTTAGTTCAAGATTAGGGTTGGTTGGTATGGATATACATAATAGGGTTATAAAGGTGGGAACATGATTAAAGCAGCAGCAGCAGCAGCAGCAGCAGCAGCATCATTTGAGGCAAAATTATGAGGAACCTTGTAACATCCTTGTGGTTGCAAATGATTTCTACTGAAAAGATTCTTGTCATTTTTCAATCAATAAAGCAAACAGATCTTATCGTTGCTTTTGTCTCTAAAAAGTTTTTCTTGCAGACAATAAATTATATCATTAGCTGTTCTTGAAAGTTGTTCCCGTCAGATAGAGCTAAAGATAATTGTTATTTGTTAGGCTAAATTGTACCCTTTCAGATGACACGTGGCATGTGATTTGATATATAAACTTTAGAAACACGGAGTCTTGTGAGCACGTGCCACCCCATAATTGATGACTGCAACTTTAAATGTCAAATCAAACAATTTTGTTAGGGATTGTTTTTCTTTTTTCAAGACTAGTGGTATTTTCATCAATAATTATAATATTTTTTTATTTTTTAAATTTATTTTTGATATTATTATTTTAAAGTATATTAAAATGATTTAAAAATATTAAAAAACTAATTTAAAATTTAAAAAATCTCAAAATATTTTAGAAACACAGTGCCATACCGTGAGCTTAATTGTTATTTATTCGTAAGATTTTTTTTTTTTTAATGAATTCATTCACAGTGCGTGCTCCATGGCTGAGCACGATTGAACTCAAGGGGTATTGATGAGAAACACTTTTTAAATGGACTTTTGTGATAAAATATAAGGGGCCAAACAAACAGGTACACATAACAAGATAACGTTGAAAACAAAATGGCCCTATATTAGTTAAGCAAAATTAAACTTAATTATCCATATTTGGATAGAATTAGTTTTTTGAATTGGGACCAAATTGGAAAATGGCCGAACATATCTTCTTCTTCTTCTTTTCTTTTGCGAGAAAAACTTTTGATATAGTAGTAGCAAACATAATATATATTTTCTTGATTGAGATCAAGAATGAAAAATAAAAAGAGAAATATAATTTATAATTTTTTAAAATAAAACAAAATAAGGGTCAAACTGGAAAAAAACAGAAAATTTGATTGAATGATAGAATTGAAAGGAAAAAAAAACTTCAACGAAAATACCACGGGAAAAATTAGAAATTTAGAAAAATAAGGACCAAAATAAAAAATCAAACATATGAGAAATTGCAATTGAATGACTAAATTGAAAATAATAAAAACTTCTATAAACAAAAAAGGAACGAGATGAAAAATTAATAGAATGAAGGCTAAAATTGAAAAATAAAAAATAAAGAGGACAATGGTGTATATTACATGTTAGGAGAGAGAGAAAAAAAAAGAGGGAAAATCAAACGATCACCGGCTATAATCCGATCACCATAAGTTGCAATGTGCCATTACAAATGAAAGAGGATATGACAGCACATCTAGAAAGACGACGAAAGGCTAGTTACATTCATCGGGTGGCGTCACATGCGCTACCTGAACGGTGCGGACGCCACCCACGTGCTGAGCACGCTCCTGCGGCTTTAAACTTTAAAAAATTTGAAAGAAATGTGAAAACACCAAAATATCCCTCATGACCCTAGCAATTATACAGAATGCTCATATAAAAATACAAAAATACCCCTTAAATGTTAAGTTATGTTTTGTCTCTTCCAAGATTGGAAATGTAATTGCATCATATATTAAAAATTAAAAATCCAAAAACACCCATCTCTAGTAGCATAGTAATTTTTTTAACTTTGGTGGCAAATAAATATTTTTACTGCTAAGAAGATTATGTAAAATCAAGAAAGCTCTAGGTCAACAGTTTTATATTTTATTGATTTTAAGAGTAAAAGAATATTTATACTATGTTAAAAAAGATAAAGACATCAATACCCCCATGCAATATGCTTAATTTTTTTATACCAAAAACCATAAAAATAATTTTAGTGTCATCCAAAACACATTGTATTATGAATTGAGCTAATTTCCCGGGCAATTAATACATTTGCCAAGTGACAGTATTCAATTATCTTCTTGACGTGTATGGTTTTGATTCTTGCTCCTGGTTTACTTTACAGCCGCCACGTCCAGCTGCTTAAATTGTTTTATTTTTATTTATTTTTTCAGTGTCGCAGGATTTGTTTGTTTATTCATGCTCCTTAAAAGTTCATTCAATTTTATTATTATTATTATTATTATTTTGCTTACGAATGGCGTGCACGTAGATAGCTTGAATTCAGCAAGTGATTGGCCTTCTAAAGCAACACGAAACGTATAAATAATAATTAAAAATCAATTATTTAGCTTAAATCAATATCAAGTCAATGCTTATTTTGTATATATCGTGCATATGGCCGGCCCTCTAGCTGTGTTTCCTGCATGAAGACCAAGTCAAACTCGTGATGGAAGGAATGAAAATGAGGGGAGGAAAGATAAACCAATTGATTTTACTCCTTTTTATTTGAAAATAGTTTTTTATTTTTTTTAAAAAAAAAGTCAAGAAGGAAAAATGGGAGGAAAATAATTTCTCATTGTTAAGAAACGTGGGGAGGAAAATTGGTTATAGTTTGGTCTCTTAATTTCTCATAAATAGCATTAATACATAAATTAAAGAAGAATATATGTTGTATTTTTTATCATTAAACGTTTGTTTTTTTTTTTGTTGTTCGGTTTCATAACTTTCAGTTTTTAAATAGAAAATATACATAAAAGCAATTTATTGAGGTTTTTTTTAAAAGAAAATAATAATTGGTGTAGATGAATATTTATTTTATCTTTGAAAATATCATAACTACTTATTTTTAAATTAATTCAATATTTAGATTCAACATTAAACACGAGAGTAATTAATTAACCAAGATTTAATTTCATGTATTTAATTTTAGAATAAATTGTGATTACATAATTTGGGTAGAATTCCAAAGCATCTCCCTCCATTTCTCTAGCTTGGAGAGATGTGAAATACGAGAGAGAATGAGTTGAATGGAAATTAAAAGAAGAGGTCATATAACACCCTCTCGACAATTTCTAAGGTGAAAAAAAATACTAATAATTTAATGGTTTTTTAATATTAATTTAATGGTTTTTCAAACAAAATAATAATCTAAAAAATACTTTAAAAAATATAAGCCTGCACAGTAAAGGGCAGACGTAAAAGACTCTCTATTTAATAAATCTCACATTTTAATTTATTGTGGGAAATGAAAAACGAGGCCAGGTCTCCATTTGCCACCAAACTCAGGGCCAGGGCTATTTGTTAGTTACCAGCTGCCCTAGACGTACCTCCCTCCCTTTAAAGTTATCTTTAACAAGTTGAAAGCGAAACATTTGCACGCGTCAACTATCCATAGGATACAGCGATACTCGTTTTAGCCTTCTAGTTAGTGTCACTAGTTAATTTTTTAAAAATAAAAAAATAATTATTTTAATATATTCTTAAATAAAAAAACCCTATAAAAAACAATTCATACCTCACTTATAAATAAAAGGCATGCCGCTTTCCTACATGTTTCCAGCACGTAGGAGATTTGATTAATGAAGTTTTCAAAATGAGAATCCATGGGGAAAAGAAGAAGAAGAATCCCTTTGCATAACCAACATCTTTACCTTTTCCAATTATATACGATAGGCTGTTAATTTTAG
>Ga0307516_10009895_pt1 | contig 10572 bp, 8 predicted proteins | sample 19_EM_MG_FD_203310 | JGI IMG/M metagenome (GOLD analysis project Ga0307516, IMG submission 203310) | Populus trichocarpa ectomycorrhiza microbial communities from riparian zone in the Pacific Northwest, United States - 19_EM | ecosystem: Host-associated > Plants > Roots > Unclassified | place...
CTCTAATGTCAATACTATCTCATTCCACTCCTTTATTGTTTGATTCTATGTGTGAGCCCACAATGCTAGTGCTTTGGTCACTGTTGAGTGTGCCATTGAGCTTGCTGGTTTTGGTGTTGCTCTAACAATGGCAATCTCAGATTGCTGTCATCAAGCCATGTGGATGACCAATCTCTTCAGAGAAATTGGCTTTCATGTATCACTGATCATGATCTGTGGTGATAATCTGGGCAGCATATTCATTGGCTCCAACCCTGTTCAAGAGAAGTGGATTAAACATATCGACATCCGCTATCACTATATACATGAATGCATCAAGGACAACAAAGTCTCTGTTGTCTTTGTCCCTGAAAACGACAATCTGGCTGATATGTTCACAAAGAACTTAGATCACCTCAAATTTGTCAAATTCCGAGAGCAACTAGGTCTAACCTTTGGACCTACTAAGAATGCTTAACAAGGCACTTACTGCCATATTTAGTGAGGGCTGTGTTGAAGGACATATGTCTGAAACATGCATGTTGTGAAACACATGATCCCAGTATTGTATTACCATAAATAGATTACTATCATTACCATAGATACCTTGAGTGTATATAAGGGCGCATGCTTCGCCTCCATAATACAGCTTGCTTTCCTGTGAGTTACCTCCTGTAGTCTACTACTCAGACCCTCTACAATCAGGTAAGGTAGTCACACCCTTCTGTAGTTCACCTTTGTCAATTGGGCAGTCACACCATACAGTTAGCCCTCCATTGCTTGGGTGAGGGCATAGTGTGTGCACTCTCGATGCACCTTGGTCCACTGGTACACCACGTGATCGCGATAGATATCGCGCATTTCACAACTGATCTGAAAACTACTCTTTCCTATGTACATTTTAATTAAATCGCCTTCAACAAGTTCTCCAAAATAACATTATCTTGAAGTTGTTGAAGGGATTTTGTTCTACAATGACTTGTTATAAAGTAGTTCTCTCATCTGTCTTCATCTCCTGCCAAATTCTCCGAAATGTCACACTTATGGTCACCTGACGTGGTGGCTTTTGAATGTCGCCTACCTTACACGCTGGTCAAGTTCACGATATCGCACATTTCTTTCGACTTGACTTGGACTAGTAGGACGGAAGGAAGTCGTAGACAGCTCTAGCGACAATGAAAAATATGTTCCATGAACCTGAACTGTCTTAACTGAAGGGCCCAGAGAATGAGAAATTGACACGTAGCCAGAATAGTTGTGTCTGAGTGCTTTCCTGACAGCTTCAACCATCCTGATCACCAACATATGATGATCTGCAATTACACTTGTTCATCAAAGGTTAGAAATCACAGCAGGTTGGGATCCAACAGCAGTCGCTCACCGCATCCTGAACGCAGCACAACAGCTTCCTTCGCATGCCGGGGAACCTCAGTTGCAAAGGCCTCTCAACACGCGCGGGGTAGCGTACCCTCTTTCCAAGTGGCGGATGCGTACTTCAGCCAGGAGTCGTCATGTTACTCTTTGCTTCTTTCGCTGGGAGAGCCCATGGCGTCTCCCAAGGTATGAGTGTTGGGTACCAGCGATCGTTGAGGGCCACCGTGGTTTTATCAACCTCAAGATTCTCCGTGGGTGATGTGTTAGACGTTATATATAGGGAGAATGACGGGGATTCGGAGGATAAGAGGAATGATCGAACGACGTTGTCTAGGTTTCATTATCCAGCATATCAGTCTCCCGCAGCGTAAGTAGACACCGATTCCAGGAGTTCATTCGTATGCTCTGTCGTATGCGGATCATCTTCTAGTGGGTTTGGTTGGGAAGGCTTATGGGAGGGCCTCCAAAGAAATCGGAAATTTGGGAAGTTTGCTTTGATTCAGGCCTCGTGTTTTTCATCGGGGTTCTCTCGGCAGTATACGGGTAGGGCGGAGGCAGTTCGAGTCATATTCAAACAGTAGGCAAAGAACATGGTCCATACTACGACGAGGAATAAATTGTGAGCTCGTGACTGGGTGGAGGAGCTGAAACCACGTACATTATTCTCCTCTAGAATTTCCCTCTGGATTAGGCGGATGTTGGCATCTCAATGGCTGACGCTGGACACCATGGCAAGGTTTGGGAAACAGTGCCTACACCAAACCGGGAAAATGAGTGTTGAATGCTGCAATCATGACGATAAATGAGCGCACTGTTAACGGCCCAAGCTACTATAGAACCTCCACAAGCATCTATGCAGTGACATTTGCTCCGCCCAGTCGAAAGCTGCGGCGCGTGGGGCCACCAAAAATCTTCCAAGTCTAACCTGTCTCTATGCGAGGTTAATCGGATGCAACATAGCGCGACGAGCGGTGTTTGGCGTTGGCTGGAGCAGTAGGGGCACACCTGGCGGTCGCTTGCAGGACGGCAGTACGGCAAGAACTCGTAAGAGGACAAACATTGAGACAATAGCGGGGTTTTTTTTGAGACACCGCACACGAACGCTCCCATTTCCTGTCAGCTTGCTGGCTAGGCTCTTCAAGGAGGTTAAGACCCTCTCCGGCCTCAAAGGTTTGATGTATTGCTGGGGAAAACCTATCTGGCCACTATCTTGATCGATTCCACTGTGCACGAGATGGATCTCAGCGACAGCATCTGTGCTTGGTCCCTCTTATACTAGCGATCTGCTCCAGTGCTCCCTCTTACGGCGACCATAATTCTTGGAGTTCATTTCCTGACGGGGTTCTCCGAAAGTCTCCGGCGGCGTACGCTCATAAGGTCCCACCCAGTTGGCCAAACGAAGTCAAGAAATTGGGCTAGCATTATCTGGTTCCGGAGTACGAGTGGCCTTGCAGCACCTTGCACATGCTGCACAGTTTTATAACATCTGATTCCTCAGACTCGTGGACACTGGACACAACTGCCAGAACTGATCGCCTGATGCCCGTGGTCAATTTCGTCGAAGATACGTCGAGGATTCTCCGAAATGGATCAAAGAATATCATTCTATCGGCCGTCGGTCGCCGTGTTTTCAAAGTCTATTATCCAGGCTGTGGGATGTTCCCGCATCAAGCTAGTTCGAACTTCTCGAACTCCTTCACAAGCAAGCGACGAGCATGTGCAAGATCTTGGACTTTTGCTGGAGGAACCGAATCCCTATGGAGTGCAGAATAGATAGCCGGCGCCAAGGAAGAGTCGAAACCTTGTCATCCAGCACTGGAGCCGTCGCGATACAGACGCTCTCGCTGTAGACCATGTCGGATGCAGAGATTCGTATGTAGCCATGAGAAACAAAGGCAAGAAGTTCTCTCTCTAGCACTTCTTCTGACCTATTTCAGTTAGGCACTGGCGAACAGGAACCCGGATTTGATTCCATATGCCACGTCATTTGTCTGAGATCAGCTGGTGCAATACATAACGTTGATGTTCAGGTGATATTGAATCCTCCATCTGACTTTTGAATCAGACCAAGTGGGTTGCATAAGAATCGGTCTTGAAGCAAGAACCATTAGAAGAAGCCGCGAACTTTTTCTCCTCGTTTTGACACCTACACAGAAGCAGGGGCTACCCCCAGAACCCCCTCGTGTCGAGATCTTCATCTTTGCCCACTGCTCCGTTTCCTCTTTGCAAGCGGCAAATTTAAAATGAGGAGACGGACGAGTTTCCTTGCTGTCGTCCCATTCGATGGTGGGTAACGCTCTTTCTGTGACTATCGTCACCTCGCCAGGCTCTCCCTTCCCTGACCTTCATTCAAGCCTTCCTCCTTCACTTCCCTCGTCATATTTCTTGGCTCACATGTCGGAGCAAATCACAGAGCAAGAATCGGCCAGGTTCTTGACCAGGAGGCCTCGCCCTCTTGGCAGAAACGGACGAAACCATGACCGTGGGCGTGGCCTCAGACGCTTCCACCCGTACCAAAGACCGGTATATTCCTCGCCTATTGCATTTCCGTGTTACCAATAGCCATTTGCAGGTCGAGGAGGAGTTAGAAGTCGCAGAAAACGCTATTCACGATATTATGGCAAGTCCTGTCCTCAACCGTCTCTCCTCCTCGCTAATGTCTTGTCTTGAAAAGCCGGATGAGCCGGATGATATCGCCTTTTTTGATCTACACGAGGGAGAGATGGCCCATCGAATCTGTATAATGTGCATGGTGCATCCCCACCCCTTCTCTACGCGTCGATTGCTCAAAAAGCTTTCCCGTAGGACTTCTTATCGTTCGCTGCTACGAGGTTCTTTGGACTTTGAAGGGTTCATGGATATGGAAGCCTGAGGAATGGAGAGTCCCGTCGATTCTATGCATTGCTGCGCTTTGCCAGACCCGTTGACTATCACGTCCTCCTTCTATCCACCCACAACTGCCTGTATATGCATTCCTTATAGGCGCAGGTCATCAAGCCATTTCTTGTACATCCATGTATATCACGACGGTCTAGAAGATCCCACATGCACCACTGTATCATATAAGTAACGATGTTATATATTGACAAACTCCGAGTCTGTTCTATTGCTTGGTGCTGTGCATATGCTTCGTGCTAAGGTCCTTCAACAATAAGGACAAGGCTATGCCAGTTCCTTCAGCCCAAGGCGGTGCTCAAGTGGATGGATATATCGGCTGACAGCCTAAGGAAGGGACCACAATCTGTCCTGAAATACACGATATGTGACCCCTCGGGACGCACCTTGCTTCCTTCTAATATTATGAATGCAACTCTTTTTTCAGTTAGCTAGGAGTCAACAACCCCGTGTCGAACTTTGTGGGTTTCTAGATCTACCCGTTCATTTTAGCAATAGGAAATATGCGTTTTCAGCGATGTAATGAGGCTATCCATAAAGGAAAAAAAAACACCGCATGACGCCATATCCCGTTATATCTTGACACAGGTTTCGTTGTTGTAACTTTTAGATTGTTGATCGTGCGATCGTGGCAGTTCACTAGATGCATTCACTCCCGGGCCAGAATCCCGGGGACTGAGACCAGCAAAAATATCAGCGCTTCCGCTGCGTGATAAGGACGGAAAATAATCAGAAACATGGCTTGCAGTTCGGTTTAATGATGTGTTCGATAGGCAACCCGAAAGCGTTGAAAGGTTGGTGAAGACGAATGGACAAGTGGACGGAAGAGACAGCGGACATCCGAATGGTACTGACGACTCTCCTGCGCAAGCGCAAGCAGACAGGAGACCAATGAACAAGCAACTCAGGCTCGTGTGCAAGACGACCTGTCGCTGACCCGGACTATAGGATTAAGACGCTTCGGAGCTTGGTTCCAGATAGATATCGGGTGTCGTGCTATAATGAAGCCCTATTGATACGATGGAGATGGAGTTGTATTCACATCAAGCTTGGCAGACGATGCGAAAGGCGTGGACTATATTGGTTACCAGACTTTCACTACTTTGAGTTGGTGGTACATTTAAGAGAATAAAAGTGACCATACCTTTCCCCTCCTAGTCTCCCCTGGGCCAGGTAGTTGAACCCTTAGTTATCGTTATTTGATGGGAGTTGAAGGTGTCGACACGGAGATGACGAGACTTGCCGCTGTATTCATCGACCAGCTTCGAGGACAGTCTTGCCGGAAGGTCGTCAAAAAGCTTTAAGCGCTGAGACTCGTCAGGTAAATTTGTCCCTCCAAATACTGTCGGCCTGGGCTAAAATTCTTTGTGGCGCGAAAGGTCGTCGGCGCGAGAAGGCCTACTTGACTCTTTAACAGCTTCAACCGCTTCATCTATGGCTTGCATGGGGGATATGTGTTATTCCGTGTTTCTGGGGATCGTACGTGTCGTTGTTCTGTAGACTGTCGGAGGAGTCTCAAAGTGCGGGAAAACAGTGAATATCGGTGTCCGATCGCTCTTGCTTCTGCTCAACGCTCAACATCCTCGCCACAACGCCCAGCAGCTGAACCAGGTTTCTCGCCCGTAGAATCTACTACCTGGCTGTTTGGATGGTAAATCTGACTCTTACAATGCGGATCTGTCCTCACCTTCGGAAGAATCGGAACCCGATCGTCGTCTGAGTCAATTCATTCGATACCTTCTTTGCTGGATCCCCGAATCGGAATGCCATATCCCCTGTTGAAAGAAACAGCGGTGTCATCCCTTGAGTTCTTTCCCATGCCACAACTCTTAGAGCCAGACTGAACGGCCTTACTTTATGAGAAGCTAGGGTGCGGGGAGCAAACAGTCGTTGAAGACGACACAATCACTCGTTTCATTCCCGCTCCATGAAGCAGCCTGTTCGTGCCTCGTGTTCTACATGCTCATCGATTTCAAGCGGGAGTGGTCATCCATGTGATGAACTTCTAACCATCCATCATGAGTACGCTCATTTTCACGAGGGATCTGTGTTTCCAAACACCCACCGGTCTAGTATATCCCAAGCTGCTTTCTGGTGCTCGACAATGGCTGTTCAACTGGTCTCTGGTTGTCTCTCGAGGCTGGTGGTGCTCTTGCATCCCAAATTTGAGAATCTGCAACTTTGCATCCTTGTCCTAGTCTCCTGAACGTTGCTATATGTTTCCAGATATCGGATTCTGCGTTGCTCGGGATGTTCCAGGTCCATCTTTCCGGTTTCGGGGCGGGAACTGCTCCCATCTATAGATTTCCATGCCAAGTTTTTTCTTGAAGACATCATCATCGACGACGAGAGCGTTTCTGCTGCCAGCTAATCGATTATATTCTGAGCTTTCGTTTACGATGCGGACGAGGCACACACGCCGTTCGGATTTCTGACCCGGTGCCGCAAGATTCATTATAATAATGGCGAGAGCTGCCTCTGCGAGCTGAAGGTAAGTGTTCGTTGCTTCATGGGAGTTACCTCCGTTTACCTTACCTCGGGACAGAACGGGCCATCTCTGTTGACATCGATCAGACGTCACCTTTAAGAAGCAATGGTTGACATATCAAATCTTCACCTGTCATTCAATTCTGCTTGCCCGCTCATGTGCGCGGAACCTATAAGGCCATCCTTTAGAAAATTAGACTGGAAAAATCCCACTAGCCCCGCACCAATCTTTCCCCGAACTTCCTAGATATTGATGTGGGGGCGACTTCCATCGCCGTTTCTCGACCTTCTCGATCGCACACCGCAGTAAATGGGTTCCAAACTTTCTTTGTCCTGCTGGCTAGCTGATTGTCAGTGGAGAAGGGCGGCTTCGGCGATGCTACCCGCAAGACTAAGTCCATAAGGTAGAGCCAGCCTTTCTTCGGTCATGAGAATAATTGGGTCTTGTCATTTGGATTTTTAGACTGTCGATCGGGCAGTGTAAACGTCCAGCTTCCTGTGGCCGCCGCCACCGCCTCCTGTCCTCCTGCGGCATCCTCCTTTGTATTTTATTCATCTAACTTCTGATTTTTTATACCCGTTACTGAGGAAGAAGTGGCCAATCTTATGGGCGAACCGGTGCACACGACCCGTTTGGAAAATGGGGTTTTACGGTGGCTACCGACGACTCCGGTGGAGTGTTCCAGAAGCCTTACATCGAAGGGGCACTTGTTGTTGAGCATGAGGCCGGGCTTTCGATAGGTACGAGGCACGGGATGAGGAATTCCTCGCTGGTGAGTGTCTTGATGGCCATGTCATCGACGAACCCGGCTTTTGTAACCTCTCTCACATGGCCTCGTGTCCGATGATTACAGCCTATATCTCATCCCGCGGCTCCCATGCGGCAATTCTATTATACCATCAGCAAATCTTGTGTACTTCAGGCAACTTCAGTAGCTGCACAAGTCTGCATAGGTCTGCACAGACATGGACTCATTCTTCAGTCAACTTCAGTCAGCTTCACAGACCAGCACAGCATCTGAAGTTGCTGAAGACAAAAAGATGAAGTTTGTTGATGACAGCTCCAAAATCCTCGTTAAACCATATTTCAAAGATGGCTATGCGGGCCACATCCGTCTGAGTGGAATATATTCGAGATGGACCTTTTGCCGTTCCATTGCGAATCTGAATCCCACTATGAACTCGGCCTTGACCTGTTTGACTTGGACGCTGGATTTCCTCATCTCGCATTTGTTAACGGGAGGATTGCAATCCCTACAGTATGAATCATGCATCCTCAACATAACATGGCGCAGATCGTGGGACCAACTTACCTGCTCCATCTGTTCCAGAACACAGGCATCATCATAGAAATCGATTGAACACATTTTCCCCTACATTTCGTCGAGAATGCAATGGCCGCCCCATTTTTGACATAAACGCGATGCCTCCTCGCAAGTAACTATCCGCAGTATTCCCAAGCTCTTCAAGTTCGTGCCCAAACCTATTCGTCAAGGGTTCGAGGAGCCCTTCTTTGAATTTCGGACTCTGCAAATGACGGAAACAGAACTCTTTCTCGTTTGCAATCCAGTTCGTTTGCTACCAGAGGAATCAAACACCGAAGAGTGAGTTTCGCTGTTCATAGTACATTGGAACCGGCTAGGAGCTGATGAAAAATACGGTTGTTTAACCTAGGTGGTTCAACCGTTGTCAGCATCTCATCGACATCTTGAGACTCTGCAGAACACCTCCAGACTTCTACGTTCCAGTACTGGTTCAACACGAGGTAACTGTTACTGTAAGTTTATACGACTATGCGTCATGCGACTGGTCCTTTCGATGAACCCTGATTACAATAGAAAATGAGTACTCACCACTGGGAGCAACCATAGATCTTCGCCAGTGGCCAGATCAGTGATACACAGACCTCCCTGATTTGATGAGGTGAAGATATAGCCAACTGCTTCGTTGATCCTGATGTCGCGGACGTCTTTACCTGTACTGTAGTGAAGCGTAATGGAAGATGGAACTCTGCCGGCCCAGCTCTCGTTGACGTATTTGCGTCTCACCTTTGCCACCAACACACTCTTACGATCAGATCGTAGAAAATGGGCTAGTTGACGCACAAAAATCCTTCCAAATGGAGATCGGTCCTGGTCCCATGGATCGCCGAGAGTACAACGAAGGAACATCGTTCAAAGCGGTTGTGCATGATGGGATGTATCCGTGAATAAAATGACACCCCGCGGTACTAGTAGACCAGATTCTCACTGCTGTTGATTAAACTGTGCAAAAGGCGGGAGACAAGAGCGAGAGATGCGATAGCGTTGAGGGGCAGGTAGGTTAGGATCTCGAGAACGAGATTTGTGGGTAGATCGCTGAACATTAGACTTGAAGGGGGAGAAGGAGGGGGCAAAGGGGGGGGGGGGGTTTGAACATTATGTGGCATGTTCTTATTAAGGGTGGTAAACATAGTGAACATCGCCTTTGAAAGTACTCAAATCACTATCATCTGTTGATTCATTATTGCCCCGGTGAACCCCACTCAGCCCACATTATACCTCAATGACGGAATCGACCAATTTTTGCTTCAATGAATACGGGTACTATTGATGAGCAAACTAAGTCGTATCGAAGGAAGCAGAAGTTTGAAAGAGTACAGCAGGGGACGGGTCCATGAAAGAAAGAACCAAGGTTTACTTCATCATAAAATCGATACTGACAATGATTGAACCACCTAGGTCAAACAACCGAATTTTTCATCAGCTCCTAGCCGGTTCAAATGTATGAACAGCGAAACTCACCCTTCGGCGTTGATTCCTCCGGTAGCAAATGAACTGGATCGCAAACGAGAAAAAGCCCTGTTTCCGTCATTTGCAGAGTCCGAAATTCAAAGAATGGCTCCTTGAACTCTTGACGGATAGGTTTGAGCACGGAGAGCTTGGGAATACTGCGGATAGATACTCTGGGAGGAGACGACTTCCCAATGGCGTTCATGTCAAACGTGGCGGCCATTCCATTCTCGACGAAATGTAGGGGAAAATGGGACCAATCGATTTCTATGATGACGATGCCTGCGTCCTGAAGCAGAAGGTTGCAAGTAAAAAGTTGGTCCCATGTTGGGAGACGGATGATTCATACCATACGGACTACAATTCTCCCATCATCAAATGCAAGATGAGAGCATCCAGGTAGCGGATCAAGGTCGAATTCATCGTCAGATTCAGACTTGCGATCGAAAGGGGAAAGGTCGATGACGAACATACACCATTCAGGCGGGATGCGGCCCGCGTAGCCATCTTTGAAATAGGGTTTGACTAGGATTTTAGAGCCGGATAGTAGAATTGCCGCATGGGAGCCGCAGGATGAGATATAGACTGGACACAAAGTCATGAGAGAGAGGTTACGAAAGCCTGGTTCGATGGTATAACCATCCCGACACTTACCAGAACGAAATTCTCCATCTCCCCCGTACCTCGCACCCATCGAAAGCACCGTCTTGTGCTCAACAACAAGCGCCTCTTCGGTATGTGATTTCTGGATAACCTCACCCGAGTCATCCGTAGCCATCGTAAAACACCACTTTCCAAACATGCCTTGAGGGGTCATGTCTTCCGCGCTCACTGCACGTTCGCGGCCCATCCCCACGACTCTCTTAACGTTCCTATCAAAAACCCGCAAGAATTGAGCCCCGCAGAGGAAAACATAGCGCTCTGTCAGGTTGATATCGCAGACTTCTTCCAGATACCAGAACTCGTCGTCGTCGTCATCAGCGGAGACGATCGCATCGCCATCAATGTAGTTGACTTGTTGGATGTTCAGCAGTGTCTGCACCAGCGCGCCTGTACGTACGTCCCA
>Ga0307516_10009898_pt1 | contig 10568 bp, 3 predicted proteins | sample 19_EM_MG_FD_203310 | JGI IMG/M metagenome (GOLD analysis project Ga0307516, IMG submission 203310) | Populus trichocarpa ectomycorrhiza microbial communities from riparian zone in the Pacific Northwest, United States - 19_EM | ecosystem: Host-associated > Plants > Roots > Unclassified | place...
CGCAGGCCAGGGATGGAGGATTCGGGGCTTCGGAAGTGGGAAGCGGTGGGTACCGCATAGTAGCGGTAGTGACCATCAAGCACCGAGCAGACCCAGTCGTGCTGCGCTTTGACGGCGTGATGCCGCTCCTCTGGTTTCTGTTTCGCTCGCTCTCCGATCCGCTGCAGGAACGTGAGCGCATCTTGCTCGCCCGGTGTCGAGGATGCGTTTCGCGCAACGGATTTTCCCTTGGCCTCGGTCCTTCCCTCCATCGACTCGACGGGCGTTACCCACGGCTTCGTCGACTTCTCGGGTACTACGACCTCGTCCGACTTCTCGACGCTTGCTCCAGATTGCGGTTTCTTTCGAGGCTCTGTCACCCGGCCCGCTCACTCGCCCTCCTACGCTTTGCGACGTGGGTCACCCCACGCCGCCCAAGGACTGGACTTCCCGGGGGTGGACTCCTCCCGGGGTAGGACTTGCCCGAGTTGTCGATGTCTACGCGGGGGCTCGATTAGGAAGAAACTCGCGTGGCTTGAGCCCCTCGCGCGTCTCGAAAATCGCTTCGTGTACGAAGTGACTAAAGGTTACTTCGTACATGAAGTGACTTTCGCAGCTCTAACCCCACCTCGGCAGGGCCCGTACGCCCATTTCGTTGCATCAGGGCGGCGATCCTCCGACATCTTCGACTCCCTGTGAAATCTTAGGGGACTCAAGACGAGCGATCAGAAAGCGCAGGGGCCGAAGCGCGTTCAGGAGCGTGCGTACGGCTTTGCCGAGAGACGGCACGGAAGTTTCTGCGATTTGGGCTGCGGCGCGGCAGCCCTGCAGCCAAAACGGAAGCTCCGCGGTGGCCCGGAGCCCTTTGACGCGGCTGCCCGAGATCCGTTACGTTGGGCGATTACTCATGCGCTCATTTTTTGATCGTCACGCGCCGGTACTTCTTGGTTTGGGCCTGCTTGTCAGTGCGCTCGCCGCCAGCTGCGGCAGCGCTGACGACAAGAAGAAGATTGAGGATGCGGCCGGCGGGGACGCGGCCGGCGGTAGCGCGCCCGGTGGTGGCGCTCCGCGCGGCGGGTCTGCTGGGCGCCCCGGCTCAGCCGGCTCCGGCGGCCGCGCCGGCGAGCTTGGCTTCGGCGGAGCCGCTGCTGCAGGCGTCGGTACGTCCGGCGAAGGCCCTGGTGCTGGTGGAGACAATCAGCCGACGGGCGGCACTGGCGTCAGCGGCGACAACGGTGGCGGAGCCGGCGGAGGCGCGGGCGACAACGGCGCGGGCGCGGGCGGCGTCGCGACGATTCCTCTCGGCTGCGGCGACGGCGTCAAGAACAACGCCGAAGACTGCGACGGCAGCGATCTCGGGTTCGCGGCCTGCTACTCGAAGGTGACGAACGGCGCAGGGGCCTTGGGCTGTCACGCGAACTGCACGTTCGACTTCGCTGCTTGCTGCGCAGCGGGAACGCTGTGTTTGGCGCCAGCGCCCGCTTGCGTCGACACGATGACGGACGAGGCCAATTGCGGCGCGTGCGGCACGATTTGCCCAGGCGCGGATCAGTGCTCGCGAGGGCGCTGCGTGACGGCGCTCGGCCACAACATCACTTCTCCGACGGGCATCAGCGTCGACGCCACGAACGTGTACTACCTGAACGCCGGCGACACGTTCGTCTACTCCGTGCCCAAAGCCGGCGGCAGCGCACCCGTAGCCATCTCGAGCGTCGGCGGTGGCGTGCCGGATCAGATCTTGGAGGTCGGAAGCACGCTTTACTGGACGAACACCAACGGCTTCAAGGTGATGCAGGTCGCGAACACGGGCGGCACCGGCACGGCCTTCTCGGGCACCGAAGCAGCGTCGCCGACCGGCTTGGCAACCAACGGCAGCAGCTTGTTTTGGACGCTCGACACGAACCCGGGCTCGGTCCGAACCGCGACGCTACCGAGCGGCGGCGCGGCCGCTTCGACCAATGTTTCGGGCGCCGAAGTCGTCAATCCCAAGCGCGTCGCCGTCACGGCCAGCTACATCGTGGTCGCGAACGCTGGCACGAACTTCAACGGCAGCGTGTATCGCTACGACTTGAACGGCGCGAACAAGACGCTGCTGGCCAGCGGCCTCGGGCCAACCTGGGGCTTGTGCGCCGACGCCACCAGCGCCTACTTCAGCAGCAGCCTCGACAACAAGGTGTGGAGCGTCCCGCTCGACGCTTCCGCGAGCGCGGTGGCCCTTTCGAGCGCCGAAGCCTACCCCTGGGACATCGTCTGTGACGGCGCCGACCTGTACTGGGTGAACAGCAACAACGGCCAAGTTCGCAAGATGAAGAAGACGGGCGGCGCGGTCAGCACCATCGCGCAGTCGGGCGACCTGAGCGGCACCGGTTGGTACCTGGGTGATCCGAAGCACCTCGCGGTGGACGGGACTTACCTGTACTGGACCGATCAGGGCACTCAATACGGCGGCGGCGGCGTGTTCCGCGTGTCGAAGAACTAAGCGTTCGTCGGCTGAGCGCGCGCGTCGGCGCGCCGACGTCAACCCCAAAAAATTCCCGGAATCGTGCGGCAAATGTCATGCTTCTGACGCATGCGCGCACCGTTTCCGGAAGGCGCGTTTCGACGTTTCGTTGCGGGTCAGCCAATACGCACGAGCCTCGCATGTTCGTGCTGTGGTGTGAGATGGAGAAGTCGCGCACAGTGCGTCGTCTGTCGATGTAAACCTTCAGTCGTCGTGAGCGACCTTTGGGGAACTAGATATGAGGGCGGCCGACCGTCACGTGCAATGCGTCGAGCTCGAGACTGACCAACCGCACGCCGAAGCTCTGGGGAAATTCACTACTGACTTAGGGTATGCAGTGCGTCTAACGAGAACGACCGACGGTCACTCAATCAAGTGGGGCCAATGGTCGGCGAGCGCGCTGGCTGCTTAAGCGTTGCGCCGCGGTTCGCTCAGCCAATTGAAAGGATCGAATATGAAACAGTGGCTTTCGCCTGCCCTTGGACTGCTCGGGTGCGGGCTCATCATCTACGGTTGCCAAACGAAAAAGGACCCCAACCCTGATGGTAGCGCTGGTAGCGCCGGCACCGCCGACACGAGCGCTGGCAGCTCGTCTATGGCCGGCAGCGACAACGACGGCCATGGTGGAGAGCCCGGCGCGCAAGCGGGCGCGGCAGGCGCGGCGAATGGCGGCGCCGGGAACGAGACCAGCGCAGCGGGCGCGGGTGGCGAAACAGTACAGGGCGGCGCGACCGGCGCAGCTGGAGACACGAGCCCCGGGGGCATGCCCCCCGTCGTGGAGCCGCCCTGCCCGGCGGCGACGACCGTTTGGAAAGAGGACTTCGAGGCTGATGCCCCCGACTGGGGCGTGACGGGCGGCGTTTGGGCCATCGGCAAGCCGACGAACGTCGCTGGCCCGACTGCCTTCGCGGGCATGCAAGTCGCTGGGACTGGCCTTGCCGCCGACTATGCCGCCAACCAAGACGCCTGGCTGACTAGCCCAGAAATCCCCGTGCCGGCGGCCAAGGAGCACCCGCGGTTCCGTTTCAAATACTGGTATGAGCTCGCGGCGGGTGACGCCGGCTACGTTTACGTGCGCGTCAAAGGCGGCAATTGGCAGCTGCTCTCGACGCTAACCCAATCTGGTGACGCCGCCTGGCGACAGACCGTTTACAACTTGGAAAGCTACGCCGATCAGACCGTGCAGTTCGGGTTCCGTCTGCTTTCGAACGGCGCGAGCGCCGCACCAGGGCTGTTCGTCGACGAAGCCGCATTCGAGACGGGCTCGCGCTGCTTCACCAAGAACCAGGGCTTCGAAAACGATTGGGACAATTGGTCAACGTACGGCGGCGTGTGGGCCATTGGTAAGCCAACGGCAGCCGATGGCCCGGAGCCCTTCGAAGGCAAGGCGCTCGCCGGCACGATTCTCAGCGGCGACTACCAAGCCAACATCGATAGCTGGCTCGTGAGCCCGATCATCGACGTACCCTCGGCCAAAGAAGAACCGCGCGTCTCGTTCAAATCCTGGTACGGCCTCACCAGCGGCGACGCGGGCTACGTTTACGTTCGGGCCGACGGCGGCAATTGGCAACTTCTCAGTACGCTGACGGACTCGGGCGATGGCGCCTGGTACAACACGACGTTCCCGCTGAATGCTTATGCCAATCGCGCGGTGGAGCTTGGGTTTCGACTGCTGACCAACGGTCAAACCTTTGGCCCCGGCTTCTATATCGATGATTTCCAGTACCAGACCGGCGCACCCGCGCTGACCAACCCGCAAGGGTTCGAAGACGGTTGGGCAGGCTGGTCGGTTTACAACGGGGTGTGGGCGATCGGCGCGCCCACCGCAGCGGCGGGTCCAACGCCGCACTCCGGCACGGCGGTCGCGGGCACGGTGCTGAGCGGCGACTACGATCCGGACCACGACGGCTGGCTGATTAGCCCACGCTTCGTGGTGCCGAAGGACAGCACCAATCCGAGCGCGGCCTATTGGTATTGGTACGAGCTCGCTGCTGGAGACGCGGGCTACGCTTACCTGCGCGTGGACGGCGGAAACTGGCAGCTGATCGACACGCTCACCGACTCGGGCGGCAGCGTGTGGCGTCAAAAGAAGATCGACCTCACTGCCTACAAGGACCACGTCGTAGAGCTCGGCTACCGTCTGCTCACCAACGGTGCGGCAAACACGCTCGGCTACTACATCGACGACGTCACGTTCAGTTTGAAGTAAGGGACCGTGCTCGGCTCGGGGCGCGCCACGCGCTCCGAGCCGTCTCGCACCAGCCCCCGAACGTCGCGCCGGGCGTCGTGAGCTTCACGGCCTTGCTGCGACTCTGGTGCCGTCCACTGCGGGACTAGTTCCAGCCGTGGCCCCGAAAGAAGGCGAGCCGCCGAAGCCGACGGTGCCGGCGCTGGTCTCGTAGCCACCGCCGCCGCCGCCGGACATCGCCGAGCCGCCGCGCCGCGCCCGAGGTCGGGCTCGGTCCAGCGCTGGCTTGGCCGCGACCGAGGCCGAGCGCGCCGGTAGTGCTACCAAGAGACCGACGGAAGCCTTGAAAAGTCGCGCCATCGTCTGGCCAGCATAACAAGCCGTCTGACGGTGGCGTGCGCTCCACCCGCGTCGTCGCGCCAGCGCATGCCCACAGGCGCCCACCCCGACTTTGGGCCCGGGACAGAATCTTCGCGCTAGCCCAGAAGAACCTCGACTGTCGGCCAAACAATCGCTCATCGAAAGCCGATCCGGGGCGCTCTCGCGCCGACGTGGCTGGCGACGGCCCCAGCAGTTTGTTACGGATGATCGGCCCAATGATCACGGAATCGCTGGCTGCGGAGCTCGAACAACTTCTCACCTTGAACGAGCTCACCGAGCTCAGCCGCGCCTCGTTGGGGCTCGATCCAGAAAGTGTCGGTGGAACCGCCGCCAAAGCGTCGTTCGCTCGCGCCCTGGTCCAGCGTTGCCTCAAGCTCGACGCCGTTCCGGCGTTGCTCGACGCCGTCGAGGCCACTGGCAAGCGGCTGTCGGAGCCGCTCCAAAAGTTACGCGGCGACGGTCTGGTGCTCGAGCCCAGCCTCGGCCCCGGCGCGGAGCTGGGCGAATTTTTGATTTTGGAGGAGCTCGGAGCCGGCCCCACCGCGCGCATCTACCGCGCGCGGCGCGACGGCGAAGATATGCGACTGCGGGTGCTGCGCAGCACCGTGCGCCGCCGCGACGCCGAGCGGGCGCTGGTGCAAGCGCGCCTGTGCGGCAACATCGCGCACTCGGGCCTGCCCGACGCGCTGCAATCGACGACCATCGACTATGCCGGCCAGACGCTGCTCACCATTGCGCACGATTACGTCGCAGGCGAGTCGCTCGCGCAGCTGATCGCCAAGGACGGCGGCAAGCATTTGAACGCCGTCTTGCCGCTGCTGTACGCAATCGCCGAGCCGCTCGCCACCTTGCACGCCGAAGGGCGCGCGCACGGCGCGCTGCACGCGGGCAACGTGCTGGTGACCGATGCGACGCAAGCCTCGCCCAAGGTGCGGCTGCTCGACGCAGGCGCGGGGCTCGCGCGGCCGCCGCTCTCCGATCCGGGCGAGCAGCGCTGGGTGGCCTATTTGGCGCCCGAGCTTTTGCGCGGCAAAGCACCCAGCCCGGGCAGCGACGTCTACGCCTTCGGGGTCTTGTTCTACGAGCTGATCAGCGGCAAGCCGCCGTTCACGGGTAAGAGCGCAGCCGACGTGGCGCTCGGTCACTTGATCGAAAGCGCCGAGCCGCTGTCGTTCGCGGCCCCGGGCAACGGCGCGTCGCCCGCCGCCGAAACGCTGGTGCGCACGCTGCTCGAAAAAAATCCCGACCAGCGCCCGCGCAACGGCGCGGAGCTGCTCGAGGGGCTGCGCAAGCTGTGGCACGCCTCGCAGCGCCCACCGAGCTTCATCACCGACGAGCGCTTGCCGGAAATGTTCGAAGCGCTGGGCCAAAATCCCAACGACGAAGAAGCGGCCGCAAAGCTCGAGTCGATGCTCGACCTCGGCGCCGAGCCGGGGCGGCTCGCCGAAGGCTTCTTCGAGCTGGCCAAAGAGCTGCGCGCCAAGGACGAGCCAGCCAACAAACGCGCGGTGCCGCGCCTTTTGGCGCGCGCCGCCCGCTTGTTCGAGAAGGCGTCGCAGCACGAGTCGGCAGAGAAGCTCTACAAAGGCCTACTCAAGCTCGAGCCGGACAATCGCGCCACCGCCAAGGCGCTCGACAAGGTACGGCGCACGCTCGGCAAGCACGAGGAGCTGATCGAATCCTTGCTGGAACGCAGTGAAAAGGCCTCGAATCCGAGCGAGCGCGCCGAGCACCTGTTCGCGATTGGCGAGGTGTACGCCAACGACGTTGACGACAAGGAGCAGGCGCTCGTCGCTTACGCGCAAGCCTTCTGCGCCGACCCGACGGTCGACAGCTACGCCGACGCCATCGAGCGGCTCGCCGGCAGCCGTTACCAGAGCTGGGAAGAGGTGTTCGCCCTGTGCCTGGAAGCAGCCAACGAAGAGCTGCCGACCGAAGCCCAGCACGACCTGTACTCACACATGGCGCGCTGGTACGAAGGCAAAGTCTCGCGCCCCGACCTGGCCCTGCCCTGGCTGCACAAGGTGCTCGAAATCGAGCCCAGCCACGAACGGTCGCTGGAGATGCTGTCGCAAATCTATCGCAAGGCGCAGCAATGGGCAGAGCTGTCCCAAATTTTGGTGCGCCGCGCAGACGTGGCGGCGCCCAACATCGCGCGCGACTTGCGCGCCGAAGCGGCCGAAATCGTCTCGAACAAGCTGGGCCTTGCTCCGGCGGCGCTCGAGCTGTTCGAATCCGTGGTTAGCGAAGATCCGGGGCACGAGCGCGCCGTGCGCGGCATGGTCGAGATGCTGCGCCAAGCCGGCGACAACAAGCGCGCGCTCGAAGTCTTATCCGGGCGCGCGGCTGCGCTCTCCGGCGAAGAGCGCCACAGCCTGCTTTGCGAAATAGCAGAGGGCTACGAGGTCGACGCCGACGACCTCGCGGCCGCCGAAAAAGCCTACAAACAGGTGCTCGCCGAAGATCCGAAGTCGAACGACGCGCTGCGCGGCTTAGATCGCATCTACAGCCGGCAGAGTCGTTACCAAGAGCTGGTCTCGGTGCTCGAACGCGAGGTCGAGCTGGCCGTGACGGCGCGCCAAAAGATCACGCTGCTAGAGCGCGTGGCGGGCGTGTGGGACGAAGAATTTCTCGATCACGGCAAGGCCGCGGCGGCGCTGGAGCAGGTGCTGGCGCTCGACCCGAGCCGCGTGGATTCGGCGCGCGAGCTGGGCCGACACTATCGCTCGCTCGAAAAATTCGTAGAGCTGTCGGAGCTGTACCAAACCCAAATCGACAAGAGCCACGACGACAAGCTGCGGCTCGATGCTGCGCTGGCCTTGGGACGGCTGCTGAGCAGCGAGCTGTCGGCGCCGCAGCGCGCCATCGAAGCCTACGAGCTTGTGCTCACGCTCGAGCCCGGACACAAGGCCGCGCTCGACGCGCTCGCTACGTTGCGCGTTACGGCCGGCGACTCGGAGAGCGCGCTCGACGCCATCGAAGAGCTGGCCGAGGCCGCCAAGACGCCGAAAGAGCGCGCCGAACAGTACCTGCGCGCCTCCGCGCTGCTCGAGCAGCGTGGTGACCTCGAAGCGTCCATTCAGCAACTGAAACGCGCCATCGAAGCTTTCCCGGAAGATGGCGCGGCGCGCGCCAAGCTCAAGTCCAAATACGTGGTGATGGGCAACTTCGCCGGCGTCGTCGATTTGCTGGAAGAAGAGCTGGAAAACGCCAAGGGCGACCACCAACGCTCCAAGCTCGCGGGGCAAATCGGCGTGCTGTGCCAACGCCAGCTACAAGACACGGAACGTGCATCCTCGATGGCCCAGCTCGCGTTCCACCTCGATCCGACCGAGCCGGGCGCGCTGCGAGTGCTCGGCAAAATTGCTTTCGACGACGGGCGTTTCGTCGAAGCCGTCAAACGACTCGAGCCCGTGATCTCGGTGCTCGAAGGTATGGAAGTGAGCGAGGCCGCCGAGGTCTCGCGGCTCTACATCGAAGCGCTGGTCAAGAGCGGGGCCGCCGAAAAAGCCATGGTCATGATCGACGGGCTGCGGCGCTTCTTCGCCGATGACCCGCGCGCGATCTTGGCGATCGCAGAGCTTGCCTCCAAGCACGACGCCCCGGAGCAAACCTACACGCTGGCCCAAGATCTGCTGGAGCGCCTCGGCCCGTCGCTGGGCCTCGCGGACGCCGCGCGCGCCGAGCGGCTGCGCGGCGAGGCGCTGATCGGTCTCGGCCGGCACGAAGAAGCCATCCAGGCGCTGGAGCGCGCGCTCGACACCGACGCGCGCGATCTTTCGCCGCTCGAAAGCATCGCCAAGGCGCACTCGGCGCTGGGCCGCCACGACCAGGCGCTCGAGACTCTGTATCGCAAGCTCGAGCGCACGGTGGGCGACGAACGCGCCAAGCTGCTCTTGCAGATCGGCGACATCGCCGCCACGCGCCTCAAGAACCCTGACTACGCCGCCAAGAGCTACCTCTTGGCCCTCAGCGAAAAGCCCAATGATCGCGACATCTTGGCCAAGCTGATGCAGCTGTACGGCGCCGAGAAAGACTGGCCGAAGCTGATTCAGGTCATCACCAAGCTGGCCGAGGTCGTAAGCGACAAGAAGCACAAGGCCAAGTACCTGCACACCGCGAGCATGATCGCCTCGCGCGAGCTGCAAGACGGCGCGCTGGCCCAAGAGCTGCTCGAACGCTCGCTCCACTACGATCCTTCGCTGGTCGCGGCGCTCGACGAAGCCATCGTGCTGCGCCAAAAGGCGCGCGATTGGGAAGGCGTGAAAGACCTGCTCAAGTTGCGCGTCACCCACGCGCAAGACTCGAGCGACGCCGAGCTTTTGCTGACCACGCTGTGGCAGCTCGCCGACGTGTACGAACGCCAGCTCAAGCGTCCCGAGCAAGCCATCGCGGTCTGCAGCTCCGCGCACGCCATCGAGCCAGAGAACACGCGCTGGGCCGAGCGGCTGGCGCGGCTGTATGCCGAAGATCCGGCGGGCTCCTTCGCCGAGGCGGTGCCGCTACTCGGCGATTGGATCGAGCGCGATCCGTACCAGAGCGAGCCGTACCAAATCTTGCGCCGCATCTACACGGGCGTCCGGCACGCCGACGGCGCCTGGAGCGCTTGCCAAGCGCTGCACACGTTGGGTCGCGCCGAGCCCGATGAAGAGCGCTTCTACGAGCGTCTGCGCAACGCCGAGCCGCTCGCCGCCGCCGACAGGCTCACGCTTTCGGACTGGCCCGAATACATCTTGCCGGTCGAGCACGATCCAGCCGTGACCGCGCTGATGGGCCTTTTAGAGCCGATGGCGCTGGCAGCGCGCGGGCGAAATATCGAGGCCTACGGGCTCACGGCCGAACATTTGCTGAACGTCGAAACGTATCCGTACGGCTTGGTACAGGCGCTCAGCGCGGCTTCGGACGCGCTCGGCCTGCCAGAGCCGCCGGTGTTTCAAAACCAAGCCGATCCGGGCGTGCTCACCTTCCTCACGACCAGCCCGGCGTCGATCGCGCTGGGCGCCGGCGCATTTGCCTCGGAGTTGCCGCTGGTGACGACGAGCTTCGTAGCGGGGCGCGCGGTGACCTACTTCGTGCCCGGCTTCTTCTTGCGCCAAGTGCTGAGCAACACGACGGCGCTCAAGAGCTGGGTGTTCGCGGCGATTCGACTGGTCAAACCGAAGTTCCCGGTATCGGCCGACATCGAGTCGCTAGTGAACCAAGCCACGCGCGAGCTTTCGCTCACGCCGCTACACGCGCAGCAGCGCGAGCAACTGACCGACGTCGTTTCGAAGCTCTTGCGCTCGGCAGAGTCACTCGACTTGAAGAAGTGGGCGCACTCGGTCGACTACGCCGCCGATCGCGCCGGCCTCGCCATGTGCCAAGATCTCGAGCAGGCCGTCGCCCTGATCAAGGCGATTCCGGCCGAAGAAGGCGCACCGCCGGCCAACTTGCGCATCGAAAAGCTCGTCACCTATTCGGTCAGCACCGCGCATCTCACGTTGCGCGAGCGGCTTGGTACCGGCGTCGGAACGTAGAGCT
>Ga0307516_10009899_pt1 | contig 10566 bp, 5 predicted proteins | sample 19_EM_MG_FD_203310 | JGI IMG/M metagenome (GOLD analysis project Ga0307516, IMG submission 203310) | Populus trichocarpa ectomycorrhiza microbial communities from riparian zone in the Pacific Northwest, United States - 19_EM | ecosystem: Host-associated > Plants > Roots > Unclassified | place...
AGGTGTTCGACGCCGAGACCGGCCAGGCCGTGGGCACACCGTTTGCGATCGCTGTCCGCGATCACAGCTATCAGGCATTCAAGGCGTACGCCGATGGCAGCGCCGCCTATCCGGCGGCCGGCAGCACGAGCACCTCGATCAAGATCGCCCGGGTGCTGCCCCTCGCCGGCTGACGAATTGACCTTGATCAGTCCGGCGGTTACGCTCCCCGGCATTGTTCTGCTGCACGGGGGTCAGCAGCTCGGAGGCCAGTGCGCGGCGCGTTTTCGCCGCCCGGCTCCGGGGTCTTCGGATCAGAGGCGGGCGCTGTCATGCGCCCGCTTCTCCTGTCGACTCCCATTCAGGCGCGCCTGTAGTGCAGCTTCGGTTGGGGAGTCGAATCGCACATGCGAAAAACCAGATTGTCCAGGGCGGCGGTCGTCACAACCGTGGCGACCGCTGTCCTCTCAGTCCTCGCGTCGGGGGTCGCGGCCACACCGGCCACGGCGGCACCACGCGCGGTCACACCGGCGCTCGCCGCCGCTGACGGCCCGCCCGCGACCGATGGGGACCCGCTGCGGCCTCTTGCCTTCTACGCGTTCGAACCGGACGGCGCGATAACGCCCGAGGTCACGAGCATCGCCAGCCCGGCGCCCACATACCGCAACGGCGCCGCGTACGACAGCGAGTACGAGCAGATGTGGGGCGTCACCGGTCTGGCGGCGGCCGGCACGCTCCGCCTGGACGGGGTGGACGACGTCATGTCGGCCCCCGTCCCGGTCGCCGCCAACGAGTCTTTCTCGGTGTCGGCGTGGGTCCGGCCGGCTCAGATCGTCAAGCCGTCCGCGGTCGTCTCGCAGGACGGCAGCCGCACGTCGGCGTTCGCGCTGCAGGTGAGCACGGCCGGCAAGTGGCAGTTCGCGATGGCGCGGACCGACGTGGACGCGCCCACCTGGGACACGGTGGACGGCCCGGCCGCGGTCGCGGACCAGTGGACCCACCTGCTCGGCGTCTTCGACCAGTCGCAGAAGCAGATGCGGTTCTACGTCAACGGCAAGAAGGTCGGCTCCGTCGCCCACACGGCGGCCTGGAAGGCCACCGGGGATCTGCAGGCCGGGCGGCGCCTGGCGGCCGGTAAGCCGGCCAACTACCTGGGCGGCCGGCTGGACAACGTACGGGTCTGGCAGAGCGCCCTGTCCGAGGTGGACGCCCCGACCGCGGCCTTCCCGGCCCGGCTCACCCGTACCGACCGGTGCCGGCTGGGCAACTGGCTGCACGCCGGCGGGCCGCAGGTCAAGGCGCTCGCCGCGACGTCGCTGGCCGGCTCCGAGACCGACGCCCGCAGCCCGTGGGGCAACGACGCGCTGCACACCGGGACCATGCAGGAGGCCTGGCTCGGCGACTCGGACGCCGTGGTCACGGCCCACAGCACGCAGTCGACGCGGTACACGGCGTGGGGCAAAGTCATCAAGCCGTACTCCGTCCTCGGCAGCACCATCACCGACTTCTACACGGTTCCCTCGTACGGCGATGCGGTCCTGCGCTTCCTGAGCGACAACCAGAAGAAGAACTTCGACGACATCGTGCCGGCGACCACGAAGGTCAAGCCGAGCGCCGAGGTCGTCGCGCTGGCCAAGGACATCCGGGCCAAGCAGTACGCCGCCGGCGACACCTGGCTGCGGACGCTGGAGCCGACCACGCAGCAGATCGACGCGATGGGCGCGGACGAGATCGCCGCGTTCATCCGGGTCGGCGGCATCCCGCTGACGGCGCCGGTCAAGGACTCGGCCGAGTACCGCATCGAGGTCGAGGACCTCAAGGCGCACTGGGCCGACTGCGAACTCGGCGGCACCCGCGACCCGTTCAACAAGCTCGGCGACGTGAAGTACACCGCGTTCGTGGAGTGGCAGGCCGAGCTGGCCTCCCAGGCCAAGCAGCGCGACGCGATCGTGGCCGCCGAGATTCAGGCCGCCAAGGACCTGCGGACCGCGTCGAACGCGATGATCGAGGCGCAGGGCCAGGCGTGGATCACCGGGCAGTTGCTCAAGTGGCAGCGCTATTGGCTCAGCCGGCCGGCCGCCGAGCGGCCGGCGAAGGCCGAGTTCACCAAGGCGACCAACGACCTCACGGCGGCGACGACCGCGGTGACGGCGCAGCTGACCGCCGCGCAGAAGGCGGCCGCGTCCGCCAAGACCCAGGCGGACAAGGCCACCGCCGCGCGGGACGAGGCCGGCAAGATCGCCGAGGCCAACGGGACCCCGTACGGCCGGGGGCTGATGTACGCCCGGCAGTCCGCAACGGTCACGAAGGCCTCGGCCGCGGGCGCGCAGGCCGCGTCGAAGGCGATCGAGACGACGCTCAACGCCATGAAGGCGGCCAACGCCGACGCCAACGCCCTGCAGTCGCTGGCTAACACCCAGACCGCGGCGGCCAAGGCCGAGTTCCTGCGCGCCGCCGCCAAGGAGGCCGCGGACCAGGCTCACCTGGCCGCCGTAGGCGCCCAGAAGCAGGCCGACCTGGCGGCCGCGGCGGCCGCCCGGGCCAAGTCGGACCGCAAGAACGCCGAGAACGCCGAGCAGATCGCGAGGGCGGCGGCCGCGGACGCGGCCAAGCAGGCGGACATCGCCGAGCAGCAGCAGGCCATCGCCGCCGACCAGCGCGCCGTGGCCGACGCACAGCGCGACCGTGCCGCGGCCGACGAGGCCGAGGCTCAGCGGCAGGGCTCGGTCGCCGCCGACGCCCGGTCGCTGGCGGAGGGCGACGCGTCGACCGCGAAGAAGAAGCGGACCGAGGCCGAGCGGGCCGAGGCCGAGGCCGTACGGGCTCGCGACTCGGCCGCCCTGGCCGAGAAGCTGCGGCTCGCCAAGGCCGCCGAGGCCGCCACTGCCTTGGCGTGGGCCGAAGCGGCGGAGGGCACGGACGCTGCCACCCAGGCGCGCAGCGCGGCGGACGACGCACAGATCCAGGCCGACCGGGCCGCCGGCGCGGCGACCAGCGCGCGGGCCGCGGCGAACGACGCCACCTCGGCGGCTGTCGCCGCGCGTGAGGCTGCGACCAAGGCCACTGCGGCCGCCGAGCGATCCCGCGCGGCTGCCACCAAGGCACAAGCAGACGCCGAGGTGACCCGCCGACAGGCACTGCGGGCGCACGCTTACGCGGCCGACTCGATCAAGGCGGCCGAGCAGGCCGCCGAGAACGTCAAGGCGGCCGAGAAGCTGACCGCCGAGGCGCACGCCCAGGCCGACAAGGCCAAGGCGGACGCGGTTGCCGCGCGGCAGCAGGCCGACATCGCCGAGAAGGAGAGCGCGAAGACCGCAGGGTACGCATACGCGGCCGCCCAGGCCGCGGTCGCTGCCCGCGACTCAGCGGCGGCGGTGATCAAGCCGGCGAACGAGGCAGCCGAGATCGGCGGCCCCTTCCAAGACTCGGACGCGTCGGCCGGGCTCGCCGTTCTGGTCGCCGACACCGCCAAGACGCTGGCCGAGCAGCAGCAGGCGGCCGCGGATGCCCGGGCCGCCGAGGCCGCCCGCGCCGCGAAGCAGGCAGCCGACCTGGCTGCGAAGGCCGACGCCGACGCGAAGGCCGCCGCACAGTCCGCGGCGTACGCCGCCGACGAGGCCGCCAAGGCCAGCAAGGCCCTTGCCGACGCCCGGAAGTCGGCGGCCGCGGCCGCGGCGGACAGCCGCGCGGCGGTGGCGGCCGCGGAACGCACACAGCAGATCAACGAGCAGGCGCAGCGGGACGCCGGCCGGGCAACCTCGGCGGCCTACTCCGCCGAGGCGGACGCGGCGGCGGCCCGGAACTCGGCCACCGAGGCCGAGAAGGACGCGGCCAGCGCGCACAGCGCCGCGGACAAGGCGGACGTGGACGCCAAGGCGGCCCAGGATGCCGCGACGAGCGCGGACAAGGACGCCACGGCTGCGGAGAAGGCCGCCGAGAACGCCCGCGGCGCCGCGCAGGACGCCGAAGACTCCAAGACGCGTACGGAGAACGACGAACACGCCAAGGGCGTCATGGTCTCGGTCAGCGGGGAGGGGCCGACCGGCACCCCGGGCCTGGTGGCGGTGCCGAACATCAAGGACGACGTGCAGCCCTCGGGCGAGTGCGAAATCCCGTGGGACAACCTCAACGTCTGCGACATGAAGGTCCACCACCACGTCACCGGCACAGTCGCGTACCTGGTGCTGACCTGCCCCGACGGCCAGGCGTACTGCCCCGACTCGTTCATCATCGACTACCTCGACACCAAGCCGGTGAACGAGGATCGGGACACCACCGAGCGCATCGACGTCGCCGCCATCCGGGCGGAACTGCTCAAAACGTTCGGCTGGGCGATGATCAGCGACTTCGTCGAGTGCTTCAGCGGCGAGGGCAACTGGAAGCAGTCGTGCGCCATGGCGGGGTTGAGCGTCGGCGGTCCGGCCCTGCTCAAGCTGGCCGCGAAGAGCGTCGTCGCCCTGCGGGTCGCGATGCGTACCGGCGTGGGCATCCGGGAGGCGTACGCCGGTTTGCGCGCGGCCGGCGTGGAAGCCAGCGTGCTCGCCAAGATGGAGGACGACCTGGCCGAGGTCCTGGCCAAGGCGTGCCGCACGCACAGCTTCGCACCGGACACCCCGGTCCTCATGGCCGACGGCAGTCGCAAGCCGATCGCGCGGGTGGCCGTCGGCGATCTGGTGTGGACAACCGATCCGGACACCGGACGCCAGATCGCCGGGACGGTGTCCCGTACGCACCTCAACCACGACGTGGATCTCACCGACCTCACGGTTCGCGACGGTGCCGGCCGGTTCTCGGTCCTGCACACCACCGATCACCACCGGTTCTGGATCGACGCGGATCACGAGTGGGTCGAGGCCGGCGACCTCGCGGCCGGGACGCGGCTGTACACGCCGGACGGCGACACCGTGGTGGTCTCGCAAATCCGCTCCTACGCCGGTGCGCAGGACATGTACGACCTCACCGTCGAGGGCGTGCACACCTACTACGTCGTGGCTGGCAACCTGCCCGTGCTCGTGCACAACACGAGCGCGGACGACTGCAGCGACGCCGCGTACCAGGGCGCCCTGCACATCATCGACGAATTCGACCGGGGAAACCTCAACCACGCGATTCCCGGCGTGGACATGAAATCGGAAAAGGCCGTCGATCAGATCGCCACCTATCTCGACAAGATAATGTCGACGACCGGGCGCAGCGTGCAGAGTGGAAAGTCCGCCTGGTACGATCCGAATACCGAGATCATGATCCTCAGGAAGAACGAGTATTCCGCCACCGCGCGACAGATGACGACGTCGAAATGGAACGAGTGGCTCGCCGCCAACGCTGATTAGGAGCGACAGATGAGGGTCGACCGGCAGGGCGATCGGTACACGGTGCAGCTCGACGCCGTCGAGTTGCGGACCGTGGTCAATTGCCTGCTCGTCCTGCCGGATCGGCACTCGGATGATTATCTGGATAATTTGATCGGCACCGATCGGGAGGGAATCCAGGTCGTTCAGCACCATCTTCAGGATGGGGCTTACGAAGCCGATCGGCGTTATTTCTCGGACCAGATTCTCAACGACGATGTGCTGTCCGGCCGGCTCGGTGAGCTCGGCCGGGCATTACCCGGGTTCACTTTGGCGGAATGCGGAGAGCTGTTGCGATCACGCGCCGAGGAATTGTCCGGGTCGCTGGAACGCCGCGATGTTCGCAGCGAGGTGTTCGACCGCCTGGCAGTCGCGGCCGTCGTCCACCACATCGCGGCGTCGGACGGCGGCGGGGAATTTCTCCGGCACGCGGTGCGCACCGGCGGCGCCGCCGTTCAGTTCGCCGTCGCCCAGTACTGGCCGGGGCTGGAGCGCGGCACGGCCATCGACGTGCTCGGCAGCATGACGGACGACGTCTCAGCGCCCGCCCGGGCGTATGCCGCCGCGGTGGCGCGCCGCCGGCTGCTCGCCGAGCCGGCTCCAGAGACACCCTGACGAAAGGGACACCCGACGAAAGTCGGGTCCGGCTGAACCGATTGCGCCCCACGGAGGTACCCACCAGTGTGCGGCTTGCGCAGACGTTGCCGGAACCGGTCGCGCCGATGCTCGCGACGCTCGGCGACCCCTTCGGCGGACCGGGTCAGGCGATCGAGTTCAAGTGGGACGGGATCCGCTGTACCGCGTACACCGGTGGCGGCGAGGTCCGCCTGCTGAGTCGCAGCGGCCGTGACATCACGACGGCCTATCCCGAGGTAGTGGGGGCGCTGGCGAGCATGCTCGGCTCGCGTCGTGTCGCGCTCGACGGCGAACTGGTCGCGCTCGACACCGTAACGGGCAGCCGGCCACTGTTCAGCCGGTTGCAGCAACGCGCGCAGCTGTCCCGGCCAAGCCCTGATCTCGTCACCCGGCTACCGATCAGCTACTACGCCTTCGACCTGCTCGTGCTCGACGAACTGCCGATCATCCAGCTGCCGTACCGGCGCCGCAGGGAAAAGCTGACCCGGCTGGATCTCGCCGGCGAGCTGGTACGGGTGCCGCCGGCCTTCCCCGGCTCGGACCCGCGAGAAGTGATCGTCGCCGCCAAGGAGCAAGGCCTCGAAGGCGTCGTGATCAAGCGGATGGACAGCATCTACCAGCCCGGGTGCCGCTCCCGGGACTGGATCAAGGTGCCGTTCAACCACACCCAGGAAGTCGTCATCATCGGCTACAAGCTCGGCCAGGGACGCCGGGCCGGAACGGTCGGATCGCTGCTGCTCGCCGTCGCCGCCCCGGACGGCCGTCTGCTGTTCGCCGGCTGCGTCGGGACCGGCTTCACCGACCACCAGATGCTCGACGATCTCCGGGACCGGCTCGCACCGCTGACCCGCGCCACCGCGCCGGTTGCCGGGGCGCCCCGCGAGTTCGCCCGCGGGGCACGCTGGGTCGAGCCCGTCCTGGTGGGTGAGGTGTCCTCCCGCGGTTGGAGCGACGACAACAGGTTGCGTCATCCCATCTGGCGGGGCCTGCGGCCAGACAAATCGCCCGACGAAACGTCCGTGTCGGGGCCCGCCGAGACGGTCGAGTTGAGGATCGGCAGTCGTGACGGTGCCTGGCTTGTCGAGGTTGTCCGGGTCGGCCCGGTCACGTTCTGCCGGATCATCCACGGCGGCGACGTCTACGACCGGGTCCCCGACATCGAGCAGGTCCAGGCCATCCTGGAACGGGAACAGATCAACCTCGCCGACCTCGACGTGGTGCTCGCCGGCGGCTCCTAGTGGTAGGTGTCGCGGTAGTAGCCGGCGAGCTTGTCACGGAAGACCGTGTCGGTGTACGTGTGCGGGTCGAAGTGGGGAGCGTTCTTGATCTGCTCCTTGGTGCGGTCCACGTACACCCTCCGTTCCTGGCGGTCGACGTGGTTGATCGTGCCGGCGGGGATGAGGACCTTCTTGTGGAAGATCCACGGGCCGGTCTCCACCACCACCCACGAGGCGTTCACCTCGTGGCTGGCTTCGTCGACCTTGCCGATGTGGCCGTCAGTCGCCTCGACCCTGAAGCCGAGCAGGCCGCCTCCGGCCAACTCGACGTCGTCGCGGAAGTGCCACGCGTCGAAGGGACGACCCGCAGCACCCCCTGTCGCGTCGGGGGTCTGGTTCCGGCTCTCCTGAGGATCGAACGCGTCCATCAGGACCAGCCTCCTCGTTTGAATCGGCGGAAGTTCTCAGTCTTTGAAATACCCACCGCCGGACCGTTCCACACCCGCTGTTGACGCCATGGTGGCCCCGCTAGTCGCAGACCCCGGGACTCGAACCGGGCACCCGTCCTTATGAGGGACGGCAAGCTCCCACGCCTGTCTGCGCAAAATTCACAGCGGATGGCGTACGAGAGAAGCGTGCCCCCGGCTGGGATCGAACCAGCGGCCCCCAGACTCGGATTCTGGTGCTCTGTCCGCTGAGCTACGAGGGCAGGGTGCGGGCGACAGGATTCGAACCTGCTCAGCGATGCAACCGGGTTACAGCCGGCCCCGACTCTCCCGCGTCGGCGCGCCCGCATGGGTGGCTGGCCGGAGTCGAACCGGCGCCTCCAGGGCCACGACCTGGTGCTCTACCACTGAGCTACAGCCACAGTGCCCGCACCAGGGATCGAACCTGGGGCATCCGCCGTGTGAAGGCGGCGCTCTTCCGCTGAGCTACACGGGCATTGTTTATCTGGCTCCGGCGGAAGGACTCGAACCTTCACCTGTACGCATTAACAGTGCGCTGCCCTGCCGATTGGGCGACGCCGGAATGCCAGCCTCCTACAAGACACAGCACCTTATCCCGGCTGTGCTGCGAAATATCGCGATCTCGCTATAGAACGCAGACCAGGCAATCGAGGAATCCGATGCAACGGCCACAAGGGCGAAGGCAAACCGGAGCAGTTCCGTGGCAACTGGTCGTGCCTCTCGGCTAGCCAACGATCGGAGGCGGGTTGAGCTTGCGCCACAGAAACTCCAGGATCAGCGCCCAAAGGGTGGCGGATTGCTCGTTGTCCGCGGCCGCGCCGTGGCCGCCCTCCACGTTCTCGTAGTAGGAGGCGTCGTAGCCGTACCGGCGCAGCAGGGCCGTCATCTTGCGCGCGTGTCCAGGATGAACACGGTCATCGCGGGTGGAGGTGATGAACAGGACCGGCGGATACGGTTGCCGGGGCCGTACGACGTGGTACGGCGAAAACTCGCGCAGGTACGCCCAGTGGGCCTCGATGTCGGGGTCGCCGTACTCGGCGATCCAGGACCTGCCGGCGAGCAGCTTGGTGTAACGGCGCATGTCGAGCAGCGGCACCGTGGCGACGACCGCCCCGAACAACGCCGGGTAGCGGGTCAGCATGACGCCCATCAGCAGCCCGCCGTTGCTGCCACCGTTGATACCGAGTCGCGCCGGCGTCGTGATACCCCGCGCGACCAGGTCGGCGGCGACCGCCGCAAAGTCCTCGAATGCTTTGATCCGGTTCTCCCGCTGCGCGGCCCGGTGCCAGGCGGGACCGTATTCGCCGCCACCGCGGATGTTCGCGACGGCGAAGGTGCCTCCGCGAGCGAGCCAGCCACGGCCAACGACGCCGTCGTAGCCCGGGGTCAGGGCGATCTCGAAGCCGCCGTACCCGGTGAGAAGCGTAGGCGCGGCGTCGGCTCCACCCACGACGAAGTACGGCACGCGCGTGCCGTCGGCGGAGACGGCGAAGAACTGGCGTACCTCCATGCCATCCGCGTCGAAGAACGTGGGCTCCAGCTTCAGGAGCGTCACCTCACCGCCGACCGTCCCCAGGCCGAGGACCGGCGGCTGAAGAAACCCCGCCGAGGAGATCAGGTACGAGTCGTCGTTGTCCGGATCGGTGTCGACGATCCAGGTGTGGTCGAACTCGGCGGCGCCCTGCATCGGCTGCCGGCGCCAGCCCGACGAATCCGGTGTGAGGATATGCACCCGGCTCTTGACGTCGGTCATGGTCACAAGGAGCAGGTGGTTACGCGTCCACGTCCAGGAACTGAGCGACGTGTGGTCGTCGGGCTGGAACAGGACGGTGAGCTCCCGCCGGCCGTCGAGATACCGGCCGAACTCGGCGGCGAGCAGAGCGCCGGCCGGATACGTCACCTCGCCGACCGTCCACGGCGACCGCGGGCGGATCAACAGCCAATCCCGGTGAGCCTCCCAGCCGGCGTCCTCCGGGACGTCGATCCTGACGAGGTCCCCGGTCGACGGACGCAGGTGATACTCCGCGCGGTAGAGATCCAGGCGCCGGCCAACGAAGTCGCGTTCGTATCCCGGCGTCGGATCGTGGAAGGCGCCCACCGAGACGTCGTCGACGTGTCCCTCGTGAACCAGTTCCGCGCCGGACAGCGGAGTGCCGCGCCGCCACCGCCTCACGATGCGCGGATAACCCGAGGACGTCAGAGAACCCGGCCCGAAGTCGGTCCCGACATAGATGTGATCGGCGTCGATCCAGCCGACGTCGCTCTTCGCCTCGGGCAGGGTGAATCCGTCCTCGACGAAGACACGGCCGTGCAGGTCGAACTCGCGGATCACGACGGCGTCAGCGCCACCACGGGAGAGACTGATCAAGCAGCGGTCGAATGTGGGGCGCAGTACCGTCACGCCACCCCACGTCCAGTTCTCGCCTTCGGCTTCGTTCAGCGCGTCGACGTCCAGCAGCACATCCCATTCGGGCTCGTCGAGGCGATACTGGTCCGGCGTGGTCCGCCGCCACAGCCCTCTCGGATGGTCGGCGTCGGTCCAGAAATCGTAGTAGAAGCCGTCGCCGCGCCAGCCTGGATAAGGGATGCGGTCCTTGTTGTCGAGCACCTCCCGAATCACGTCCCGCGTCCGCGCGAAGCCCTCGCCGGCCAGCCCGGTCAGCGTCTCCGTGTTGCGATCCGTGACCCACCGCACGACCTCGGGCGCGTCCAAAGCTTCAAGCCATAGGTACGGGTCGTCGGGCACAGCCACCCCCGGCATCGATCGATAGCTCAACGATCGCATCGCCCTGGGTCCTTGCCAAGGGGCGCGGACGGGGCTCGAACCCGCAACGTGTCCCGGGTGAAAGCCGGGCGACTCTACCAATTCGTCCACCGCGCCACGGTGATCGCGCGTGCTCCGGCCTGGGATCGAACCAG
>Ga0307516_10009900_pt1 | contig 10566 bp, 8 predicted proteins | sample 19_EM_MG_FD_203310 | JGI IMG/M metagenome (GOLD analysis project Ga0307516, IMG submission 203310) | Populus trichocarpa ectomycorrhiza microbial communities from riparian zone in the Pacific Northwest, United States - 19_EM | ecosystem: Host-associated > Plants > Roots > Unclassified | place...
GCCGATCCTCCTGGTTCTTCTGGTCGCGGATATCGCGATCTTCAGCCGCGCGCTGCGACCGTTGCGGGATGCATCCGAAATCGCCGGCGAGATCGGGCCGTCGCGCCCCGGCCTGCGACTGCCAACGGACGAAATTCCGCGCGAGGTTCGTCCCCTCGTCTCCGCCGTCAATCAGGGCCTCGACCGGCTGGAAGAAGCGTTTCGGATTCAGCGTGAATTCACCGCGGATGCCGCCCATGAACTGCGCACACCCTTGAGCGTGCTCCGGACGCGCCTGGATCTCCTGAAGGACCAGGAGGCAAGCCAGGCGCTGCGACGGGACGTCGAAGGGATGGCGCACGTCATCAGCCAGTTGCTCGAGATCGCGGAACTGGATTCGCTGGATATCGATCCGACCGAGAAGGCCGATCTCAGAGCCGTGGCCGCCGAGATTGCGGAGTTCGTCGCGCCGCTGGCGCTGGCGCAAGGCAAGGACATCGCGCTGGTCGGTTCGACCGAGCCCGTGTGGGTCAAGGGCAACCCGGAAATGCTGGGACGTGCGATCCGCAACCTCGCAGAAAACGCCATCAACCATACGCCCCCCGGATCGACCGTGGAATTCGTCGTCGAAGCCAACGGCTCGGTCAGCATTCTCGATCAGGGACCTGGCATTTCCGAGGACGAGCGCAACCTCATCTTCCAGCGCTTCTGGCGACGCGACCGCAGGAAGGCCGGAAGCTCGGGGCTCGGTCTGTCCATCGTGCAGCGCATCGCCGAACTCCATTCCGCCGTCGTGACGGTGGAGAACCGCAAGCCGGCCGGCGCGTGCTTTTCACTCAAGCTTACGCCGGTCAACTCTCAGGGCTCCTGGAACAGGCCCGCATAGACGTCGCGCAATTGCCGCTTCAAGAGTTTCCCGCTGGGGTTCTTGGGCAGCGTGTCGGCGAAGACGATGCGTTTCGGCGTCTTGAACGAAGCAAGTTTAGTGGAGGCATGCCGGAGGACGTCGTCCTCGCTCAATTCCGCCCCCGATTTGGCGACCACGACCGCCACGACCGCCTCGACCCAACGCGGGTGCGGGACCCCGACAACGGCGACTTCGGACACCTGCGGCATCAGATAAAGCGCCTCCTCGACCTCGCGGCTGGCGACATTCTCACCGCCGGTCTTGATCATGTCCTTCTTGCGATCGACAATGGTGATGTAGCCCTCCGCGTCGATGACGGCGAGGTCACCCGAGTGGAACCAGCCGCCCTCGAACGCCGCTCTGGTGCGCTCGTCGTCGTGGAAATAGCCGAGCATCAGATGCGGCGAGCGATGGACGACCTCTCCGACCACACCGGGTTGGACGTCATTCATCGCATCATCCACCACGCGAGTCTCGACATTGAGCACCGCGCGTCCGCAGGAGCCGGGCTTGCGCAACTGATCCTCCGGCCCGAGCATCGTCGCGAGCGGCGCGATCTCGGTCTGTCCGTAGAGATTCCACAAGCGAACCTCGGGCAGGCGCTGCGCCAGCTCGCGCAAGACCTCGACCGGCATGATCGAGGCGCCGTAATAGCCTTTGCGCAGCGTGGAGATGTCAGTTGTTGCGAACAACGGCGAGCGCAGCAGCGATATCCAGACCGTCGGCGGTGCAAAAAACGATGTGATCCCGTGCTTCTCGATCAGCGGCAGCAGATTGTCCGGCGTCGGAAAGGCGGTGATGACGTTGGTGGCCCCGACATAGATCGCCGGGCCCAGGAAGACGTCGAGTTGGGCGCAATGGTAGAGCGGCAAGGCGTGCAGCATGAGATCGTCTTCCGCGATCCCGGCATCGACCACGCAGCTGACATATTGCCAGATCACGGCGTCATGCGTGAGCATCGCGCCCTTCGGCGCGGACTCGGTGCCGCTGGTGTAGACGATCTGGGCGACGTCGGAGCCATCGAGGTCAACCTCCGGCACCGCGGCCGTGGAGCCGGCCAGCGCATGGAAGTCGATCATGTCGCCCTGCGCCTCGCTCGGGCCTTCGGAGGGCAGCCAGATCAGATGCTCGACGGTCGAAACCTGCTCGCTTGCGGCGCGCGCGACCGGCGCAAGCCCGCTGTCGGTCGCGAGCATCCTCGCGCCCGCGTGGCGCAGGATGTAGGCGACCTCGTCCGGCTTCAGCATGAAATTGATCGGCACGAGGACGGCGCCGAGCCGTGCCAGCGCAAATCGCATCGCCGCAAAGGCATGGGAGTTGCGCGCAAGAATGGCGACCCGCTCGCCTTTGACGACGCCCTGCTCCGCAAGCCCCGCCGCCAGGCGATCAACGATTGCGTTGAACTGGCCGTAGGTCCAACGCGTTTCGCCGCAGGCCATCGCGAGCTTGTGCGGCGAGCGCGACGCGCTCCGGCGCAAAAGGTCTCCGAGCGTTTGCCGTCGAACCAGCGAATTCATGTCAAATATCCTCCCAAGGTGTTTTTTACCATTCGGATCAGGCTGGCGGCCGATTTGCAAGCTCTCCAGGGCCCTTGCCCGCACCGCATCCCACAATCCTGAAACCTGAAGATGTCTGATCGGCTTGGTACATGCCTTGAGCGAATTTTGGGGCAGAAACCGCCAAGACATTTCGATGACGGGAAATCAGGGTCTTCGCGGCCGGATTTCGGTGGGCAAACGGTAAATTTCTTGCGTCCGGGGGTCCCGCGGAAATCGTCAGTCATCGAAGTGTCATCGAATGCGTCAACAGCTCCGCGCGGACACATTCGAGGACGCACATGGACTACTTCAGACGCTTCACCTTCCTGTTCGCCGCACCGGTTTTCGACACCGACGATCTGGAGGGCGTCCGCTTCAACCAGATTGTCGAGGAAATCCAGCGCTCCGGCTTCGAGGTCGTGCGGGCGCGGCGGATCGAGGATGCCGAGATCGCGGTGCAAACCGACGCCGCCATCGGTTGCATGGTGGTCGATTGGGGCAAGAAGGGTCTGGAAGGCAAGACGGCCGCGCTCATCAACCTGATGCGCCGCCGCGGCCTCGACTTTCCGATCATCCTGCTGATCCGCCGCAAGCGGTTCGAAGATCTGCCGGTCGAGGTGCTCGATTTCATCGACGGCTATGTGTTCCTGTCGGAGGAAACCCCACCCTTCATCGCCAAGAGCCTGATCAGCCGGCTCAAGCAATACGCCGAAACCCTGAAGACCCCGTTCTTCGGCGCACTCGTCGATTATGCGGAGGAAGGCAACCAGCTCTGGACCTGCCCCGGTCACAATGGCGGAGTGTTCTACAGTCGCAGCCCGATCGGCCGGGTCTTCGTCGAGCACCTCGGCGAAGCCGTGTTTCGCGATGATCTCGACAATTCCGTGCTCGACCTCGGAGACCTCCTGACCCATGAGGGGCCGGCGCTGAAGGCGCAGAAAGAGGCAGCGAAGATATTCGGGGCCGAGAAGACCTATTTCGTGCTTAACGGTACCTCGACCTCGAACAAGGTAGCCTTGGGCGCGATGGTCGCCGACGGCGACCTCGTCCTGTTCGATCGCAACAATCACAAGGCTGCCCATCACGGGGCGCTGATGATCAACGGCGGCATTCCGGTCTATGTGTCCACGGTGCGCAACGCCTGGGGACTGATCGGACCGATGCGCTGGGATAACCTCGACGAAACCGTTCTTCGCGAGCGAATCCGCAACCATCCGCTGGTCAAGGACAAGGACGCCTGGCAAAAGCCTCGCCCGTTCCGGGTCGCCGTCGTCGAGCAATGCACTTATGACGGCACGATCCACTCCGCCGAGATGATCCTTCAGCAGATCGGCCATCTCTGCGACTATATCCTGTTCGACGAAGCCTGGGCGGGCTTCATGAAGTTCCATCCGCTCTATGCCGGACGCTTCGCGATGGGTCTTGCGAACCTCGGGCCAGACGCCCCCGGCATCATCGCCACGCAATCGACCCACAAGCAATTGGCGAGCTTCTCGCAGGCCTCGCAGATTCACATCAAGGACCGTCACATCCGCGGCCAGAAGCGCCGGATCGAGCACCGGCGCTTCAACGAGAGCTTCATGCAGCACGCCTCGACCTCGCCCTTCTATCCCCTCTTCGCCTCGCTCGATGTCGGTGCGCAGATGATGAAGGGACGCTCCGGCGAAGTGCTCTGGGACGACACGATCCGGCTCGGCATCGAGCTGCGCAAGAAAATCCGCGCCATGCGCCGTGAATTCGAAGAGAAGGAGACACGGCCAGAGCGCCGATGGTTCTTCGAGCCGTTCGTGCCCGACCGCGTCGATATTCCCGACGCTGCGAGTCCCGGCGCTTCGCACAATGTGGCCTGGGAGGCCCTCAGCACCGACGAACTGGCAAGCAATCCCGCGCACTGGCAGCTCGCGCCGGACAGCATCTGGCACGGCTATCCCGACCTCGCGCCGGGTTTCGCCATGACCGATCCCAACAAGCTCACGCTGCTCACACCGGGATTTGACCGCTCCACCGGAGGCTACGCCGACCACGGCATTCCCGCCCCCATTGTCGCCCAGTATCTGCGCGAAAACCGCATCGTGGCGGAAAAGAATGATCTCAACTCGTTGTTGTTCCTGCTCACGCCCGGCGTCGAAGCGAGCAAGGCCGGGACGCTGATCAGTGGTCTCGTGGCGTTCAAGAAGCTGCACGATGACAACGCGCTGCTGGAAGACGTCATCCCCGAGTTTCACAAGCGCTGGGCGGCGCGCTACGAGGGTGTACGCCTGCGCGATCTTTGCGCCGACATGCATCGCTTCTTCCGCGAGGCCGACGTCAGCGCGCTGCAGGCCAGGCAATTCCAGCCGCAGCATCTGCCTGAGATCGCCATGTCGCCGCGCGACGCGGCGCGCTATCTCGTGCGCAACGATGTCGACTACCTGCCGATTGATGCCATTGCCGGCCGCGTTGCGACCACTCCCTTCGTGGTCTATCCGCCGGGGATCGCCACGATCGTGCCGGGCGAGCGGCTCAGCGAACGCGCCCAGCCTATGATCGATTATCTCAAGATGTTCGAGACCTCCTTCAATACCTTTCCCGGCTTCGACGTCGAGATCCAGGGCGTCTACAAGGAGGTCGATGCGGCGGGGCGCATCCGGCTACATACTTACGTGGTCTGCGAATAGGATGACGATGGAAAGTGAAATCAGTCCACTCCGGAGCCAGGAGCCGGTGCTGGTCCGCCCCTCGCGCGATGGCGATGTCGACGCGATGCTGGCGATCTACCGCCAGCACATCCGTCGCGGCGTTGAGACGGGCGTCGACAATGGCGGCGCCGCCGAGCCCGACGACCTGCGCCAGCGCCGCAAGAACCTCTACAATCATCGACTGCCGCATCTGGTGGCCACCAGGCACGGCGAGATCGTCGGCTACGCCTATGCGGTGCTGTTCCGCAAGCGGCCAGCCTATCGCTACACGGCGAAGCATTCGATCTATGTTCACCACGAGCACCTCGGCCGTGGCGTCGGCCGACTCCTGCTCCAGGACCTGATCGACGCCTGCGCGGCGGCCGGCTTTCGGCAGATGATCGGCTACATCGATGCCGACAATACGGCCTCACTGGCCATTCACGAGAAGTTCGGCTTTGCCAGAGTGGGCCTGCTTCCGGCGGTCGCCTCCCGCTATGGCCGCTGGGCCGACACCGTCATGGTGCAGCGCTCACTCGGCGCGGGCGCCACCGAGCCGCCGCCCGGCCCGGGCAGATAGAGCACGATCCGAACAGGTCACAATCGCTCGTCCCAAACGATCGTGCTTGGACACGGACATCACTGTCCCACGCCAATCCCGTTCAGGACGGGAAATCGGCCGCGGTCACATGAAACCGGTCGGCGTGCAGCGACCAGTCGCAAAGCGACTGCGTTTCGCAGAACTTTTGCTTGGCAAGGTCGACGGCCTGCCCCTCGCTCGAGGCATCGACCTCCAGGGTCCCCTGGCAGACGTCGATTTCGCGTCCGTTCTCGCCCAGCACCTTCTTCATGAAGCGCACGACATAATGTGACATGGAACCTCCTGCTCCATCTCCGGCGTCTGGCTATGTAGCGTCTCGAGCCGCGATCGTCTTGACCAATGTCAAGCCCCGCGACCGTCGACGAGGAATCCGAAGTTCAGGACGTCGGTGGACGTTCGGCGCGGCCTTACCAGATGTATCTCACCGCACCCTCTCCGGTGGAGGCGCAGGTGACCGGCGAGAACTTGCCATCGAAGCTGACGGCCGCGGACCAGCCGTTCAACCATTTGATCTCGGCGGACGCCGTCGTCAATGCGGTTTCGTCCTACTGAAGCTTGATATCGGCAGCCTTGATCACACTACCCCACCGTTCAACCTCTTGCCGCATGTAGTTCGCCGCCCTTTCCGGGGAGCCGCCAAACGGCACCGCCGAGAGCTTCCTGAGATGGTTCTGCAACTCGGGCTGGCGCAGGGCCTCGTCCACATCGGCATTGATCTTGCCAACGGTGCTTTTCGGCGTTCCCGGCGGTGCGACGATCGCATACCAGGCAACGGCCTCGAATCCCCCGAGCATCTCGGCGATCGCAGGCACATCGGGCAGCGAAGGCAGGCGTTGGGCTGAGGCCACGGCGAGCAGCTTGAGTTGGCCGGATTCAACGAGAGGCAGAGAAACACCGAGATTGTCGAACATCAGATCGACGTCGCCGGCGAGCAGGCCCTGAAGCGCAGGCGCCGACCCTCGATAGGGGATGAAGCGCATTTTCACCTTGGCCATCACCTGGAATAGCTCGGCGGTGAGATGCGAGGTCGTCCCGTTGCCCTGCGTGGCGGCCGTCACCTTGTCAGGGTTCTCCTGCAAATACGCGACGAGTTCGGCAACGCTCGACGCCTCAAGCTTCGTGGGATTGACGATGAGCGCATTCGGCACATGCGCCATCACAATGATCGGTTCGAACCTGGCGGGATCGAAGGCGAGATTCGGATAGAGATTTTGATTGATGACCAATGGCGGCGGTGGTGACGCAAGCAGCGTGTAACCATCGGGCGGCGAATGATAAACGGCTTCCGCGCCGATATTCCCGCCGGCGCCCGTGCGGTTCTCGATCACGACTGGCTGGCCCCATTTGCGCGAGAGCCAGTCGCCGATCAGTCGCGGAACAGCGTCGGCGGTTCCGCCGGTAGAAAACGGGACGATAATCTTGACGGGGCGATCCGGATAATCTTCCGCACGTGCCAAGCCGACGGCAAATATCGACAGGATCAAGAGGAACAGCCACACACCCAGCCACCGGCCGACAAAAACCCAGGGCCGGCCGTGCGCGTTGCACATGCGGTTCCTCCCATGATCATGCGGCTTTGACCGCGTTTGATGACAAACTGCCTTGTCCCGTGTGAGACTACAAGGCGGTCTGCAGCCTGTTCGCGCATGCCATGGAGGCGAGTCGTTGATGGCCCAATCCCGACCCCATGTCGCCATCGTTGGAGGCGGGATCGGTGGTTTGTTCGCGGCCAACGCGCTGGTGGCGCAGGGTATCCCGGTGTCCGTCTACGAACAGGCCCCTGATCTTGGCGAGGTCGGCGCCGGCGTATTTCTGACCCCCAACAGCGTGCGGCATCTGGAGAGGATCGGACTGGGACCGGCGGTGGAGACGTGGGGAGCCCGTGTCGGCCACGAGTCCCGCTATTTCCGCCACGACGGCGCGCCGATTGCGCCGGTCCAGGTGACCGACTCCTCGGGATGGAACGCGACGTTCGGGATGCACCGCGCCGATCTCGTCGGGATATTGGCCGACGCCCTCCCCGTTGGCACCGTTCATACCGGGCACCGCTGCACGGGTTTCGATCAGGACGAGCGCATCGCCCGGGTGTCGTTTGCCAATGGCGCTTCGATTGAATCCGACATTGTCATCGCTGCGGACGGGATCCATTCCGAGCTTCGGCCCTATGTGTTCGCTTCATCTCAACCAGTGTTTTCAGGATCGGTTGCCTACCGCGGCCTCGTATCACATGAGCGCGTCCCACATTGGCCGACCGACCGGTGGCAAATGTGGCTTGGCAAAGGACGACACTTCCTCGCCTTTCCCGTGCGGGCCGGAAAGTTGATCAACTATGTCGGATTCGTGCCGACCAACGAGGAAATGAAGGAATCGTGGTCGGCTCCCGGCGATCCCGATGTTCTTCGACAGGCCTTTGCGGGCTGGGACCCGCGCATCCATGAGTTGCTGATTGAAGTTCAGATGACGTTCCGATGGGCGCTCTACGACCGCGAGCCGCTCCCGGTCTGGACCAGGCAAAGGCTGAGCCTGCTTGGCGACGCCGCCCATCCCATGCTGCCGCACCTCGGACAAGGCGCCAATCAATCGATCGAAGACGGCATCGCGCTTGCGATGATCCTGGCGCGCACGGACCGCGCGACCGCGCCTCAGGCCCTCCACGCCTACGAGCGGCTTCGCCGTGAGCGCGTCGCGCAAGTGCAGCGCGGCGCGCGCGAAAACGGGCTGCGCTACGATTCCGCCGCTTCCGATCTGGGTGTGAGAGACGCCGAGATCGTCGCACACGCCGCCTTCCGCAAGCGGCTCTACGATCACGACGTGGTTCCGGACGCGCAGGCCGCCGCGGCGGCGCTGGCGAAATGCTGACTTAGAGCGTTTTCGAGCGAAGTGGATACCGGTTCGCGTGAAGAAAACGCGTCAAATCAAGAATCTAGAGCCCCGTTTCGATGCAATCGAAACGGAAAGGCTCTAGGCTCCCGCCGATGGCAGGCTCGCCGCCGCGATAGCGACGATCAGCGAGATCCGATTGCGCGCCGTACGCAGCAATGACTGAACCTGTCGCATGGACTTATTTCCTTGACGCGCCGGCGGAGATTTGCCCCGCAACCCTATGGCGCTCCAACGAAAATGGCTTTGCCCTGCCAGCCTGTCGAGATGATGGAGAAAATAGCAACAGCACGATCGTCAGCACGCCGCGCCGCAGCAAATTGTTGCCGTGGCTTGCTTCGGAACGAGTGAAATCTTCTCCGCTCCAACGTGCCTATTTCGGCGTCACCCCAAAGGTTTGCTCGAAGCGCCTGACATAGGCCGGCCAGACCTCGGGATTGATCAGGCGCGGCGGCCGGTTGCCGTCGAGCGCATCCAGCACCTGTTCGGCGGCGATCCGGCCCATGTTCGCGCGCGCCTCTTTCGTCACCCCCGCGGTATGGGGGCTCGCCAGCACATTGTCGAACTGCAGCAGCGGATGCTCGGGCGGCGGTGGCTCCTTGGCCCAGACGTCGAGACCGGCGCCCGCGATGCGCCGGTCGCGCAGCGCCGCGAGCAGCGCGTCTTCGTCGTGGATGAAGCCCCGCGCCGTCGTGATGAAGAAGGCGTGCGGCTGCATCAGGCCGAACTGGCTCGCCCCGATCATGCCGCGGCTTTCCTTGGTCAGCGGGCAGTTGATCGAGACATAGTCGGACCGGCGCATCAATTCGTCGAGTTCGACCTTTTCCGCTCCTCGCGCCGCGATCTCCTGCGACGTCAGATAGGGGTCATAAGCCAGCACTGTCATACCCAGCAGGCCGCTGCAGAGCGCGGCGATGCGGCGCCCGACATTGCCGATGCCGACTATGCCGATGGTCCGGCCATGGACTTCAGTACCAACTAGGTTGTTGCGGTTGACGTTGGGCTCGCGCCGCAGCGCGCGATCGGCCTCGATGATGCGCTTCGACAGCGTCAGCATCATCCCGAGCGCGTGTTCGGCCACCGACTGCGCATTGCCCCCGGATTGATTGACGACGATAACGCCTGCCGCGGTACAGGCCTCGACATCGACGGGATCGAAGCCGGCGCCGTTGCTCGACACCATCAGAAGGTCCGGCGCGCGCCGCAGCAGATCGGCATCGACATGGAAGTGCCGGGCCAGTTCATCACGCGCCGCGCCGACCTGATAGACATGCGCCGCCGCCAGGATGGGCGCGGCGATCTCATCGGAGCTTTCATTCTCCAGCCGGTCGAGCCACACGTCGGGCCGCGCCGCCAGGATGTCCGTGTAGATCGGGTGAGCCAGGTATTTGACGTAGAAGACGCGCTTGGTGTTGACGGTCATCGATCGGCTTTCAGCTGGGGAAACCACGGAGTCTGGCGGGAAGAATGCGGCGCGGGATCGCGACACCGGGCAAACCCGCCCAAGATCCTGTCCAAGCTCCGCCCGTCCATGCCGTCCTCCCGATTTTTTTCGTTAAGTCTCTTATCGCACGCCGGCATAGCCGTGGCATTTACCTCGCGCGCAGGTCACGGCCACGGTCAGCACATGTTGACAATCTCGCCCATCGCGTCAAGTTTCGGCGCCAAGCAAGACGGCCGCGATTGCGTCGCGCGCGAAACAGCGTCGCGGAACAAGGGAGAGAATTCGATGGCGGTTGCCGAGGGCCAAGCCTCTGAATCTCAAGCCTCTGAATCTCAAGCCTCGCCCAAATCGCACGAGAACCGCGCTGACGAGAACAGCTGGCACGAGGTGGTGCTGCAGACGCTCAAGCGCAACGAGATCCGCCTGGTGCCCTACGTGCCCGACCGCGTGCTGACGACGCTGATCAGGAGCCTGCACGCCGACCCCTTCTTTACCACCTTCGCAACCGCCCGCGAGGAGGAAGCCGTCGGCATCGTCGCCGGCGCCTGGATGGGCGGCCA
>Ga0307516_10009901_pt1 | contig 10566 bp, 7 predicted proteins | sample 19_EM_MG_FD_203310 | JGI IMG/M metagenome (GOLD analysis project Ga0307516, IMG submission 203310) | Populus trichocarpa ectomycorrhiza microbial communities from riparian zone in the Pacific Northwest, United States - 19_EM | ecosystem: Host-associated > Plants > Roots > Unclassified | place...
CGCCCATGCCGAGGCCACCGCCTTCGGATTTCTGCAGCAGCACCGTGCCAATCAGCACGGCCACGATCATGAGATGAATGACGATAACGACAGTCTGCATTGCTACCTTCCGTCACAAGCCCAGGACCGCCAGCGACCAGGCACGGTGAAGAGCTTGCGGGATTCTGTGAAGTCGCGCGGTGTTACACGATTGAACGGGCCATTGTCACCCCCGCTTGCCGTCGAGATAGTCGTTAGATCCAACACGGCAAGCTTTTTTGCAAAGCCGCCTGGGCGCCTGCCTCACCTGCTTGCGCGGAGACGCTGCTATCTACTATAGTGGTCACATGACTACTATAGTAGATGACCTCACTCAAGGCTCACCGGAGCGCTCACCAGGCGCTAGTGCCTTGGCCATCCGGATCGCCCCTTTGACGGCCTCGCCGGCTATCACCGCAGCCCTCTGCGAGATCCTCGTCGAGGCCGTGGCAAGCGGCGGTTCCGTCAGTTTCATGCACCCGCTGTCACCCGAATCCGCCTCCGGTTTCTGGGACGCCTCGCTTGCCGCGGCCGGTCGCGGCGAGCGGATCGTGCTCGGCGCGTTCGACGGCGATGATCTCGTCGGCACCGTAACCCTGCTGCTCAATCTGCCGCCGAACCAGCCACACCGGGCCGAGATCGCCAAGATGATGACGCGGATCAGCCACCGCCACCGTGGCGTCGCGACCGCACTGCTGCGTGCTGCCGAAGAGCTGGCGATCGCGCACGGCCGCACGCTGCTCGTGCTCGACACCGCCGTCGACGACGGCGCATCACGGCTCTATGCAGGGGTCGGATTTACGCTCGCCGGAATCATTCCGGACTACGCCCTGAAACCGCATGGCGGGCTCACGGGTACGATGGTCTATTGGAAGCGCCTCGCAGCGGCCGCGTCAGGTTAACAAGCGGCCGCGATGGCAAGGAAATCGGACGCCTTCAGGCTGGCACCGCCGACCAAGGCGCCGTTGACATTGGCAACCGCCATCATCTCGGCTGCGTTGGATGGCTTGACCGAACCCCCGTAGAGAATCCGCATCCGGCTGCCCTCCCCGTTAAAACGCGCGATCAACAAATCCCGAATAACCTGATGAACTTGCTGAACATCCGCGACTGTCGGCGTGAGCCCGGTGCCGATCGCCCAGACCGGCTCATAGGCCACGATCAGATTGTCGGCCCTGGCCCCGTCGGGCAGCGAAAGGGCGAGCTGCCCGCGGCAAATATCGAGCGTCAGGCCGGCATCGCGCTGATGCTGGGTCTCGCCAATGCAGACAATGGCGGTGAGCCCGGCGCGCCAGACGGCTTCTGCCTTCTGTCGGATCAGCACATCGGTCTCGCCATAATCAGTGCGCCGTTCGGAGTGTCCGACGATGATGGCGCTCGCCCCGGCATCGGCCAGCATTTCAGCCGAAATATCGCCGGTGTGGGCGCCGGATACCTTCGGATGGCAATCCTGGGCTCCCACCCTGAGCAATTTCGTGCCGCGCGCCGCATCTGCGAAAGCCGCAAGCAGCGTGACCGGAGGGCAGACCAAAAGGTCCACCTTGGCCACGACGCCGTCGGCGCCCTCCAGCATCGCCTCGAATTCGGCCGTGGCGGCCTTGAGCCCGTTCATTTTCCAGTTGCCGGCAATCAACGGCCGGATGGCTTCGGTCATGGCAACGAATCCAGCTTGCTTTGTCTACAGCATGCGCTAGCAGAGCTGCGCTGCCAGTTCCAGATCCGATCCTCGAAGCGTTAACGTTACACGCAACCGGGTGAGGTTGCGAGGGACCGGCCGCCTCTTTATGATGCATCATCAATTCGGTGACGCCCCTTTTTGCCGTAAAGGGCCACAAGGCGCGAGCCGTTCACTTCCAGCGAACAGATTGGACCCATGCTTCGAGGATTACGCAAGGCCTCATCAAACTGGCTCGGCAAGACCATCATGACCGTCGTGATGGGCGTATTGATCGTCAGCTTTGGTGTCTGGGGCATCGCCGATATTTTCCGCGGATTTGGACAGTCGACGCTGGCCAAGGTTGGCAGCACCGAGATTTCGATCAACGAGTTCCGTCAGACTTACACGGATCGGCTGCAGCAGATCGGCCGTCAGTTCGGCCGCCCGCTGACGCAGGACCAGGCGCGCGCCTTTGGCCTCGACCGTCAGGTGCTGGAGCAAACCATCGCGGAGGCCGCGCTCGACGAGGAGGCGCGCCGGCTTGGGCTCGGCCAGTCCGACGCCGAGACGTTGCGCGTGATCATGAACGATCCCAATTTCAAGGGGCTCGGTGGCAAGTTCGATCAGCAGCGCTTCCAGAGCACGATCCGCCAGTTCGGCTTTAGCGAGGCCCGCTACGTCGCCGACCAGCGGCGTGTGTCGCAGCGCCGCCAGATTGCCGGCACCATCACGGCGGGCCTCGAGCCATCCAAGACATTGATCGACGCGCTGAGCCGTTTCCAGAACGAACAGCGGTCCATCGAATATATCAAGCTCGATGCGGCACAGGCCGGCACCATCGACCCACCCTCGCCCGAAACGCTTGCGACCTATTTCGACGAGCACAAGTCGCAGTTTCGCGCCCCCGAATATCGGAAGATCGCGTTTGTCGTGATTACCCCGGAGGAACTCGGCAAATGGTCCGATGTCTCCGATGAGGACGCCAGAAAGCTGTTCGAACAACGCCGCGACCGCCTCGGTACGCCGGAACGGCGCCAGGTTTCGCAGATCGTCTTCCCTAGCGCGGAGGAAGCGCAGGCGGCGCGTGGTCGCATCGAGGCGGGATTGTCGTTCGACGATCTTGCTAAGGAGCGGGGCCTCAATCCTGCTGATTTCGACCTCGGCATGGTGACGAAGTCCGCGATCCTGGACCCCGCCGTCGCCGAGGCTGCCTTTGCCATGCCGTCCGGTGAGATCAGCCAGCCTGTGCAAGGCAAGTTCGGCGCGGCGCTGGTCAAGATTGGCAGCGTCCAGCCCGCGGTCGCGCCCACCTATGAAAGCGTGGCGACCGACATCAAGAAGGAAATCGGCACCGAGCGCGCCCGCACCCAGGCCGCGACGCTTCGCGATAAGATGGAGGACGAGCGCGGCGGCGGCGCGAGCGTGATCGAGGCAGCCCAGAAGCTCGGCCTGACCGCCACGACCATCGAGGCGGTCGACCGTTCCGGCCAAATGCCGGGCGGCCAACCGGTTACCAATATCCCGCCGGGCCTCAATGTGGTGTCGCAAGCCTTCGGCAGCGATGTCGGGGTCGACAATGACCCGATTTCGTTCAAGGGCGGCTATGTCTGGTACGACGTGCTCGGCATCACGCCGCCGCGTGATCGCACGCTCGAGGAGGTCAAGACCCAGGTGGAGGCGCGCTGGCGCGAGGATCAGGTCACAACTCGCCTGCGCGGCAAAGCCACCGACATGGTGCAGAAGCTCAATCAGGGCGGCAAGCTCGCCGAGGAAGCGGCAAGCATCGGCGTCAAGCTCGAAACCGCGACCAGCTTCAAGCGGGAGGCGTCACTGCCGGGCGTGCCGGCCGGCGTGATCACTGCTGCCTTCCGGACCGCCAAGGGCGGCGTCGGACAGACCCCCGGCAACGGGGGAAGCGAGTGGCTCGTGTTTCGCGTCACCGATGTCAGCGTCCCGCCGGTGGATTTTGCCTCCGACGAGATCAAGAAACTGAAAGAGACGCTGCTGCGCGGACTGTCCGACGAACAGGTCGCGCAATATGTCGGCCGTCTGCAAAAGGACATCGGCACATCGATCAACGAGGCCGCGCTTGCGCAGGTGACCGGCGCCAACAACAATTGAGCCTGATCAACGAGCTCGCTTACACCGACGATTGCTGAAAGCACGTGATGCACGACCTCAAATCGATCATTGGCAAAGTCGCAACGGGCGCAACCCTGTCGCGCGAGGAGGCCGCCTCCGCCTTTGACATCATCATGTCGGGCGAGGCGACGCCCTCGCAGCTGGGCGGACTGCTGATGGCGCTCCGCGTGCGCGGCGAGACCGTCGATGAGATTACCGGCGCGGTCCTTGCGATGCGCGCCAAGATGCTGCGGGTCGAAGCTCCCGACGATGCCGTCGATGTGGTCGGCACCGGCGGCGACGGCTCTGGCTCGCTCAACGTTTCGACCTGCGCCTCCTTCATCGTTGCCGGCACCGGCCTGCCGGTTGCCAAGCACGGCAATCGCGCGCTGTCGTCACGCTCGGGCGCGGCCGACGTGTTGTCGTCGCTCGGTGTCAAGATCGACCTCAGGCCCGACCAGGTTGGGCGCTGCATCCGGGAGACCGGCATCGGCTTCATGTTCGCACCGGCGCATCATCCCGCCATGAAAAATGTAGGCCCGACCCGAGTGGAACTGGCGACGCGCACGATCCTCAATCTCTTGGGTCCGCTATCCAATCCGGCCGGAGTCACACGCCAGATGGTCGGGGTATTTTCGAAACAATGGGTGCAGCCGCTGGCGCAGGTGCTGAAGAACCTCGGCTCCAAATCGGTCTGGGTGGTACACGGCTCCGACGGGCTCGATGAAATCACCATCACCGGCCCGACCTTTGTCGCCGCCCTCGAGAACGGCAATATCCGCACCTTTGAGGTGACACCGGAGGAAGCCGGTCTCGCACGGGTCGGCGGCGAGGCGCTGAAGGGCGGCGATGCCGACACCAACGCGATCGCGCTGCAAAGCGTGCTCGACGGGACGCCGAGCCCTTTTCGCGATGTCGCCCTGCTGAACGCTGCCGCTGCGCTGATCGTCGCCGGCCGGGCCGGTTCTCTGAAGGAAGGTGTCGCGATCGGCCGCAACTCGCTCGACAGCGGGGCGGCCGCCGCGAAGCTGAAACACTTGATCGCCGTTTCCAACAGCTGATTGGCCGTCGTGATGTCCGATATCCTGACCCGGATCGAGGCCTACAAGCGCGAGGAGATCGCGAGCGCCAAGCGCGCCCATCCGCTCTCCGAGATCGAGGCACGCGCCAAGGCGGAAGCGCCGCCGCGCGGTTTCGTCCGCGCGATCCGCAACAGGCTTGAGGCCGGCGCGTATGCGCTGATCGCCGAAGTGAAGAAGGCGTCGCCCTCCAAGGGGCTGATCCGCGCGGACTTCGATCCACCCTCGCTTGCGAAAGCCTATGAGGACGGCGGCGCCGCCTGCCTGTCGGTCCTGACGGATGCACCTTCGTTCCAGGGCCATCTTGATTTTCTGGTGGCGGCGCGCGCGGCGACCCGCCTCCCTGCGTTGCGCAAGGACTTCATCTTCGACACCTATCAGGTGGTCGAAGCTCGCGCCTACGGGGCCGACTGCATCCTGATCATCATGGCGGCGCTCGACGATGCGGCGGCGACGGATATCGAGGAGGCTGCGATCGCCTATGGCATGGATGTCCTGATCGAAATCCACGATCGCGCCGAACTCGATCGGGCCCTGAAACTCCGCTCGCCGATGGTCGGCATCAACAACCGCAACCTGCGCACGTTCGAAACGACGCTGTCGACCAGCGAAACACTGGCGCCGTTGATTCCGAAGGACCGGCTCATGGTCGGCGAGAGCGGCATTTTCGCGCCTGCCGATCTTGCCCGCCTTACGCGAGTCGGCATATCGACCTTTCTGGTCGGCGAGAGCCTGATGCGACAGGCCGATGTGGCGGCGGCGACGCGCACGCTGCTGTCGCGCGAGCCTGCCGTTAGCGCCACGGGCCTGCGCTGATGCCGCGCAAATCCGCCGCCGAGGGCCCCGCCCTCACCCATGTCGACGCCAGCGGCGAGGCCCGGATGGTGGATGTCTCGGCAAAGCCCGCGACGGAAAGGCTGGCCGTTGCCGAGGGGTGCGTCGTCATGAGCAAGGCCACGCTCGACCTTATCAAGTCGGGCAACGCCAAGAAGGGCGACGTCCTGGGCACGGCACGGATTGCCGGCATCATGGCGGCCAAGCGCACGGCAGATTTGATCCCGCTCTGTCATCCGCTCGCTTTGTCAAAGGTCACGGTCGATATCGTTCCCGACGAGGCACTGCCGGGCTGTCAGGTCCGTGCCACGGTCAAGGTCACCGGCCCGACCGGCGTCGAGATGGAGGCGTTGACTGCCGTCTCGGTCGCCTGCCTCACGATTTACGACATGATCAAAGCGGTCGAACGCGGCGTTCGTATCGAAGGCATCCATCTCGTCGAGAAGATGGGCGGCAAATCCGGACATTATCGCGCGTGAGCATATCGCCATTGCGGCGGCATGATCGGACGCACGGAAGAGCAAGCCTGCGTTCGGTGTCCTGATCGGCAGGCGCGACTGAACGCGCCCCCATCGCACAGCTACATTCTTACTCCACAATGCGGCGCGGAAGGTGAATGCGCGGATTCCCGCGGCAGCGTGGGGCATGACTTATGCGCTCCGGCATCAGCGTCAGATCGCAAAAGCCCGATGTTCGCGCGCGTCGTGCGGAACGAAAGCCCCGTTCGGTAAATTCGTCTCGGAAAAAGACCCGAAACTGATAATTTAAAGTTAGGCGCAGGTTAACCCGGAATCTCAACTCTACTTCCATACCACTCGCAGTGGCTGTTGGTGATGCGGGACATTCGTCTACACCGGCGCCAGCCGTCCCCACCCAAGACCAACAGGAAGCGATGACCAAGGGCCGCACCTCTCTCGACATCACCGATTCCTTACAAAGTGATCCAACCCGCTGGCTCGTGCTAGGCGGCCTCGTGCTGATCGTGGCGATCATTCTCGGCACCGCGATCATGGCCGAAACCTCACGTCAGCGTACGCTTGACGACGCCACGCGCCAGCTCGACCACACCGCCCTCTTGCTCGCACGCCACGTCGACCAGCAATTCAAGGATCTCGGCGCGATCCAGCAGGATCTCGCCGACTTCGTGCGGTCGGCAGGCATCGACACCGGCGATGGGTTTCGCCGGACCATGTCGAGCGCCGACGTTCACGCGATGCTCGAAGCCAGAATAGGCGCGCTGTCCTATGTCGGCGGCGTCACCGTGTACGACGCCGAAGGCACGCTGATCAATTCTTCCAGCATGTGGCCGGTCTCCGCCGTCAGCATCGCCGACAGGTCCTATTTCAGGACCTTCAAGACCGCTCCTCGGTCGCCGGACATCCTGGTCGAGCCCTTGCACAGTCGGGTTACCGGTGCCTGGACGATCCTGATCGTCCGCAAGCTCACCGGCAAGAACGGCGAATTTCTTGGCGTTATCGGGAGAGGCCTCGAGCCCGCCAATTTCGAAAAGTTCTTCGCCTCCGCTACGCTTGGAGCAGATACCTCGATTTCGTTGATCCACGGTGACGGTTCCCTGCTCGCGCGCTATCCGCACGACGATTCCGTGATCGGACGCAATTTCGGCGACGGTCCAATGCCTCGCTTCGCCTCAGGGCAAAAGGGCCCGACGAGCGGCTCCTACATCGACCCGGTCAGCGGCGAGAAGCGACTCGGCGCGTCCCGCAGCCTCGACAATGTCCCGACCTTCGTTATCGCCTCGACGACGGTGGCCGCGGCGCTGGCAAGCTGGCGCGAGCAAATGGGCTTCCTGATTGCGGTCGACGCCGGTTCAGTGGCGCTGATCGTTGCGATGCTGCTTGTTGCGGCGCTCAGGCTATCGCGCGACCGCGAATACTCGGAGGAGCGCCTGAGGCTCGAGAAGCAGCGTCTTGATCGGGCGGTCAACAACATGACGCAAGGGCTCTTGCTGTTCGACCCCTGGCAGCGTCTGGTCGTCTGCAATCACCGCTACATCGACATGTATGGCCTGTCGGCGGATGTGGTGAAGCCGGGATGCACCTTTCGAGAGGTCATCGACCACCGCAAGGCCACGGGATCCTTGGTCGGCGACGTCAACGATTATGTGGCTTCGATACTGCGCGATGTCGGACGAAAAAATGCAACCGTGATCACGACTTCCGATGGCCGCTTCATCCATATCGTGAATGAGCCGCTCGAGGATGGCGGATGGGTCGCGACCCATGAGGACATCACCGACCGTCGGCTTGCCGAACAGCGGATCACTCGGCTTGCCCACTATGATCCCCTGACCGATCTGCCCAATCGCACCCTGTTCCAGCAGCGGCTCAATCAGGAGCTCGCCGACATCCTGCCGGGCCGGCATCTCGCCGTCCTCTACATCGACATCGATGAGTTCAAGAGCGTCAATGACACCCTTGGTCATCCGATCGGTGATGCGCTGCTCAAATCGGTCGCGGTCAGCCTGAGCAGCTGCGTCGGCGTCGGCGGCTTCGTCGCCCGGCTGGGTGGGGACGAATTTGCCATCGTGCAGACCGGAGTTAACTCCTCCGACGAGGTAACGGATCTCGTCGAACGGATCTTCGCCACCATTCGGACGCCATTCGACTGCCTCGGCCATCACTTGACGACCGATGCCAGCATCGGCATTGCGCTTGCCCCCGAACACGGCATCGATCTCGACCACATCCTGAGGAACGCGGATCTCGCGATGTACGCCGCCAAGTCGGCCGGCCGGCGGACTTACCGCTTCTTCGAGCCCAGCATGGACGCGAAGGCACGAGCCCGGCGTCAGCTCGAATGCGACTTGCGTCAGGCGATCTCGGCCAACGCGCTGGAGGTCCACTACCAGCCTTGCATCAGCCTGGACGACAACACAATCACCGGTTGCGAGGCGCTGCTGCGCTGGCACCACCCGCAGCACGGGTCGATTTCACCCACCGAGTTCATCTCGATCGCCGAGGATACCGGCTTGATCAATCAGCTCGGGGATTGGGTGCTGAACAGGGCCTGTGCCGACGCGGCGGAATGGCCCGGCCACATCAGCATCGCGGTCAATGTCTCGCCGGTCCAGTTCAAGAGCGGCACCCTCGCCCTGAAAGTCATGGCCGCACTGGCCGCTTCGGGATTGGCGGCCAGCCGGCTGGAACTGGAGATCACCGAGGCGGTGCTGATCCGCGACGACGAAACCGCACTCGCCATCCTGCATCAGCTTCGCGCCATCGGAGTGCGCATCGCGCTTGACGATTTCGGGACGGGTTATTCGTCACTCAGCTATCTGCAGCGCTTTCCATTCGACAAGATCAAGATCGACCGCGGGTTCGTCAGCGACATCGCCGATCCGGAGGGCTCATCGAGCATCGTACAGGCCGTGGTTGGGCTGGCGGCTGCGAAAAACATGGCGACGACGGCGGAAGGCGTCGAGACGGAAGAGCAGCGCCAGCTGCTGCGGGCGCTGGGCTGCATGGAAATGCAGGGTTTTCTGTTCAGTGCGGCAAGACCGATCGCCGAAATCCGGCAGCTGTTCTCGTCCCGGCTCGACCGCGCAGCTGCTCAACCGCGAGAAAATGCGGTCGCGCGATAATTTGCGCGTCCGCCAGCCGCAAAACCGGCAATCCCCCGCATCAAGTGCGGGGCATGCTTTGCTGGAAAAGGCTTTAGTTCGGTACGGTCGATTTGGGCGCCGGCCGGACGTCTGCATTGACAGTAACGCCGCGCAGCAGCTTGCAGGCGGCATTTAGCGCCTTGTCGTCCTTCTCCTCCGGCGGCACGTAGGATTGCGAGCCGGTCTGTTCGGCGCCGTCGGCGGAGGACAGATGGCCGCGCATCGATGCCTCACCTCTGATGTCGGCTCGGCCCTTTAGCTCGTCCGGAACATCCTGTTGGATCTCGATGTCCGGCGCGATGCCCTGGGCCTGGATCGAGCGTCCGGATGGCGTGTAGTAGCGCGCCGTGGTGAGCGCCAGCGCGCCATTGCCGGCTCCGAGCGGAATGATCGTCTGCACCGATCCTTTGCCGAACGAGCGCGTTCCGACCAACGTCGCACGCTTGTGATCAAGCAGTGCGCCGGCCACGATTTCGGATGCCGACGCCGAGCCACCGTTGATCAGGACGATCAGGGGTTTGCCCTTGGTGAGATCTCCGCCATGCGCGGTGAAGCGCTGAGTTTCCTCCGGGTTGCGTCCGCGCGTCGAGACGATCTCGCCCCGGGCCAGGAAGGTGCTCGAGACGGAAACGGCCTGGTCCAGCAGACCGCCGGGATTGTTGCGAAGGTCGACGACATAACCTGCGAGCTTGTCCTGAGGTATCTGCTTGGAGATATCCGCAATCGCCTTTTGCAGACCATCAGTCGTCTGCTCATTGAAGGAGGTGATCCTGATATAGCCGATGTCAGTGCCTTCGGTATGGTACCGAACCGGGCGTACCTTGATGATCTCGCGGGTGATCACGACATCAAACGCCGCATCCTTGCTCTTGCGACTGATCTTGAGCTTGGTCTTGGTGTTGACCGCCCCCTTCATCTTGTTCACGGCCTGCTCCAGCGAGAGCCCCTGAACCGCCTCGCCGTCGATCTGGGTGATGAGGTCACCAGACAAGATACCGGCCTTCGCAGCCGGCGTGTCATCGATGGGCGCGATGACCTTCACCAATCCATCCTCCATCGTGACCTCGATGCCGAGGCCTCCGAATTCGCCGGAGGTGGTCTCCTGCATTTCATGCCACGCCTTGTCGTTCATGTAGCGGGAATGCGGATCGAGCGAGGTGACCATGCCGTTGATCGCGCCCTCCATGAGGGCGGCATCGCTCGGCTTCTCGACGTAATCGGCCCTGACGCGTTCG
>Ga0307516_10009902_pt1 | contig 10566 bp, 17 predicted proteins | sample 19_EM_MG_FD_203310 | JGI IMG/M metagenome (GOLD analysis project Ga0307516, IMG submission 203310) | Populus trichocarpa ectomycorrhiza microbial communities from riparian zone in the Pacific Northwest, United States - 19_EM | ecosystem: Host-associated > Plants > Roots > Unclassified | place...
CCAAAACCGGCGCTGGAGAGTACTCCGTGAAGCCATCGAACCGCTTCACCACCATCGACGACAATGGTAACCCCCAGGACGTATATGCTACTGTTGGGGACACCGCCAAGGTCAAGCTCTCTGGGGACCTCCCCGCCTCCAGCGCCCAGGACAAGTGGGCCAACCCCGCCAGCTGCTCGCCTGCCCAGGTATCGCAGCTCAATACCTCCGCCGGTGACGCCCAGTTGTACGCTAAGACCGCCTTCGCTTACATTTCGGGTGTCTCAAACGGCACCGCCCGATACACCACCTGGTTCGGTGCCTACGACGGTATCCGTCAGGGCACCGTCAAGAACCACTTCCAGGCGATCAACGCCGGTAACTTCTCAAAGTTCACCTACGACTGTAGCTGCACCACTCCCACCATCTACGCCTACGTTTGTGCGTGAACTTCTCAATCATGTGATCATTGCTTGGCCATTGATAAACGCCTTAATCAGATCCCGGTTATTTCGGAACCGTCTACCTCTGCGGTGCCTTCTGGAACGCCCCTGCAAACGGTACCAATTCCAAGGCTGGAACGCTTATCCACCAGGCTTCCCACTTCATCACCAACGGTGGTACCGTCGACTACGCTTACGGTCAGTACCTATCCAAGCTCCTGGCTCAAACCGTTCCAGATGTGGCCGTCTACAACGCCGACAGCCACGAGTACTTTGCGGAGAACACCCCCGTGCAAATTTAAACACTGCTTCCACGACCCTGAGAGAGGGGTCCTGAAGTGTTAATTCTTGATTCCAGTAGAGAACCTTGTACCAGTTTCGACCCCAAATCACTTCCGTATGCCCTTCTTATGTTTAGACCACGGTGCATGTGAACCACGCCAATCCCTGCCGACCCCAGCTTACAATGAGAGCTGTGCGGTTGGCGGGCGAGCCGGGTCGAGGGCCTATGGTGTAACCTTGGGGGCGAGAATGGTACTATTAATGACAACCAGGGAGTCGTACGGTGGTTTCGAGAAGTATCTCGATTACAGGTTTGCTGATCTTCCGTGGTTCAACGTTCAGATTTTAGCAAACCGACAAAACAGTGTCTCAATTGACGGGTGGAGAGGGGTGCAGCGAAATTCCCCAAGGCACCACCACAGAGGTTATGCAAACGGAATACAAGGGCGAGATATGATAGGAAGATAAATCCCAATAGGTCGTCATGATCCTCCCCAGTCCCCTCCAGAGGGGAGCGATTCCCTGTTTCGTGCGTTCGAGATCACTCTTGTACGTGATCAAAAAGCTGCCCTACGAGCAGAACTGAGAGTCCGCCTCCGAGATTATTGCAATGTGATTTCTGTTCGCCTCAACGACCGGTAATGAGTAACAGGTCATTTGGTAGACCCTGAATCGGCCATTCCGAATGAATCGGGAAGAACCTGGCGATGCATAGTGATTGACTTACCGCTTAACTTGAGCGTGCTCACTGCCAGGCCCATCAACATGTTGAACTTGGAGGTTTGACTTGGAGTCCGTGACCCAACTGGACTTATGGTCCGATGTGTGTGGCGCCTATATGGCAGCCTCCAGAGTGATGGTGCTGTGGGGTTTTCATTTGGTGAGTGGGTTATTTGGGGGTTACTCACCTCACAGTCAGGCTCAGCGGGTTTTTTGTATTTCCCAGCTGTTGTCCTGTTGAGTTTGTCGAAGATGGTTATACTCTTTGAAAGTATATATTTGAGGGTTCTTTGTCACGAACTCAAGTCACGCCATCAGATGTCACACAATTATGTAACGAGATTTGTGACATAAAGAAAGGAGTTCAAATGGATGAGATTAAAGGTCTGATAAATAAAGTAAAGATGTTATCTAAACATCTTAACAACACTCCTGACCTAGACCTGGGCAGACATGCAGAGGATGATCTCGATGATGTCTAGACTTCCTACAATAAATTACATCCCTCCCCTCCCATCGGCAATCCCGACAACCAAACATGTCGTGATGGAGGTCCGACCCCAGATCAGACAACACCTTCTCAAACGCCTCCTGCACCATCACCGGCCCGACCTCCCTCTGCTTCCTCTGCCAGAAGCCAGAACCTCTTCACTTCCATCCGAAGACGTTGCGTCGGATCCCGAGGTGTTGCTCTCTATCGAGCGTACGGTTTCCTGTTCTCCTGATTCTCCCGACGAGATAAAGGCTTCCTCTTGGGCAAGGAAGTAATAGTCTTGAAAGTTAATATGATCCAGTAAGAAATCGGACCAATGAGGAGCACGACGTAAACGAAAGTACTCACCACTGAACCTGGGAGACGAAGATGAGGGGGTATGTAAAACGGACTCCTCTGACAAGGAGGAGACGGAGATGAGATTGGGGATGGAGGAAGGGGCACTGGTCGTAAGATAGGGGATGTCGGAGTAGTTGGTGGGGTCGAGCCCGAAGGCCCGGACGTCGATGGGGATGGGAGAGATGGGAGGGGGACAATCCTCAGACGAGGACTGGTTAGGCTGAGGAGGAGGAGGGCATCCTCCACCGGCACACTCCACGGTACCCATGGGGTCTGTCCCGGAGAGGACAGACAGGCTGGATATGACTCCAGCCGTGAATCGCTGAAGGGGAATCAAGTGATCATTAACCATATGGTCATACTCCTCCTTCATAGAATTAAACTTGACTAACAACTCATGATGCTGACTCAAAGTCAGAGCATGGCGACTATCCGCCAAGTTATGAGCGCCGTCTAGTTCATAACAAAGGTGATGAGTAAACTTGTAGAGCTGATCAATGTTCTTATGAAGAAGAACATCGACTGGGTCTAAGAACGTACCATACGAAGAGTTAACAGAAGGAGGAGGGACCACAAAGTGAGTGGAGGTCCCTCCAGGACCTTCCCACCTGATGGGATGTTCTGTGACGAACATCGGCACAGAACTGGGACCCTCCAAAGGGAAGGCGGACTCGGCCAACGCCTGGCCGAACTCGGGAGTGAGTTCCTGGGAGACGAAAGGGTTAATCTAAAAAAGGAACATCTGATTAGTCATTTCAAACATGACTCAGCCAGATGTTCCTTACCTGAAAAGACGAAGAAGACTAGAAGTCAATACTCATAAATCATATCAAACACAATTAGGATGAGGACCAACTTACCATGATGCTAGTGGTTGAAGAAGGGGAGGACTGATAATTGGGATCGTAGAGAGGGAGGAGGAAGTGAGGGATAGCTATGAAAGCCAGTGCTGGGGATGGAGGGAGTTAAGCCCTCAAGCCCCAGTATATAAAGCAAAGGGTACTCAATGACCCACTCGCATCCAGACTAATGTGCAGTTATCGGCCGGAACTAACAGTGCCCTGTGCAGCCCATCGTCATTCAAACACACACAGCCCAACCCCTATATCAATCGCATCTCCGCCTGAAATGTGTAAGAAAGATCTAGAACAAAGGAATGAATAAGAAATGTGACTAGAGGACTCATAAACAATAGTAAATACGTAGAACCCAATAGCACCACACAAGCGCATGTGATCATCATGTGATCATGAGTTGGGGAGTATATAGTCAAGGCCCCTTGCACCTTTACTCCCCATCTCACTCTTCTCTGTAATCACTCACAACAATCTCCTCAATCTCATCCCTTCTAGTAAGGGGCTATTCTTATCCTTTGATCAACTCCCTGAACTGATAGCTGCTGACAGACCAGAAGTCTGTCCCCTGTATGTTAACAGGTCTCCCTAACCCCCACTCCTCCACTACTCCTATCGCTCCAGTCAGAGTCTCAGACGTAAGGCAAGACACCTGGTCCTATAGACTACTGCACAGTCTACAGGTCAATCGCTCTAGTGATCGTCTAGTCCACCGCCCCTACTACAGACCCTTTTCGGCTGTAGATCAAGGTTTCACTTACCCTTCCTTCCTCGCCGGTGCTGACCACTATTTTGAGTGGCGTAACTCCACCCACCAGTTCCCCATCTTCACCATTAACTTTTGCATCAACCCCCTCTTCCAGTTTCAGTCCCCTCGGTGCATTTTAACTAACCATCTCCTCTTCGGCTGTCCTTGTTATCAAATCCTCTGGTGGGATTGTCCTCAACATCTTCCCATCACTCTAGCAGAACTCCTCTTTCTCCAGGAAGAAGACTTTGAAGAAAACTCAGTGGGTTTCCTTCACTTCTTGGAAGAGTTCTGTCAAGCTTACTTTGCCCCCATCGCCCCATACCCCCCTATCTTTAACTACACCTTGGTCCCTGATCAGCCTCCCTCACCCCAATCATTCCCGATTCACCTCCTTTCACCCTCTACAACCCCAACACTATTCCTCTGGTATCCCAACAGTAAGCCACGCGTAACACCCGTGACATTCTTTAGTGGTTGTTTAACATTATTCCTCTTGTTACTCTGCCAAAGGTTTTGGTGGAGCCTGTACTGCTTAGTCCTGCAGTGATTTGACTTGGATTGGTTGTGTGGTTCTTGAGATATCTAAAATATGTCAGTACTGTAAGGTTATACCTTGTATGACTGCCTGGATCCTCTGCCCAAAGTGGTCTCTATCGTAGAGATCTAACTTCAGTTGTACAGAGATGAAATCCTTCAGTGCACAAGTTCCTTGAGTCTTGAGATGCTTGATATCTTGAAGTCACACAAGTTAATGGTGCCAAATATGATGTGATTGCTTTCTATGCAAACCACAGGTGTTCAGGAGTAGGTCTGGTCTTGTTGAAGTCCTCTGAGTGGTTGGTGTTTGGTGTTTGAGAGATGGGAGGGAGAGGGGAGATGGGGAGGGGAAAAGGGGAAGAGCTCTCTACTCTTGGTGGGGAAAGGGGGATTGCTGAAACTGAGGGGGGAACTTCAGAGGGTGAGGGTAACCTACCTTCTCCTTAAACCTGTGGGTGAGTTCTTTATATACTTTTCTTTCTACAGTACCTATTTACTGAGTCTTTTTCTGGAGTCACAAAAGCTGTGTGTCACCTTGGTATTGTACAGCCACAGTTCTTGGGCTGTGCTGTGAGAGGATGTGATTGTTGTCACCTGGAATGTATACTGGGCTGTGTCTTAAATGGCTGGGCTGTGTCAGAACCACCCAATGGCCTACGCAGATTGTGCTAGGGCTAGGGGCTCTTGTCTTGAAAGGAAGAACTTTGGACCTTGGCACCTGGGGTAAAGGAAAAGGGATAGGTGAAATAGGGACTCCACGTAGGGAGTGACGATGAATGAGAATAAAACTGGGATCACCAGGGGCCAAGGATGTCGATGGACTCCTCGTAGAAGGATGTGTTCACCATAGAGAGGATGTTGAAGAACTCCTCAAAAGGTCTCAGGTCCATGGACAGCTGCGTTAATAAACCACTGAGGAAACTCTAAGTATATTGCATGGGGGCATAGGGGGCATAGGGAAAAGAGGAAAAGACATACCTGAGGAAACTCTAAGACTTTAGGCTAAAGAGAATCCCCAGGGGAACAGTGACTATATATATTAAAAGTGCTCTGCACACAGACCGTGTTTGGTTCCCAACTATGACCCAACAAAGCACATAATATATCATCAAGATCGTGGGAAAGTAAATGTGGCTGGCACTCAGGCATTGCCCAATCAGGAAGGTGAAAGTGATGGGGTATCAACACAACAAGAGGACGTCTAGCGTCATGGTTCTGGGCATAGGAAATGAGTGGTGGGTGGTGGGTAAATATAATAAAGCATGATAAAGCAAGACGCAGCCTATAGGGAAACAAAAGGGAAATAGGGAGACAAAAGTAGGGAGAGCGGAAATCAAATAGGGATATTTGGGTAGGGATGCCGTAGGGAGGCGGTAGGGAGCAGTGGTAATGGCCGAAAAATGGGGTACTGTGGGCTGTTTCCTGACAGGCTGTGTATCCTGTGCTGGTATTTGACTGGGGTGTAGTTGGGTAGTCCTGTGCTTTCAGGGCTGTGTTTCTGGTGATGATATCATAAGTGATGTCATGGTGATGTCATGGGTATGAGGTTGTTGGTGAGGTCATTGGGTGGTGTTATTTTCCTGTGTCTTGGAGGCTATGTTTCTGGTGAGCCTGTGCTTTCAAGGCTGTGCTTTTGAGGCTGTACTTTCATGAGTAATGTCATTGATGATGTCATGGAGGTGATGTCATGCCCATGATGTCATGGAGGTGATGTCATGCCCATGATGTCATTGGTGAGGTCATTAGGCTGTGCTAATATTTTCATTCTGTGCCCTGAAGTCTGTAAGCCTTGTAGTTCTGTTGTTGCAAGGACTGTTTATTCTGAGGGCATGTGGGAGTGGCACTTGACTGTGATGTCATTTCTTATGAGGTTATGGGTTGATGACCTCATCGGTTTTTTATTGGAGTGGTAGGGATGTATTTTTGTGGGGAATATTTACAGGTGCAGTTCTCAGGCTCGACAGCACTGTTGAGTTTGAGGTTCCTTATTAGGAAATATAAAGAACCAGTGGTTTGCTTGAGGTTAGTCAAGCAGGCTGGTTGGTTAGGGTCAGGTCAGACAACAAGACCTGTCACCAACTCCACAGGCTAAGTGGTGTCGTGCACAAGATTGGGTTGGCCATAAATAAAGACAAAATACACCTAAAACAGTGGTTCTACCCAGAGGGACCAGAGGAAGGCAGAAGACAATGGAAGGAAATGAGTCATAGGAAGGAGAGGAGCAGGAGTAGAAGGAGTGGAGTAGAGTGGAGTAGAAAGAAAGGAGTTATAGGAAGGACATGGAAGGAAATGAGTCACAGGAAGGACATGGAAGGACATGGAAGGAAAATGAGTCACAGGAAGGACATGGAAGACATGGAAGGAAAATGAGTCATTAGAACCTGCTGGAACTTTCTAGCCTTCGATAGTTAGTATAAATACTGTACCCCCAGAGGTCAGAGAACACAAGTCCCCCCTTTACAGATAACTTGCTCCCCCTGCTGAGCATCCCATTTCCCTGAGGAGATCCAGTCCTCTTTCCCTCCCTGCCTGTTAGGACTTCCCTGGAGTATCCCTCCTTGTACTCTGGTCTTCAAGGGAATCTTGCCCTCTTCTCAGGTTACTCTACTATTTCAGTGGTCCCTCTTTGTTGGGCCCACAACCACTCTCTGTTGGTCACTTTCCGTGTGACCCCTTCTAGTTGAACACTCCTCTATATTTCGTGGTGCCTCTTTGTTGGGCCCACAGCCACACTCCATTAGTCACTTTCTGTGTGACTCCCCCATCTTGCCTACTATCCATTTCTGAGTGTTGAGTCACTCCCATTTGACTACCCCTACGACTAGTCTATACGATATAGACCCCAGGACAACAAACCCACCACAGAGTGCTTGATTACCAGACTTCTGCTGAGAAACACCCCTGAAGGTCTGATACGCTCAGCCAACCTTCACAAACTCACACAGGGTTCAAGCTTATTAACCAAGAATAAGCTTGATAAACTGAGTTGAGTGCATCACAAATTTGGTGATCAGTGGAAAGAAACCCCTCTATTCCATCCCCAACCAACCTACTCAGGGCCACTTTCATGCTCAACAGCGGGGTTTCGGACTTTCTGGTAATCACCTGTTGAGTTTGCTGAAGATAGGTTTGCACTCTTCAGTGATGTGTTTGGGGGAGTTTTGCTGAGTTTAACACTAGGGAACTTCTGTGTCTCACTTGCACACAAAGGGGAGGTAGGTGTTTGGGTGTATTGTGGGTGTTGAGGGTGTTGAGGGTTGAGAGTTTCTGATCAATACCTTGAGGACCAGAAAGGGAGGGGAACTGGGTGTCTAATCCAAGGAACTGAGGGATCTGACTGTGAACTTGAGGGATGTCTTGGGGATGTCTTGAGGATGTCTTGAGGGATCTTCTTGTATTCTTCAGCAAACAACAATGTACCCCCCTGTGCCTTCCAGATGCTCTGCCTGAAGTAACCTCTTTGTGAGATTTAGACTTCAGTCCAAACAGAGACCAATCTTCCAGCTACAGAGTCGAAAAGCACACTGTTGGTGATTCACACACAAAGATGATAGAGAGAAACACAAATATGATTGCAGCTAACTATGCCAATCACACAGGTGTCAGGGATGAGGAGGGGAAACAGTAGGGGAGACTGAGGAGCTGTCTCCTCAGATGATGGTGGTTGGGGTGAAGGATTGGTAGTGAATTCCTCACCCTTATTCCTGTGGATGGGTTCTTTATATACTTTTCTATCTACATGTACTGTACAGTCTTCTCACGCCTTGGTATTGGCCAGGGTGAGAGTCACATGTCACTCTTGTGTAAAGTGTGGCAGGAGCTGTGTTAACCTGTGCAAGCTATGCAGGCTGTACAGGACTGGTATGAGGCTATACCTCATGTGCAAAGCTGTGCATCCTGTGTAGGGCTATGCATCCTGTGCAAGACTAACCAATTGGCTGTGCAGGTGCTCTTGCTTAAGTATTTTATTGCACTGAAATAGTCCTATTCCTCTTTGTGGAGAGAGGGGAGTTCCTTCTGCTTAGCAAGCATGGGTAGGTACTACATGAAGGATGGATTTGACTAAATAATTACAGTCTCCATCCTCATGTGTGACATCCAGAGGGAACTTGAGAATGATCGTCCCCAATCACATGTCTTTTCTTGTCTAAGCTCTAGAGGAGGAAGACAATTATTTAGTTATCCATCCTGGCTTCTGACAAGGGGATCAGAGCGCATGCCTTGAGGTGGTGCCCTGGAATTGACTGCAGGTATACATCTCTTCCAACACCACAAGACCATCAAGCAAAAAGATGAAGCAATGATCATTGTGGGAGGAATGTAAAACAATGTTGTAGTGGAGGAGAGGATGGTAAATGATGAAGAATTGCAGTTGGTTTTGTGTGTACCATGTGATTCGTTGGAGAAGGCGTCAGTGGTCTTTGGGGTTAGCCCACAGGTGGTTGAGGACATCAGTGGCCGTTGTCCAACACATGCTGACCGTGATGGGACCAAAGTCATAAGGAATGACTTTCAGGTTGGGGTAAGAGGTCATGGAGTGGGAGTGGTGTTTTTGAGGTGGTGGGGAGGTGATGTGGTGAGGAAATGGGGAAAGAGGGGCAAAGTATGAAATGTTGAAGCACATTATCTACATACATCAAACTCTAAACTAAATTCGTTCAGAATAGTACCGGGAGAACAGGTCATAGTGACTAGTCTAGGATTTGTCATTAGGGGGGAGGTTATGATAGCATCTACGTATTCTACCACAAAGGCGGTTGTCATTGGGGTCAGGGTACAGATGAAGGGGGGAGGGGAAAAGAGAATGAGCTATATGCACCTTCCTGTCTTGGAACTCTGGCACATGACTGATAAACATGAGGATATTGGTGCATACATGCTGGCTGACCAAGAGGTAATTGCAAAGCTTGCACCCAGTATGACACTGTTTATTGATAGTGACATATAGTTTGTGGGTGGTGAATGGTTTATGGACCTTGAGAATGAACATGGTGGTAGTGATATTGACTGTCACTGATGGGGGTGGGGGTGGTGGTGCACCTTGGTACTGGTCAGGATGGTGGGGGGTAAATGGCATGGTGTGATGGTGGAGAATGAGTGATGGTATGGTTGCTTTTGCTGGCAGTGGAGATGGGGAAAAGGGTGACCAGCACCAGTCAGCGTGTCAGAACTCTGGGCTTAAACATGTGACTTGATGACTGCTGGTTTTATTCCCTAAGGTGCTATCCTATTTTTGTAATATAAATATGTAGCCCATGACATGATACTGGTTATGGAAAGAGAAGGACAAAACAAGCCTGGGACAAGGATCCTGAGGGAGATATAATACAAATGGGGAGCAAACATATAACTAAGAATAGACAAGACAAAAGGCAGGATCAATCAGACTGGAAAAGCACTCTGTGTCTGAGTCTTATTCTTAGGTACATGAAGTGGATGATGATTGACAAGTCCATGGAGTGTACAACAAAAGAAATTGTCTGTGGTCTTGATACCGAATGTGAGAGGAATGGGAAATGTAGGGTGCAAAATGAAAACGGTGTCCCGCCTCGCATTGTGGTAGCGCCCGATTTGCCACTTCTCCGTGTTCTGACCTCAACCGCTCCTAACAAACGACAACTGTCTCCCAAACTCTCGGAACCGGCTTCGTCCCTCATCGAAGCGCCCGCAGCGCGAAAGCTCTCCGCCACGTCACTAACATCGATACCCTGCTCTTCCTTCCTCCGTCACAAATTCTTCCGCCGACCTCCGCAATGCTTCCACAATCCAGCGACCTCCTTCGACTACGTTCTCAAATCCACTGCTCCTCCATCGACAAGTGTCTCCTCGCCGTCTGTTCCTCCCCACTCGCGCCGTTCTCACTGGGGGCAGAGGGGGTCTTACCTGGTGGGCACATTGAGAGTTTGTTGAGAGTATTTAAACAATTTACCCACACTTTGCCCAGCGGGTAAATGGTGGGCAAATTCTCAATGTACTCACCACTTTGATCTTGATGGGATCAGTGGGTAAGTTTTGAATTTGCTCTGAAATAACCCACCAAAGTACCCCTGAGCCACCCTTTGAAAGAACCCTTAGAGTTCTTTCACAAATTTGATCAAAATGCACCCACCACATGTCTGAGCCACTCATTGAGAGTTCTTTCAAAACATACTCAGTAATTTGCCCAAA
>Ga0307516_10009903_pt1 | contig 10565 bp, 7 predicted proteins | sample 19_EM_MG_FD_203310 | JGI IMG/M metagenome (GOLD analysis project Ga0307516, IMG submission 203310) | Populus trichocarpa ectomycorrhiza microbial communities from riparian zone in the Pacific Northwest, United States - 19_EM | ecosystem: Host-associated > Plants > Roots > Unclassified | place...
GTCGAGCGCCTGCGGGTCGTCCGCCTGCGCCGCGACCACCAGGTCGGCCGTGTTCGTGATCTCGCTTCGCATCGCCTTCTCGTCCCGGGCGGCACATCCGCCCGCTGAGGAGGCGGGGGCGGGGCCCCGCGGATAACACAAACGGGGCTCAGTCGTCGCCGACCTGCAGCGTACCCACCCCGGCGACGGCGTCCAGATCGATCCGGTCGACGCTTTCCGACCAGTTGGGGGAGAGGAACGAGGCGCCCTTGGCGACGCCGTCGTCGGTGCTGCCGTTCAGCACCACCTGGCCCGCGCCGCGGCGGGTGCGCACCCGCACCGGCACCCCGTCGGCGGTGCGTACCCGGAAGCTGTTGATGCCGCCGGACATCCGGACCGGCAGGGTGCCGTCGGGCTCGGGCAGGGTCAGTTCGAGGCGGGCCGCGCCGCCGCGCAGGTCCACCCCGGAGATCTTGCCGCCGCCCAGGTCGACCACGCCCTGCCGGACGCCGCCGGTGAGCCGCAGGTCCCACTCGACCTGGGAGTTGAGCACGATGTCCACCGCCGTGTTGCCCTTGCGGCCGTTGCTGGCCAGGCGCAGCCGGACCCCGTCGTCCTCGATCTCGGCCTTCGGCAGCACGCTGCCGCCCTCCGGCGTGCTGATCCGGTAGAGGTCGTCGCCCAGTTCCGCGGTGCGCAGGCGGAGGTCGACGACGTCGCTGACCATCTCGAAGCTCGCCTCGGTGCGGTCGCCGACGATCGCCGAGACGGCGTTGGGCGGCGGTGTGGAGGTGCGGACGGAGGGTGCCGCGCTCGGGGCGGCGGCGCCCTCGGCCGGCGCGCTGGTGGGCCTGGTCAGCACCACCAGGACCACGCCGGATCCGACCAGCAGGAGCGAGGTCAGTACCATCCCGATCCGGACCCCGCCGCGGCGGGGCGCGGTGGTTGGGCTGGGCGAGGGCTCGGGTGGAGCGGTGACTGGTACGGGCATCGCGGCGGCGGCCCACTCCTCGGCCATGAGGGGGTCTTCGGTGTAGTGGTCGGCGATCGGGCCGATCCGGTGCGGGGCGACGGGCCAGTAGTCCGAGATCGAGGGCAACGCGGGCTCGTCCACTTGGTGTTCTCCTCGAGGGCCGTGGCGGTTCCCCCGTAGCTACGGATGAAGATGTCTCACGGATCGATCCGGACGGAAATTCCCTCTTGCCATCCACACCCTTTGCCCACGAATATTGCTGAGCCCCCGATTGGTGTGTTTCACGCCTTGTCGTCCATGTCTTGTCGTCCGGGTTTCAGGGAACGGAATTAGATGTCCTCTACGGATGGTAACGAGCCGGATGGTAACGGGCCGGATGGTAACGAGCCCGGGCTCCGCGTCGGCGGCTGGATCCCGCCGTACGAGCGGGAAGTATTCCCGCGACCGCAGCACCCCGACCAGCACGTGGTCATTCCGATCAGCGTGCATTCGCGGGTCGGGCATCGCATCGCCGCGGTGTCGCCGGCCCGGCGTCGGGTCGTGGTCCTCAGCGGCGCGGTGGTGACGGCCGCCGCGATCGCCGGCATCACGCTGGCCTACCAGGTCGGCCAGCCGGACCCGTCGGCCTCGGTCGCCGCCCGGCTCCCGGTCCTCGGCGGGCCGGCCGTGCCGTTCGTGCCGGTGCCGTTCGGCTCGGCGCCCACGACGAGCCCGGCCGGCTGGAACCCGCCCCCGATCGACATCCCGGAGCGCCAGCTGGGACTGCCGGTGAGCCCCCGGACCTCGAGTTCCTCGCTGCCCACCTCGAAGTCGCCGTCGCCCGGCAAGACCTCCAAGTCGCCGAGCCCCAGCCCAGGCGTGACCTCCGCCCCGCCTTTCGTGACCGGCGCGGTGATCGGCCTGGAGCCGCTGAGCCAGCCCGGCTACCGGGTGCGGCACCGCAACTTCCGGGGCCGGCTGGATCGCCTCGGGTCGCAGAGCTCCGCCGGGGACCGCGCCGACTCGCGGTTCGTCGTCCGGGTCGGGCTCGCCGACGCGAACTGCCTGACCTTCGAGTCGGTCAACTACCCGGGCTACTACCTGCGCCACCAGAATTTCGTGCTGCGGCTGCAGCGCAACGACCGCTCGCAGCTGTTCGCCGCCGACGCGACGTTCTGCTCGGTGCCCGGCCAGTCCGGGGTCATGCTCCGGTCGGTGAACTACCCGAGCTACTTCTGGGCGGAGCGCGACGACGAGCTGATCATCAGCCCGCGGGGCGCGGTGACCTTCGCGGTCCGCCCGGCCCTGTAAGCCGGCGCTGTGCGGCAGCGGTAGCGGCTCAACGGGCCGGCGGCGGGCCGCTGCTGGCCCGGATGACCAGCTCGGGGGTCACCAGGATGTGCGCCGGCGACGGTACGTCGTCGGCGCTTGCCATGTGCTCCAGCAGCAGCGCGAGGCTGCGCCGCCCCAACTCGGCGAAGTCCTGGTGCACAGTGGTCAGCGGCGGCAGGAAGTACCCCGAGTCGGGCATATCGTCGAAGCCGACGACGCTCACCTCCTCCGGCACCTTGCGGCCGGCCTCGTGCAGGGCCCGCAGCACACCGAGCGCGATCCGGTCGTTGGCGCAGAAGATGGCGGTCACCGCCGGCTCCTGGGCCAGCCGGCGGCCCTGCTCGTAGCCCGTCTCGGCGTTCCAGGACTGCGGCGTCACCGGCGGCTCGACCGCGCCGGCCATCTGCAGGGCCAGGCGCCAGCCCGCGACGCGCTCCTGCGCCTCCGGCCAGTCGGCCGGGCCGGCGACGTGGTGCACTGTCCGGTGCCCCAGGCCGAGCAGGTGCTGGGTGGCGAGCCGGGCGCCCGCGGCGTTGTCGATGCGTACGGTCGGCACGGCGTCGGCCAGGCCCGCGCCGCCGACCGCCACACAGGAGAGACCGGCCGGGGCCTGCAGCAGGCCGTTGGTGACGGCCGGCTTGGGGGCGATCGCGATGATGCCGTCCACCGCGTGCTGGCGGAGCCGGTCGACGGCCTCGATCACCGGCCGGCGCTCCAGGTTACGGACGGTAGCGATGCTGACCAGGTAGCCGGCGGTGCGGGCGGCGTCCTCGATGCCGTAGAGCATCGAGGCCGGGCCGAACAGGGTGGTCTCGAAGCCGATGATGCCGAGCGTGTGCGACTGCCGGGTGACCAGGGTCCGGGCGGCCAGATTCCGGCGGTAGTCCAGCGATTCCATCGCCTCGAGGACCCGCTCCCGGGTCTCCTGCCGCACGTGGGGATGCTCGTTCAGCACCCGTGACACAGTCTGGTGGGACACCCCCGCCAGCTTGGCGACGTCGCGCATGACCGCCGCCGGCTTCTTCGATGGCACGCAGTTCCCCTCGTCGCTGCCGCGCTCTTCCCGGCTCAGTGTAGTTCTCACAGGTTTACGTACAGTCCCCCCGGACGGCGACGGCTCGGCGCTCATCGATGTTTTCTTTGATGACAATCGTGAAACGGTCTCTTGACGCCGGGTTTGAGAACGGTAACACTCCTGAAACGCACCGTGTGACGGAAGCCACTGCAGGAGCAGTCTGGCTGTCGTCTGGCCGTCCTGCCCGCGAAAACCCCCCGCGGCAGTCCTGCCGACCCCCCTCTGGCCCAGAAAATCGACGACCCCCCGAGATCCAGATTGTGAACGCTAACAAATGAGAATGCAGGAGGCTCTTGTGCTCAAGAAGTGGACTGTGGCAGCGCTGGGCGGCGTGCTGGTGGCCGCCACCCTCGCTGGTTGTGGTGGCAGTGACGACGCCGGCGGCGGTGCCGACGACGGCAAGATCACGATGGGCTTCTCGCAGGTCGGCGCCGAGAGCGGTTGGCGTACCGCGAACACCAAGTCGATCCAGGAGTCGGCGGCCACCGCCGGCATCGAGCTGAAGTTCTCCGACGCCCAGGGCAAGCAGGAGAACCAGATCAAGGCGCTGCGCTCGTTCATCGCGCAGAAGGTCGACGTGATCGCGTTCTCGCCGGTGGTCGAGTCGGGCTGGGGTCCGGTGCTCAAGGAGGCCAAGGACGCCAACATCCCGGTCATCCTCACCGACCGTGCGGTCGACGAGACGGACACCACGCTGTACAAGACGTTCATCGGCTCGGACTTCGTGGTCGAGGGCAAGAAGGCCGGCGAGTGGCTGGTCGAGCAGTACAAGGGCAAGACCGGCGCGGTGAACGTCGTCGAGTTGCAGGGCAGCCCCGGCGCGGCCCCGGCCAACGACCGCAAGGCGGGCTTCGCCGACGCCATCAAGGTCGACCCCAACCTCAAGGTGATCGCGTCGCAGACCGGCCAGTTCACCCGCACGGACGGCAAGGAGGTCATGGAGGCCTTCCTCAAGACCTACCCGGACATCGACGTGCTGTACGCGCACAACGACGACATGGGTCTGGGCGCCATCGAGGCGATCGAGGCGGCCGGTAAGAAGCCGGGCACCGACATCAAGATCATCACGGTGGACGCGGTCAAGGACGGCATGACGGCGCTCTCCGAGGGCAAGATCAACTACATCGTCGAGTGCAGCCCGCTGCTCGGCCCACAGCTGATGGACCTGGCCAAGAAGGTCAAGGCCGGCGAGACGGTGGAGCCCCGGGTCCTCACCGAGGAGACGACGTTCACCCAGGAGCAGGCGAAGGCCGTCCTGGCGGACCGCAAGTACTGATCCCGCACCAGCCGCACCGCCCGGCCGGCAGGCCGGGCGGTCCGCGGTCGAATGAGGAGTAGACCATGGGTGACCCGCCGATCCTGCAGATGACCGGCATCCGCAAGACCTTCCCGGGCGTCGTCGCCCTCGACGGCGTCGACTTCCGGCTCCAGCCCGGCGAGGTGCACGCCCTGATGGGCGAGAACGGCGCCGGCAAGTCGACGCTGATCAAGGTGCTGACCGGGGTGTACGGCATCGACGCCGGGGACATCCAGCTCGGCGGCTTGATGGTGCGCTTCGGCGGGCCGCTGCAGGCCCAGCAGGCCGGCATCAGCACGGTGTACCAGGAGGTCAACCTCTGCGCGAACCTTTCCGTCGCCGAGAACATCTTCATCGGCCGCGAGCCCCGGCGGTTCGGCAAGATCCGCTGGGCCGAGATGCGCCGCCGCTCGGCCGAACTGCTCGCCGGGCTCGACCTGCACCTCGACGTGACCGCGCCGCTGAGCACGTATTCGCTGGCCATCCAGCAGATGGTGGCCATCGCCCGGGCGGTCGACGTCTCCGCCAAGGTGCTCATCCTGGACGAGCCCACCTCGAGCCTGGACGCCTCCGAGGTGGAACGGCTCTTCGAGGTGATGCGCCGGCTCAAGCGCGACGGCGTCGCGATCCTGTTCGTCTCGCACTTCCTGGACCAGGTCTACGCGGTCGCCGACCGGATGACCGTGCTGCGCAACGGCACGCTGATCGGCGAGTACGCCACCGCCGAGCTGACCCAGATGCAGCTGGTCACCAAGATGATCGGCAAGGAACTGACGGTGCTGGAGAAGCTGGAGAAGGAGCCGCGCGCCGTCACCGCGGACGCTCCCGCGCAGCCGATCCTCGAGGCGCACCAGCTGGGCCGGACCGGAGCCATCGCGCCCTTCAACCTGACCGTGCGTGGCGGCGAGATCGTCGGGCTGGCGGGGCTGCTCGGCTCCGGGCGTACCGAACTCGCCCGGCTGCTCTTCGGCGCCGACCACCCCGACCACGGCCACCTCGACATCGACGGCAAGCCGGTCGCCCTGCGTACCCCGCGGGTGGCGATGAACCACGGCATCGCGTTCTCCTCGGAGAACCGCCGCACCGAGGGGGTCGTCGGCGAGCTCAGCGTGCGGGAGAACATCGTGCTCGCGATGCAGGCGGCCCGGGGCTGGTCCCGGCCGATCCCGCGGCGCCGGCAGGACGAACTGGTCGACGGCTACATCAAGACGCTGGGCATCCGGCCCGCCGACCCGGAGATCGCGGTCCGCAACCTCAGCGGCGGCAACCAGCAGAAGGTGCTGCTGGCCCGCTGGCTGATCACCGAGCCGCGGCTGCTCATCGTGGACGAGCCGACCCGCGGCATCGACGTCGGCGCCAAGGCCGAGATCCAGCGGCTGCTGGTCGAGCTGGCCGACGGCGGCATGGCCGTACTCTTCGTCAGCGCCGAGCTGGAGGAGGTGCTCCGGCTCAGCCACAAGATCGAGGTGCTGCGCGACCGGCACCTCATCGAGGAGCTCGACAACACCGGCACCGGCGTCGACGCCGACCGGGTAATGCAGGCCATCGCAAGTGGAGCTAACCCATGACCACACTCGTCCGGCACCGGCTCTTCTGGCCGGCCGTCGTCCTCGTCCTGCTGCTGGCCAGCAACGTCTTCTTCGCGCCGCGCTTCTTCACGATCACGCTCCAGGACGGCCACCTGTACGGCTCCCTGATCGACGTGCTCCGCTCGGCCACCCCGCTGGCGCTGGTGGCGCTGGGCATGACGGTGGTCATCGCCACCGGCGGCATCGACCTCTCGGTCGGCTCGGTGATGGCCATCGCCGGCGCGGTGGCCTGCCTGATCATCGGCGACCTGCCGAACCAGGACAGCGTCGGCGGCGTACTGCTGGCGGTCGGCGCCGCCCTCGTGCTCGCGGTCGTCCTCGGCATCTGGAACGGCATCCTGGTCACGGTGATCGGCATCCAGCCCATCATCGCCACGCTGATCCTGATGGTGGCCGGGCGCGGCATCGCGCAGCTGCTCACCGACGGCCAGATCATCAACGTCTCGTCGCCACCGTTCCGGGTGATCGGCGCCGGCTACGCGCTGGCCATCCCGGTCTCGGTGATCATCGTCGCGGTGGTGGTCGCGGCGGCCGTGCTGCTGATCCGCCGCTCCGCGCTGGGCGTGCTGGTCGAGGCCGTGGGCGCCAGCCCGACCGCCAGCCGGCTCGCCGGGATCCGCGCCCGGGGGCTGACCGTGATGGCGTACGCCTTCGCCGCGGTCTGCGCCGCGGTCGCCGGGCTGATCTTCAGCTCGAACGTGGCCAGCGCCGACAGCAACGCGGCGGGCAACCTCATCGAGCTGGACGCGATCCTCGCGGTGGTGATCGGCGGCACCGCGCTCACCGGCGGCCGGTTCTCCATCGCCGGCAGCGTGCTCGGCGCGGTGCTGATCTCGGCCCTCGACATCACCACCTACACCATCGGCGTGCCGGCCGAGACCACGCTGCTGTTCAAGGCCGTCGTGGTCGTCGTGCTGTGCCTGAGCCAGTCCGCCGCCTTCCGCGCCGCGGTGTTCCGCCGCCGGAGCGCACCCGCCACCCCCGCAGCCGAGGTCCCCGCATGATCGACGTGACCGCCCCGCCCCAGCCGGACACCGCCGCGGCCGCGGCGCGCAAGCGGCGCCGCGCCGACCGGCGGCACATCCCCGTCCTGGCCACCCTGGTCCTGCTGGCCGCCATGTACGGCCTGGGCGTCGCCAACTACGACAACTTCTCGGACACCCAGGTCCTGCTCAACGTCTTCGTCGACAACGCCTTCCTGCTCGTCGTCGCCGCCGGGATGACCTTCGTGATCCTCACCGGCGGGATCGACCTGTCGGTCGGCGCGGTGGTCGCCCTGACCACGGTGGTCGCCGCCACCCTGCTGAACGCGGGCTGGCCGGCGGTGGTCGTGCTGCCGCTGGTGCTGCTCATGGGCACCACCCTGGGGCTGGGCATGGGCGCGGTCATCCACTACTTCAAGGTGGAGCCGTTCATCGCCACGCTGGCCGGGATGTTCCTGGCCCGCGGCCTGTCGCTGCTCATCAACCGCAACTCCATCCCGATCACGGACCCGTTCTGGAGCGGCATGGCCCAGGAGCGGATCCGCTTCGCCCCGGGCATCTTCATCTCCACCAGCGTGGTGATCGCGCTGGTGGTGGTGCTGGTCGGCGCGTACGTGCTGGCGTACACCCGGTTCGGCCGCACGGTGTACGCGATCGGCGGCAACGCCGACTCGGCGCTGCTGATGGGCCTGCCGGTGGGCCGGACCCGGATCGCGGTCTACACGGTCAGCGGCTTCTGCTCCTCGCTCGGCGGGGTGCTGCTCAGCTTCTACATGCTCTCCGGCTACAGCCTGCACGCGCAGGGCATGGAGCTGGACGCGATCGCCGCGGTGGTGATCGGCGGGGTGCTGCTGACCGGCGGATCCGGCTACCTCTTCGGGACCGTCCTGGGCGTACTGGTGCTCGGGCTTATCCAGACGATCATCACCTTCCAGGGCACCCTCAGCTCCTGGTGGACAAAGATTGTCATCGGCATTCTGCTGTTTGTCTTCATCGTTCTGCAGCGACTCGTCACCAGACGGGCACGCTAAAGCACAGGTCACGGCATACCCGGCGGGCAGGCGACCCGCCGGGTATTCGGGCGTTTTGGTGTTAGCGGTAACACCTCGCGAGTTAATTGTTATCCCGGAGCGCCGCGCCCGTCTTCATAAACGTGACCCTTTCTGTGCGCTCGCTGTCCGCGGCTGCCCCGGCCGCGGCTGCCCTGGCCGTGCTGATCGTCGTCCTGACCGGCCCGCCCGGCCCGGCGACGGCCGCGCCCGCCCGAACAGACGTGACCGCGGACATCCGGGCCGGCCGCGACATCACCCTCGCCGGCGACGCCGTCGTCCGCCTCGCCGGCGACACGGTCAGCTACCCGGGCCGCATCTCGGGCCAGGGCAGCTTCACGATCGCCGGCACCGGCACGCTGATCCTGACCACGGAGAGCGACTTCACCCTGCCGCCGGCCCGGCAGCGTCAACGGATCGTCACCTACAACGGCAACCACCCGCTCACCCGCGTCGACAACCCCGACCCGCCCGCGGTCACCGTCGAGAAGGGCGCCACCCTGCAGTACGCACCGGGCCAGATCGGCCACTACGTGCCCGTGCCCGGAATGGCCTGGAACGCACTCAACCATCGCGTCGACGGCCGGCTCGAGCTTGCCGTGCCCACCCGCGTACACCTGGGCATCATGAGCGGAACCGGCCTCATCCTGGCCCGCCGCTTCGTCTGGCCGGGCCTGTCCCTCGCGGGCACCCACCCGTTCTCGGGCACCCTCTACAACGGCACCGCGATCGACTACGGCACCAACGAGTTCGTCACCCGCCTGCCGAACATCCGCAAGATCGTCAACCAGGGCTCGGCCATCCACGGCTCGCCGGACGGCGTCGTCACCGTCGACCCCTCCGACTACTACTCACAGTCCTACGGAAACGACATCAACTACCACACCTGGGGCACCGGGGTGGTCCGCAACACCGGCGTCTACAGCTGGTCGAACAACGGCTCGGACACCAACCCGGCGCTGAGCTCACCGGCGCTGAACCTGCGGACCGTCCCGCACAACGACAACAAGCGCGGCATCAACATCGAGGGCGCCACGGTCGAATGGGGCGACGGCACCGACAACCGGTTCTTCCTGCCGGGCAACGCCCGCACGGCCTACCTCAACATGCACTTCGACGGCCGCGACCGCAGCCGGCTCACCCTGAACTACAACGGCCCGGTAACCCTCGGCGTACCCGTCTCGGGCGGCATCTACCACAACACCATGGCGGCACCCGGCCAGGGCGACATCGTCATCGCCGCCACCAAGGGCAACGCGGTCACCTTCGCCGCCGCACAGAACTACGACGGCAGCACCACCATCGGCGCCGGCGCCTCGCTGCGCCTGGGCGACGGCAAGGCAAGCGGCGACAGCGGACTACGCCTCGGCGGCCGCTACGAGATCGTCAACGCCGGCACGCTGATCCTGCAGAACACCAGGAAGCCGCTGACCCTGTCGAAAATCAGCGGCCCGGGCGCGCTGCTGCAAACCGGCGCGGCCACCGCGACGCTGACCGGCGCGACGACATACCGCGGGCCGACCACCGTCGCGAAGGGCACGCTGCGGCTCACCGGCGGCACCCTGGCCTCCAGCAGCGGCGTGAACCTCACCGCGGCCGGCACGAAACTCGACCTCGGCACGGCCGGCGCGCAGACCGTCCGCAAGCTGAGCGGCGTCAAGGGCAGCAAAATCACGCTGGGCGCGAAACTCACGGTGGCCGGCGGCACGATCGCAGGCGACCTGACCGGCGAGCAAACCACGGCGGTGACCAAGACGGGCCAGGCGACCCTCACCCTCGCAGGCATGACGCGTACGCCGAAAGCAACCTGGACCGTCCGCGACGGCGCACTGAACCTGACCGGACCCCTCACCGGCGACGTCACCGTGGCCGCGAACCTGCAAGGCGACGGCCGGGTGACCGGCGACGTCACCAACAACGGCACGGTCTCCGCCTCCGGGCTCACCATCGACGGCGACTACACGCAGGGAGCGGGCGCGCGACTCACCGCCACCCGGCTCACCGTGGCCGGCACGGTCAAGCTGGCCGGGACGCTGGCGCCCAACGCCGACTTCCTGCTGGACAACACGGGCACGGCGGCCGTGCGGGGCACATTCGACGGCCTGCCGGAGGGCGCGACCCTCGACGGCCGCACAATCACCTACACGGGCGGCGACGGCAACGACGTGGTCCTGGCCGCCGCAACCACCTCGCCGACCGGAACGACCTTCACCGCCGCGGCGAAACCGACCGGACCCCTCGCCACCGCAGCGATCACGGCACTCGCGGCCGTCCTGGCACTCCTACTCCTCATCCTGGCCCGCCGCCGG
>Ga0307516_10009904_pt1 | contig 10564 bp, 13 predicted proteins | sample 19_EM_MG_FD_203310 | JGI IMG/M metagenome (GOLD analysis project Ga0307516, IMG submission 203310) | Populus trichocarpa ectomycorrhiza microbial communities from riparian zone in the Pacific Northwest, United States - 19_EM | ecosystem: Host-associated > Plants > Roots > Unclassified | place...
CTTAATATGAGTGTAGTGGCGCTGCAAGCCGTGGTCCATTAAAATCATGTTGGTTAGCAGTTCTTAGTGTGGTCACATTAATATAGCCTTGTGACTTGTTAATAACACTGGAGGGCTGGCTAGCCTTCTCTATGGTTCTAAACAAGTAAACTTATCTACTAATAATCAATCGCCATCTTTATAATCGGACGCTACTCATGTTTTACTGCGCATGCTATTGCTTTTGTTGTCTAGTCACGTTTTGCACTTTGCTGTCCTTTGTGTGGGTTTTTGTCTCGTCCCAGTTCCCCTCCCACAGTATTTCAATTAACAGATAGCTTGCTTATTTAATAATCATGAAGTAGACTGCGATCAATAATAGTTACGTGATGGTGTAACGTGGCAACATGGGTGACAATATCACTCCAGTTCTGAGCACCCACAGTTACATCCAGCTCACCAACCTTTTTTTGCTAGAATTCCAAGTCCAATGACACTCGCAAATCCAGCTTCCATTGCCAGCAAGCCCTCTTCCCTTATCCGAATCACCAGACTGAGAAAAAGGTTGAGCTGCTGTTCCTGTTGCGTGACCTTCCTGCGTAGGGTTTCATTTTCCGCCTGCAATAGCTTCAGTCCCAGGAGCTTTATTTTGACTATCATGGTTTTTCGGGCGACGTTAGGCGTGCTTGTTGTGAGAGCTGGGAGTCCAAAAGCCTCAGATTCCGGCTGGGGGTCCTTAGGCCTTGCAGCCGCAAATCCAATTCCATCTCCGTAGCCGCCGTGCTTAACCTTAGGAACCATGTCTTGGGAGCCGGTAGGCTTTGTAGTAATTTGTTGGCTCTGAAATTGTGTTCTCAGCAAATGTCCGTAATTTGCAGTTGACTCAACTTACGTGCTGAGATGGACGGATGCGCTCAGCAGCATTTTGGGGGAAAGGGACCGATGCTTGACCGAAATCAACTTCCGGATCCTACAGCCTCACACATTAGAGCCCGAGCCAGGTCTTAAGAACTCGGGGCTTACCTCTATCCAAGAATTTTCTTTCCCCCGCATAAAATCCTTCTTTCCTTTTGGCGCCATATTCACGTCGGGCCTCTGTTGCCACGAATCTATCGTTCATCCGCCTTTCGAAGAGAAAACCTTGATGGATACATTCCACCACTTGCTTTTACGATTCAAGGATTGAAGGCCTCCAGTGGGCGAAAACAAAAGGTATGACGAGTAGGAGATGCGCCCTGGTTAAATTCACTGGCAACCGTGAGAACCCCCCATGAACAAAAGCGCGTCACATGACCACCAACCCTTTCTCATACTCTCTTTCTGCACATCCAGGGTCACTGGGAAACATCCTCACACCCCAATGGTATTTCACACGTCAGTACATGCAAAATTTTTATTCCCTGCAGCAAATACCGCTATTGTCATTCAGATAATCAGCTTAATTCATCCTTGGCGAATTTCTCGAATACCTCCTCCCATTCCTCAATAAGCCTCTTTGCTTCTCCATCTACAATCTCATCAACAGCCGTTGGATCTGCCAATACCACATTGGTATAGCCGCCCTCGCCCTTGCACCGAATCTTGTCTAGCCAATAACTGTAGTAGGAGCCCGGCAACTCTTTCCCATCCTTGTTTTTGCTAAGGATTACGGGTCGATAAGCCTTGGTATGCATGGCCACAAATGTATCCAGCTTCTCCCTCTCAACCACATACTTGCCCTGACCCATATTTGACTCCTTCAAGTCCAACAACCTCAGATGGAACACTGCTTCGTAAAACGCATCCGCAGAGCCCTCGTAGTCTGGGTATGAACGCTTGAACTTCTCGTATTATGGCTGTGGGTGATTTTCCTTAACGAGTGTGTTAACACAAAATGCAATCCAAGCCGACCATGCAGGCATACCTTCTTCATTGTGATTGTCGTTGGCCTTTCAACAGCACTCTTCGCTGCAATGATTCGCCCACCACCATGAGATCCTCTCATCGTACTCATGCCCGCCATCTTTTCCGGAAGTATCGTGGTTTCTTTTCGCTTTCTTCGCCTCAGCAGATGTCTTGCCTATCCGCCCCAGTGCACCGCGGCAGTCTTTATGTGGAAGAAACCAACCTCTCCGCTTCTTGGTAGCCTAACGACTGGATGTCGATGGTATCTCGTGGGTGTTTCTTCGAAATTCTGGACCCCGGATCGGCGATTCGAATACATGAAAGGATGCCTCAAACAAAGCACTAGATTTTCTTTTTGATAAATTTAGAGAATCGGATAATTCTTGACATAGAACTGGCCACGCTAGTAAAACACAATCATAAAAACACTCATATCTTTACCGAGAACATCTGAAACATCCTTACAATACCCAAAACTGTTTTCATTACATTAACAGGTGTATTCAGCCCATCTGCCACCTTTCTTCCAGCTCGTATTGAGAAGCAATCAAAGGCAATGAGCTAAATCTCCTGTCACGAGAGAAGATACTTTTCGCGATCCATGTGCATTGTATTTCCCTATCGAAAAATGCAGCATTTCCCCTCCCTCCCCGGGACACTATGCTAGTGCCTGAAATTCCACGCCGTTTACTACAACCAGCTCCGTTCTAATTACCAATCCTGCCCATCCACTAATGTAAAGATCCACCCCATCACCATAGCACATCTCCTAGTCCATTACGTTTGTTGCTCTTTGGTCCACTGTTGCCCATCCACCAATGTAAAGAATCACCCCATCACAAGAGCACATCTCCCAGTCCATTAGGTTCGCTGGTCTTCCGACCACCGTCGATGTAACTCTTCCCATTCCCCAAAAACCTGTTCGCCCTCTCCTCGTGCAATCTCGCGTACAACTTCCCTAGATAACACACCTTCCTCGAACAAACCCTTCATCAGGTTCTGGTATTCTGGGCCCTCTCCCTTTCCACACCAGTCCATCCAGTACGACGAATTGACCTCCTTTCCAGCGTCTAACTGGCTTTCAAAAAGGTTCTTCCATATCATGCCATGAACTCCCACAAATCTATCGAAATCTTTGTCTGGAAGCAAGAAGAATTGCGGTTGGCGCTTCAACACTTCCACTTGAGTAGCTCTCTTGCCTTCCCCCTCTAACGCAGCTTTGGCATATGCCTGCTCTATCAAGTCGATGTACAATAGGTGATAAACAGCCTCATACCAGGAATCGCGATCGCATTTGTATAATGTGTATGCCTCTTTCCATTGATTGAAAATCGGGGTTGGCAGATTATCTTTCATCTTCTACTCGGGTCAGCTTGGGAAACCAGTGAACACGAACCAGAAGGCATTACCATGATCTCTGATCCAGCGTTCGCCGTACCGTGCCCCTTCATGGTGCCGCTCGAAGACGACATTGTGCTTCGCCTTTTGTGATTGCCGTTCAGACTTCCTCTCCAGATTCCGGTTGCGACAATCTCTTCTTCGCAGTGGTGACCGTAAGCTGCGAATGTGGGTTTTCTCACTATGTGTGCGAAAAGCGGAGTTGTTACCAAAGTCGTTGATCTCGAATTGATTTTTTTCGAATTTGTCGTGTCTAGAAGTGTGATAACGAGGCTGACCATAAGGTGAGAAATTCCATAATCAATTATTCACCTTTGAGTTGCCATCCCTACAAATAATACCCCGCCTGGAATCTCTAATATTTATCAGTTCCAGTCTGCACCACGCGACACGCGATATCAAAGAACTCGCACCATCGCTGGTTCCTCTTCAATCCCCCTCCCTTTTGCTCTCTGGCTTCCTCCTTCCAATGGAAGGAAGAGATTTAAGACGTGAACCTCTAGGTGGCGAGGATGGACGACGCGGAAAGAGATTGAAGACGTTGGTCATGGCCATGGAGCTCTCCGGCCGAGCCATGGAGATACTTCGAGGTGGTTTCGATACCTCTGGAGAGGAAATGCAACAACATGCGGAGCAGGATACGCCAGTCCAGACAGTCATCGTAAGTTACTACCGCCACCCATTGAAGACGCGGTATGTCTAATCCCCTGGCGTAGAACCACAAATCCAAGACCGATGCCGAGAAACAGTCTCAGATTGAGAAGCGTGACGTCCTCAAGTCCAAGCCCGAGCAACCCTCTGAGATCGATAAGCGCGACGTTCCCAAGTCCAAGACCGAAAACAAGGAGCGCGAAATAATTGACCTCACCAATGGCACTCCTCCAGCTTCTCCGCAATCGTCTGCTCCGGTGAAGGGCAAAGACACAAAAACCGCTTCAGCCAAATCTTTCATACTCGCCCAAAGAAACAATCCGAACAACTCGAAGTAAGAGATCTACCAAATGGAACGACAGGACTGGTCAAAATTCATCGATAATGCCCTTGCAGCCATGCGCCGCGTCAACTCACACAATTCCTCCTGCTAGTAACGACCGTCCACGGATTCACAAACTGCACTTTCGTACTTCCCAAGATACCTCCAACGTCTTCAGGTGGTCACAGTATGTACAATCTCAGAGAAATGAAGCCAGGCCGCAAAAAAAGATCATAAAATCCTCTTTCTATCCTGTGATTCCTTGCAGTGTTTCCAGCTTTTTGTTTTGATTTACTATAGAATATGACGCCGAAAGGACAATCTATCCCTCCTTACTCGTCACACGAACGTTGTTATGAATGCCCGCCCATGTAATGATAGAGCTTTCTCTCTCGGCGCATCGGACTTTCGAAACCCTCTTGACATACCATGTTTCATTCTTCGGGGCCACGTCTGTATTGCTACACGTCTCCCGTTATTAAGTCCTGGAGCATATTTAGTATCTTCTCTGCCAAGAATTCCTCTATCATTCCATCCATTTCCAACCTTCTATAGAAAATCCGTGCTCCCATCCGCTTAATGGCCCCCGTCACCTTTCCCCTTTCCGCCTAGCTCGTCGGAAACGGAAAACTGTTGACAAAGAACCAACATCCATCCCAGAATTTCCCCCCATCCCCAAACCTTCTCCTACTCTCAACAAACCATCCAAATCATTCGAGGCGACGAGCACACCTCTGCGCGTCGCTCTCGCTCTCTGTTCTCATATTTGCGCATTGCTCGGCACTAAAGCCGTGCACGAGGTAATAAGGTCTCTTTCCCGCTCACCTTTTCTCCTATTTCCTCCAGACCGGGCGCAGCCCCAAGAAATACGCTCGCGGACCAGCCAAGTATCGACCTATTTGCAAACGCGAGTCTGACATCAATTTCCACATTAGCACCATCCATCAACGGTTCGTTCTGTTGTCGCTCGTCGCTGCCTGCTCACCTCCGATCGGCGAAGAGAGAGAGACCCCGATCGTACAGCTGAGAGTTCGTAAGTCTCACCTTCATACATAGAAGCACAAACCTGACCTTTTTTCAGGTTCTCAGTTCTTGGCCATTGAACGTCACCCTTGAGAAAACGTCTTGCGAGCTCGCCACCTTTGGCCGGCAAACGGAGAGATCCTCAGCATACAGCTGACGTTCATCACTGTGAGTTCCTATCTACATGTAGAAGCACAAGTCTGACCCCGTTCTCAAGTCCTCAGTCATCGCCGATTCAACGTCATCCCAGAATCCCGCCTTGCAACCCCATTACCGCTATCTGCCCACGGAGACTCGCAGCATACGGCTGAAGTCCACTGTCGTAAGTTCCCCATCCCAACATAGAAGAACAAGATTTGATCTCGTGGCTACGCAGAACATGGCACAATTCATTAGCGGCGACCAAGTAACACAACACCATATAAAAAAAGCTTTGGGATGGGGACAACACGATGATGCTCGACTACATGCATTCTTTCTCAATTCTTGCCAAGATTACTTTGTTTCGTTTATGAATGACCTTTCAAAAGCTAAAGAAAGTCCCGAGGATGGCCATCGCGGTCCCAACAATAAATCGGTCGTGGATAGCTGCATCGACGAATTGCGCAGCGGCCCTATCCACTCATACATCAGCAGCACAGCGCCATCAGCCATGTGCATTCATCCAACAACTCTCAAACGTCATGTGTGGTTTATTCTGAAGCTCGTCAAGACAGAGCAGACCCGTGGAGGGATTTGGGCAAACAAAACTCATCATGAACTGAGGGATTGCTGCGAATCTGCTCTTCTCATCCTCGTAAGAACGCAACACATTCCTGACCTTCAATGCATAGTTCTCTGACTCCCACTCTAGAGGTACCTAAAGAAAATGGTCAAAAAAGGCCGCTCAGCAGAGCAGTACTTCGAGACTCTCCGAGCTGGATTGTACGGACAAGAGAATGAGGACGAGGAAGAAGGCAGCGTGGTTGAAGACGAGTCACCGTTCCCATCCAACATGCTCTTCAGGCTCCCTTTCCTGTTTAAACGTAATGAGAATGGAGATGCCTACGTTGTCACTCCACAAGGATCGTATCCCAAGCAAAGTATCACATAGCGTAAGCACGAACAATCCGCTTGAGAGAATCCGCATTAGAAACCAAGAGAAAATGACTGTCTATTCACTGATTCAGGATTGGCCAGATATTGGTAATCGTTGCAGGTTGTATGAAAATTGTCAATTGATAATTTTTCGCCTTATATCCCCACTAATGTAGTGTACCATTAGAAAGCTGAAGTTGCTCTTGAGGTTTATTTTCATCCATCCTTTCGAAAAGTGAAGAGATTATCTAATGTAGATTGGCATTTTGCTCCCCCACCATTCCGAGGGAACTCGCTCTCCAGGAAGAAAATCATGACAAGCACCCCACAAACAGCCACGGAACAGCATAGTGACCCAGGCATCGAAGCAGGAAGTTTCAACCATTTCACGGGTCAGATTCTCATCGCTAATGATAAGCAGCCGTGAATTGGTGTATTCGCAGATGGCCTTAAATATATCAGGCCAGGCTTCAAAGTATCCTCTTAGTTCGGAATCGAAATTCGGCGGTCGTGAAGCCGATAAAGCGGCCCCCTAATCGCCGCGAAAAATTGCAAATCGTACGTGTGCACTAAGTAAATTCGACCAGGGCTCCAAACGCTGTTTCTCCCATAGCTGTGCCCTGTCGTACTCAACATGTACTGCGTCCTGGTACCCCACAGAGAATTGACTATCGGAGACTTTCCATGTTTCCCATTCTATGAAGTTGGCATAAAATTCCTTGCATGCTTGAAGAACGACCCTGGTTTGATCTCCGTGCCTGTGGCCCTTATAATAGGATTCAAGACTTGACGAAAAGCAAAACGACCTAGCCCACTTTGAGTGAAGCCGAGCATATTAGCGCCGGGAGCAGGAATTTGGGTGCGAGTTGTGCCCTTCAGGTGAACCATTGGCATTGAAAGAGCGACCAGATCCCCCATTGGTAAGCTGTAGTCGGGGTCTTTGTCATAAAATGCCTGGAGTCTAGTGGTACAAAAGCCGCTCGGATCCAGGCTTCTGATAGTAGCAAGCACTTCGTGACGAGTTCCGACTATAAAGTAGGGGCTAGAAATGGTTCCAGGGGCCATGAAAGACTGAACTCAACCAAAACCGAAACGATCAGCGTCTGTGTAGGAATGTATGGGCCTTGGGAGACTCTCCGTCGGCATTGGACTGAGCATCGATGTACTGAATCACTATACCTAGAGATCGTATTGTGGTGGCGGTACTAATCTGACGATTGCCCTCCGCTCTCATAATTCCGTGCACAGGATCAAATTCTTTCCATCTCATGCCTAATCGACGTGCAATGATTGTAATATCGTGAACAGATGTTTTCGCTAGCGGCCGCACAACATCCGGGAGCTGAAAGTCCCAGGAGTTTTCTTGAAAGCGAATAGCCGGAAGGACACAGTGCACACCAGGAATGAGTTCAGACTCTCTGGAAAGTAAAGAGATACGATCATGGATGCTCCCTAGCAGGGGGGATCCAGCACACCCTCTCATAGCTGTTGTTTGGAGGAAGTGACTCGTTAGACTCGACTAACGACAATTTTCTTGAGATGTTGGTTCCGTCCAAGGTGATACAATCTCCTTTCTGAACCGAATAGAACTTGTCACTCACGACCAGGAGAATCTCCGGGGTTGTGTAAAGAGCCTCGAATCGGAATTCCCTCCAGCGCCACCGCAGGCGAGTCTTCCTAGCCCAATTACGCATAACTGATCGCTCACACCTGCGGTAGCCGTCTGCCGTCGCGAAGTACTGCTGCAGAAGTTGTCCCAAAGCTATGAAGAAAGCAACCAACGAGACAACAAAGGCCGATGCCGTGATGTGGGTGTCGATGCCACCCATCTCGAGCGACTTAGATTCTCGGTTGTCTGAGGCCGGGAATAATTGTGATGCTGGACCAGTTGAAGATGGTTTCAAAGCTAAGAGTGAAGTAATAATCTCTCTTGGAACGACAGGAAGAGAATAGAGTTTGATGGGAGTCCAAGGCTGAGATTGACAGCTCAGCAAGCCACAAATTCGGCCAAATCCCGCACATGGTAGTACAGACCACGTGACTGTACTTCCAGCAGCCATTATTCCCGCGACTTAGAAGGTCCATCCATGATATGCTAACTGTTTGAACGTGGAGTCATCACGAGGCAGCAACTCCGCAAAGTCAAATATCCTGATCTTGAAGCACAACCAGCAGGCGGATGACTTATCTGCTTGGGGAATTGAATTTGAGAACGGTCCTTTTAACCGAGCTAGAAGCCCCTACCTACTGTGCTCATTATTTCGCCAACCCGAATGCAACCTTTACCACCCCACCCTCATATCAAGCACACTTTCCCACACAACTTACGAATATCTGGTTGAGATTCTCGACTGTATTATCGCGATTCTAGTGCTGATCTTCTCTACATTCTTTGTCATCGGCCGCATGTCTGGTAGCGCATCAGGTCCTTCCCTTCGGGGAGTCGGGCCCCAAGATGCAGAAGAGCGCGTCCGTAGGTGTCGATCATGTGATTCTCCAATTCTGACTTCACTGATAAAATGTAGCTGCGGGTCCGGCATACGAAATCCCCTCCCTCAATCTATTCCTCGCTGCTGCACTATCTGGAGACATGCCCGGGAATGTCAAGACCGAGCTACCGCTCTTTCCGCCCACCGAGATGGCGCACTTTGCAGAGCCGTATAAGAAATGGGCCCCGGAACCGTATTCGCAGTTACCGGGGCCCCCGGGGCCATTTGGAGTCATGGTTGGAGATGAATCGCCTCCTCCAATCATACGGATCATGCATATCATGAGCATGTTTGATGATATCTTCGAGGAGGCGTCTACCCACGTGATGTCTGAGCAGGGCGCAGATATGGTTGAGAGGAGTTTCAAAGTCACGAAGACGAAGGTTTGAGTCCCATACGCCTTGGGAGAAACCTGCTGAATTCTTAGATCTGGTTCGGCATTGCCCCAGTCTCTGAAGCACGCTGGAAAGCCAAGAGATTGAATGAAGAAAGCAATATTGAAGAAGCATTGGCTACTATTCAAGTAGTCATCGACGTTTTCGATTACCTCCGCAAGCCAGCAGTTCAAGGACAACTTCGTCACGTATACAACAAGATATGGGCAGAATTTAATGTCTTCCAAGATGCGTGCAAGGCACTGCACACCCAGCGCGGCGAGCCAGTGCCAGATTGGAGCCTCACGAAGCTGTGGGAGGAATACAACAAGTAATCTTCTTCCTTTCCGCTCTAGGCCCCTCCCAATTAATACTTCATAGACTGCATTTCGAATTCATCTTCAATCAATCTCGCACCTGGACATTCCAACGTCTCAATATCCTCTACGGGAACTGGAAAAGCCGCTTCATTGCAAAGTGTATGTCAGGGCCGGTTATTGACGCGACGCAAGCAATAATTATCATTGATCGTTACGCAATGATGATCATGACCAAGATATGCGATATGTACGTCCAGGCAGACCTCTATATTCACGAGCGGACAGACGGCTTCATCAAGCTCGGACACTACCACCCTTCCTTCGCCGCCGTTAATGCCCCCAAAGCGGAGCTAGACGGAGTATATGCAGCGATAGAGGACAAGAGGGTGAGTGCCGTGCGTGCTACAATGCAGAAAGTCTTCGATGATAGAGTCGCTCAACGGCATAGAGTCATGCCCTTCCCGGATTTCATAGAAGCGCGGTGCTTGCTGGTAGATAGGGAGTGGACACATAAGAAGTTGCAGTCGGAGCTTGAGAATCCGCTTGAGATGGGCATGGAACCTTGGGTTAGGGAGTTGATGGATGAGAAGGTCGAGAGGTTTGGATTCGTGATTTACAGGCTGTCCTACGAGGGGAGTGATGAGGAGTGGAAAGATTTCCTAGGGAAGTTGGAAGATGGGCTGGGGAGCGGATGGGAGGATATTATTGGTGCTGATAATATTCAAGGGAAGGCAATGCTGCACTGGATCGATGGACGGGAGAAGGATATAACCGAAGGTGATCTTGTTGCTGCGAGGAAGTAAGTCTTCCCCTTCATTTCCTGTTGACCTCGTCTGATTTGGTAAACTAGCTCGTTCAACACCTTCAAGGAGACACCCGATTTTCCTACTGGTCTTAGCAAAACTATATTTCTAGCCATCACGCTCCAATCGCGGAAATCCTTCCTTTCGGTACCACCCACTCCTGCGGATCAACAAGAGGACTACCGCGGATTCTTGCAGGCCGTCTCATCAGGCTTCACAGCATCTAATGACACTACACCAGACC
>Ga0307516_10009905_pt1 | contig 10564 bp, 14 predicted proteins | sample 19_EM_MG_FD_203310 | JGI IMG/M metagenome (GOLD analysis project Ga0307516, IMG submission 203310) | Populus trichocarpa ectomycorrhiza microbial communities from riparian zone in the Pacific Northwest, United States - 19_EM | ecosystem: Host-associated > Plants > Roots > Unclassified | place...
CCTGCATTTAGTGAAAGCTGGGTAATGCATTGCAGGTGGGCAATTCATCATGTTTGAATTCGGGGTACCTGGGATCCTGGTGCGTATAGTAAGGGAGTCTGGAATAATCGGTGTGACTTGCTGCGTTCTGATGTCGCAACTGCCATTAATCTATTAGCTCGAGTGTTTAGAAGGTCCTTGGTGCTGAAGAGGGATTCACCAACGTCGCCGTTCTCTTGCAGGAGGCGTGTCACCGAATTTCCGTCTCAATCCCCGCAGCTTACATGAGCAGCCACCCAATCGATTACCGATTTTAGTCGACGATTCCGATAGGCCCCAACGGGCGGACCCCACTGCTGACACAATCCTGGTTCTGGGCGCCCACTGGAGCCGAGGTGGCGTACATACTTCTTGACCGCACAACACGGTCGCTGTCTCTCTTCATGTATCTGCGCAGGCGTCGTATCGGCATAACAGTTGCAGGTCCGGCTGCTTCCATGGCTGTTGGGATGCATTCCGTGTTTGTAGTTGATGGGGCAGATCAATTGAGGTTCTTGCCATGGACACACAAAAAAACCTGGGTCAAGTGGGAAATCGATCGCGCCTCTGAGCCGTAAAAAGGCAAGGTAGAAAACCTTGCTCCCGAGATCGAGGCCATCGGTGGGAATAGATAGTAGATTTTGACATTTCCCCTCCATGCAATCTAGACTCTGCTTGGAGAGTGAAATTTGAAGCAGATCTCGTTTCGGGTTGTTCGGCTGAAACTACTTGGTCTTCGATCTTAGCTCAACCAATGATATGTAACAACCTACGAGAGATTCACTGCTGTTTCTGTTCCGTCGAGATAAAGTAACTCATCGGACAGATCGATATCTTTGGGGCCGCGAGTGGCCTACGCGTAAACGGGCCTCCGTGATAGTGTCAAGTTGCCCGGTATGTAGATGCTGTTGCCACCTCCCGTTGCCCTGAGATTATCAGCAAAGGTATGGACATACCTAGCACCAGAAACCAAGAACTTACGTCCTCATATATATATCCATAGATGTTCGAACAACCAGCTTTCCTCCGCTCGAAAGCCCCCCACTGCTCTGGGTCCTGCCTTTGCGGACAACTTGCCTCTTCCCTCGCCGCTTTGGCCATGGTGCCATACATCCGGCGGGGGTCACGTAGATAAGCGTCCCGGGATCCAGTTCCCACACATGGACGAGATTTGCGCGTGACCTCTGTGCAGAAAGCTCAGCCTCTATCTCCCCGCAGGAGGATGGTCCCGAAACCGGTCCCGATGACCTGGGAGGGGAGGCACTGCACGATAGGCAGATACGAACCAACCGGCTGCCAATGGCCACGGGCTGAACGAACGATCCGCCGGGCGCAGAGTGTGCTACATACATAGCCGTTCCCTCTTAGCCGGCTCACTCGTATTAACAGGCCGCCCACAACCCCACGTACGAGCTGGCCTCAGTCTGATCCGTCTTCGCCCAGCATCTCAGACCTCAGTGTCGAGGAGAAGGGGGGCAGTAGTGCTAGACCGACGAAATAAGGGCGGGAGGCTTTGGTGTTTGCCGTCTACTGGGCGAGACGTGTGCGTGCGGTGGCGGCCATCGCTTCGTGTGGTTGTGTAGGTATATACATAGTTATGTATCGTTCGATCAGTGAGGGGACTTCGACTTGTGCAGACAGTCCTCAGTGCTCGGTGGTGCGGAGGGGTACGCGTAAGAAGAAGCGTAACTAAAGGTAGAGGGTTTGGACAGGCACCGTTCCGGAGCTATCATATCCACATATGTACCTGCTGTATACCACACTCTTTCGGCTATCTACTCTATCTAGTCTATCCCACCGGAGAAACCCCTGCGGGGTTGTGCATATCTAGATACTCCTTTCAAAGGCCCGGCAACGCGATTCCGAATAAGGGGTGACTTCAGTCAAAAACTTATGTATGTATATCTATGTATGCCTCTCATGTTTCCCTCGCCACAATCGATCGCTTGCTCCGTCAGCACAATATAAAGAAGTGGCTAGTGGAGAAACAGCCATAACACGCCAAGGCACGTCTCGAATGGGTGCTAGCACATAAGGACTGGACTGCGTATGTAGAACTTCCAGAGGGTGATCTACAGCGACCGGTGCAGTGTCGAGAAGGAGCCTGCAGGGCAGCAGATTTGGGCTTTCTGCACACCTTCTGGGAAGTGGGATCGGGTCTGCATTCGTCATGTGAAGCATCGGCAGGTGGAGTTTGATGGGTGTGGGGTTGCTTCTGGGGAAATCAACGGGGCCCACAAGTTCCTCGTGAATGGTACCCACGCAGCTGGCTCCTTCCTGTCCTTGGGAACGTGGGCGCTGCCCTTCGAGACAATGTCTATGGTATCTGTCTCGAGTCTCACCCACCGTTCTCCCCTGACCCTTAATCCAATCGGGCATGCTTGGGTTCCACTTAAACGACAACTCCTGACATTGGTGACTTACCCGGGGGGCACAGAGGAGGTGAAGAGTAGACTGGCCCTCGCTGTTGGGAGAATATTCCTCCAAAGCAGTTCGAGGCTCTGTGACAGTCTATGCCGGACCGGGTTCAGGCAGTCGTCGATGCAAAAGGGATGGCACAACTCGCTACTAGCTCGTTCCGCGGCTCTTTTGGTCTTATTCTATGCCCTCTCTTATGGGAATTTCTTTAATGTATCCAAGTAAGTACTGTACTCAATGATTTCGTGGTCGAGTCGGGGAGGCAAACCCCTGTCACTGCGGCTGACAAATCCGAATCACCAAGACTTTTGCAGAGGTATCCACAAATTTTCTTCGGCGGCTATTCAGGTACCGCGTCGTAGTCTCATAGTCATCGTACTGTGGTGTGGTGTGTGGGGGCCGGATTGGAGGCCAATCAGATATTCCGCACAGCTGCAGGTATCTATATAGGTTCCTATATAGTTCAAAGGGGGGGGTAAAAAAACGTTTTTTTCCCGCTGGGCGCATATATAATGCTGTGGAGGGACTTCATGGCCCAGCAGCGCCGTGACTGCGAGGAGAACTGTACGGCTACTGGGTTGGGCAGTCATCTTTACTGTCGTCGTTCGCTTACTGGCCACTGCTCGCCAGTTCCCAGCTAGATAGGTAGCTACTTGGTGGCTACCTGGTGACACGGCACTGGACGGAGCAGCGAGCCGGGCATTGCAGTCGGAGCGAGCAGGCTTCAGAGCACTGGCCGCAGCAGCGGGTCGAGAGCTCGGTGACCTGGAAAGCAGAGTTCACGGCTTTTTAAAGTAGCACATAAGTGGATGCTGACGCTGGACACTCACGTACGTTGCTAACGACAGCTGACAGATGTACTCGCGGGATTCGCTCGTTGGTATCGGCCGTTGGTACCGCTCGCTGGTCTCGTTGGATTCACTTGCTGCTCTCGCTGGGTTCGCATGCTGCCCTCGCTGGATCCACTTGCAGGATTCTTTTGGTGCTCACGCTAGATTGTCTCGCTGCTCTTGCTGGACTCGCTCGCTGGTCACGTCTGGATTCACTCGCCAGATTCGCTCGCTGGTGTTGCCGGATTTCCTTCCTGCATTTTTCTTGCTGCCCTCACTGGATTCGCTCGCTGGTCTTGCTCGCTGGTCACACTGGATTTTGTTGCTATATTCGCTCGTGTGATGCCCCCGCCGGATTCTCCCGCCGGATGAGCTCGCTGAATGCACTCGCCGGCGGCGGCTGTCGGCGGATTCTGTTGCTAGATAGTTTTCGGTGGACATCGATTGCATATAGCATAATTTATGTTACACACGCAACAACGGTACTTTTGTTCTTTCTTTTGGTCGGGGATGGAACCTGGGGGAAAGGGCCTGGGGTTCCGCATTGCTGTTTGCGGTGCACCGGATCTTGGCCCACGTTTCTGTGTCGTTCCGCGGCGGGTGATGCTCCGTGATCAGCGCGGAATCGCGACCCGTGACGCCCCGCGACGGAAGGGTGTGTGCGGGAGCGTGGCCTCCGGGGCTTCGCCGGGCGCAAGCAGTAGATGATGATGATGATTCATTAATCGTGTGCGACCCTATTGGATCACGACGATATTAGGCGCAAGCAGTGGGGGCGGCGGGCGAGTGAGAGATGGCTCCAAAACTGCGAGTGACGACCAAGTGAAGCTACTGCAGAGCGCGCATCGTTGCAGAACTTCGAAATCGACCCCGCCGCAACAGACAAAGGCTCCACCCCTTTGTCTCTTTTTCTCTCCTCCACCCTCCACCAACACCTTCACCCAACCACCTATGTATTCGTCCACCCGTCTCGACCCAACAACCATCTCTCTCACTGCAATCTTCACAGCAACCACATCGACAGCAACGATGCCTGGTACTCTCCCTCGTGTCCTCTCTTTCTCCGCCCGCCGTCGCGCCACGGGCAAACATGTTCCGGTGCCGCTCCGGTTCATCACCAGCGTGGCCGCCGACGCCGGCGCCTACGCCGACAGCTGCGACGACACTCCCCGCGCTGCCGAAACCGTGCTCACCGCCCTCCGGGCCACCCACCGCGGCGCCGAGGCCGTCTCCGCCATCGAGATCGCTCCCGACACCGATGACGTGCCCGCCGACGCTGAAGTCGTCCTCGCCGTTACCAGAGTCGTCCTCGCCGCTGCCGATGCAGTCAACGCCGCTGCCGAGGGCGTCCCCATCGCGGTCAGCCGCATTCCCCCGGCCCAGCGCCTCAACACCAAGGTCGCGCCGCCGCCGGGCCTTGGATACGCCGGAGAGGTCAGCGACTACGCCTTGGCCTTTAACAAGTGGCGCCTCGGCTTCGGTCCGATGCCCACTATCGCGGCCTAGAGCGTCGACCCCCCCCCCTTCTTATGGGTTTTATCTATACCTCATATGTGAGAGAATAAACGGATGATGATCCGTCTTTTTTTTTCTTTCTTTTTCTCCGAGTCTCGTAGTCTGCCAGAACCGATGAGAATCGTGATCGCATGAGTGCTTCAGCCCGAGGGAATCTTAATACTTCCAGCTGAATCCACCGGCTCCCAGAATCCATCTGCCCGGGAGGTCCAGGGAATTGCAACCAATGCAGGTCGCGGCATTCCCCTAGCTCTGTCCACTTCCATCGCAGACTGGCGATAGACGCACGGCCAGCTAGCCAAATCCTTCAATACCCAGCCAATCCTTTAAATAATTCGGTTTCAGTTCCAGTGGCTACTCGTTCCAATGCTGCTGCGGAAACGCCCAACATATGACCGCCACTGGCACAACGTACACTACGCCGAGCCCAACATGCTCCGAACCCAACATGCTCCGAACCCAACGTGCTCCGAGCCCAACATGCTCCGAACCGAGTCGACGCCACCGCTGCCACGGATTTCGCGCCCACACGACCCTCCCCACAGACGTGCTGGCATCTGTTGGTGGCCATTGATCGCATGCGGCCCTATCGGACCATGGCGATATTAAAGCGTTGGCATCTGCGGCGAGCAGTCAGCTGCTGCATCTCTGGATATCACTCGCTCAGTATCCCGTGCTGACTAATCAGCGGCTAGGGTGCCAGTCACGAGCTGGTACACCGTGTACCCTGCGGAGGCGTACACAGTAAGTTTGGCGTCTGCATCCACTCACAGGCTACATACATACATATGTAAGCACTGGCGATGAGCCTCAAGTGACTCAGGCCCCGGCGCTGGCCAGGAATCCTTCCCTCCTTTACCGCATTTGGATCGCCCGCCAGCCGCACGACCGCCCAAGCCTGACGCTGCGACTGCGCACACAACTTCCCCACCTTCGCTCGCACAGATCCTATCGACACCTCACTCCACAGCTGCGCCGGCCTTCTCCTCCCCAGTCTCCACACGTCGTCACCCATTTGCGCCCGACAACTCCCCAGCGCGCGCCCACCCACCTCAGCAACGCAACGCAACGCTTCCTCGTCCCCTTTGGCTGGCTCCTGCGCCGATTCTGCCGACTTGTCGCTTTCCGTTTCTCCCCTCCGGCGCCCCGCCACGTGCAAACCCCACTGCGCCGCCCTCCCTCCTTCTGCCGCATTATATAGCAAGAAACGAACAAGTCTCCTCGCTCTTCGGGGTTGGGAGTCCCACATTCAAGACATCGATTATTAACAAAGCCGGGTGTTTGTCGCTTTCAGTCGTGCCTCGCGCCCACATCATCCGTCTCTCGTTCCCCGTTCGCCCGTGGGTCCGCATAAGTCCGCCCGTTCGTCGCTCGCCCTCCCTGTGAAGCCCTCTCCTCTCCTCTCCTCTCCTCTATCCTGCAAGATCCCCTCCGCCGGCCCCGCGCCTCTTCCGTGACTCCTCGCACTCCTCGGTCTCCTCAGTGGAAGGTTGTCCCTCCGACCCGACCCACGTCCCGTGTTCCCCGTCCCCCCCCCCCCCCCACTCCGCCCCGCATCAATCCTCCCACTCCACTACAACTACTGCTGTTCGTACGTGTCTGCGCACCAGCTTCGCAAACAGAATCCATCTGCGACACCAACCCAAGACAGCCAGTCAACCAGCCGTCCTGCCGAATAAAGCCAACAGATCCTACTCGTCTCCCCACTCCCCTCCCTCCCCTCGCTCCTCTCCAGAATCCCATAAACAGAACCCAAGGAACCAAAGGGCTCGCCATAAACAAAACGTAGGTTGGAGAAGGACCGACCTTCATCTGCCTCTAAGACTTCTTGCTTTGCTTACAGCTTCGGTTCCAGCTTCGGCTCCGGCTTCAGCTTAGTTCTTCGCTTCCCCGCTCCCCGTCGGCATCGCGAAGCCGAGCTTCGAATCAACCTGTAAACAGGACCGAGAGCTATCGTGATCTTTGAAGCTCCACCTCTCTATCTCGCGAGGAAAGAGAAGCAATCCGGATATCATCCGTGCCTGGATCTCAAAGTCCAAATGTTGTACTCTCCCCTTTCTCCTCCCTGGCTCATTCCCGCTCAACTCTTCCTGCTTTTTATTTCTCGCTGTATACACTTCCCCGCATCTTCCCCCACTGCCTTTTGGCTTTAGTGTACCCCATCTTCCCGTATCCGACGGCTGCTTCAGTGCTGTTGTGCTCATACATCTGGCCGCGTGTGCAGACTTTCAGCCTTTCAACTTTCAGCCTTCTCGCAACTCTACCCCACCTATACGTTCCCAGCGCCACCGCCACCGCCACCGCCACCGGTACCAATATTCTGGTCCCATAATCCATTTAGGGATGTCTGGTCACTCAGAGGAGAGTGGCATGGGCGATAGTGGATACGAGATCCTGACGGACTCAACAATCCTCACCGACGAGGAAGATGAGACCTCGTCGGTAGCCTCGATAGACGACGAAGATCTGCTGGGAACCGACTCTGGCTCGCTCGTGGGCAGTGTAGCTTCACTGCTCGATCGTGCGGAAGAAGTGGAGGATGGACACGACCCGGATCCAATTCCTGCTTTCGGTGGCCTTGACGATCATCACCACAACTGTAGCGGTACGACGGCTAGGAACAGGAATGGGAGCTGTACTCCGGACGAGGAGATCGTGTTCGACGAGCCCGTAGACTTCTGCGGGGACTACATCGCGGTTTCGCAACGACTTACGAGTTTCAACGAAGTCGAGAGGGCGGAGATCTGGAAAAGTTTAGGCAATCACAGCACACCGCCACCGCCACTCTACTCTACCATCCGCCAATGCATGAACAGGGAGCTTCTCGAGGCGGACGAGCCCTTTCGCGTCCTCTACATCGGCTCGCTGTCTGCGAAAGAGGAGATTCAGCACAAGTTGGCGGGTGCTCTCGCTGCCGCCATCTCGGAATCTGCGATTTCATCGGGATCCTGGGATGGAGTCAAGTCCCCCCGGTTTAACATCGTGCCGATTACGTCTTTCGGATCGAGGAGTAATACGCCTGACGTGGAGCTCGTCAACAGCAGCGGACTGGACATGACTTTCGACGTGTGCAATATCGCCAAGGCGACCAAGAACCCAGGCCAGTTGGACACTCTGTCGTTGTGGTTGAACGGAAACCAGAATATTACGTCGGTCCACAGCGAGCAGGGCGCTCGGCTGAAGTGTGCGGGATGGAAACTCCCTCACCTAGCCGTCATCTACTGTTCGGACGCCGACAACCCCCAATGTCTAATGGCCAGGGCCTGCGCGCGGATGTTTTTGGCCAGACATTCAGTGGCCACACTGGTGATCACCCAGAATCCGGCATACTACAATGCGGCTGAGCAAGCTCCGCTGGACCCACGAAGCATCCATTTGTCCATCCAATCGGACGAGCGGGAAGTAGGTGACAACAACGACAGCAAGAGGTCGATCGTTCATAAAACGCTTCCGGTTGACCTTTCGACGTTCCTTAGTCTCAACCTTCGCCAATTGAACCGCAGTTTAGGCTGGATCACCGGATTGTCTTTCAACAATCTTAACCAACAAGTTAATGATCTACAGATGATGCGAAGGCAGTCGTCAAGAGGAGTCGGTTCGGCGATGGCGAGTTCGATGCAACAGGATGTCGAGAGAGCGCCGCAGGGCTGGGAGAAGGTTGATGGCAATGGTATTAGAGGCTGGCAGTGGATACGGGATATGGGCACCCATTACGAACCGCGGAAGCTGATGCTGGCCGGTTGGATGGTCTTCTGCGGCATCGCTGTGGGGATCCTTGGGATTACGTGCATGAAGGCGACCGATTTCACCACGGACGAGGTTTCCATGATACCGACGGTAGCGACTATGTTTTCCATCACCACTCCGAGCGTTACACTTCAGCACACCGCTTCGTCTTCGGTCGCTTCTTTGGCTCCTGTGCCCGTCAGCGTCTCTTCTCCAGTCGCCGCCATGAGCGTATCCGTTGCTCCGCTAGTCGACTTCAGGAGCCAGCCCCCCATTACTTTCAACCCGTCCGATCGTTTCCAGATCGACATCATGGGCTACAACCATGTCATTGTCCAGCCGCCCCAGACATACCTCCAGCTGCGCCGACCACCACCGCTCTTCGTACAGGTAACACGCAACGAGGATTCCGTCGATGCCTCGCTCTCCCAGCTCGCCGACGGCTCGTATGCCCTCAACATCGACGAAGGCGATGCTTGGGGAGTACTGAAGGTGGCGCTCTGGACCGAGTCTAAGCCGATCGTCAAGGGGGATATCGAGATCGAATTCGGCACGCCATGGATGGAGGTGTCACGGTGTATGAGTGCGGTTGAGCAGCGGCGGGCCCAGTTGCAGCAGCTCCTCAACCAAGCGGCCATCAACGCGAAGGAAACCGCAATCGATTTCACACAATCTGCTGGACATAAAGTCGCCGAGATAGGATCCATTGTGCTAGCCAAGGCGAAGGACTATTCCGGCGACGTTCCGAACGGGCTGGTAAAGCTACGCCAGGACGCGATGTCATTGACCAACAAGCTCAAGAGGGCTTCGGCCGAGAACAGCGACAAGTACGTGAAAAAAGCCCAGAACCAGGCGAAGACCATATGGGAGCGCCGCCCGTTTGGCAACAGAGTATAGTGGGGGTCTTTCCCATTCTGCGGTTGCGCTGAGTCGTATGGCATATACACGAGATTTTTCCTCTATTATTGCTCGCTTGTTGCTCTTCGCTGTTCGCCGTCGGGGTGGTGCAGCCCGTGTACGTTTCGAGTGTGTGTTGATGAAGGTTGGTGGAGGCGGTGTTGATGGTGGCTCCTGCGCAGTTTCATCGTCATCGTGTCTCGCCGGGAATGTCCGGCTAACCCTTTTTGCTTTCTCCGTGGTTCTTTATTGTTTTTCCTTCTTTTCTATCTCTCTCACTCCCTGGGTTTCCTTGGGGCCATTGCTGCGGCGGGAGAAACTCGGATTTGGCTCTGCTTTTTCGTGCATGTACCTCGTGCTCATACCTGAGCCCCCCCCTCATTTTCTTTTGTTTAATTTGGTTTCAATTAGTCACAGGTGGAAAAGGGGAGAGATTGGTCTCCGGATTAGTCATTGGTCATTGCGGGGTGCGATGGAGAGTGGTTGGAATGTCATGGTTGCGGTCGTGGCGTCTTTGTCTTTGTCTCTGTTTATGAGTTTTTTTTCCCCCCTGCGTTCGCTATTTCAGTTTCGAATAGCTTGACTTCTCCTTGGCAATTTTTTTTTCCTCTTTCTTCCACTTTTTCCCTTCGCTTCTATTCTGCAGGCCCCGAAAAGTGGGCTTCGGTAAAGCTTGCGACGTAGGATAGCATCCCGCTACGGAGGCCTAGATATAACGACCAATGTAACATGTGATTGAATTCTGATCCCTGAACAGCAAAATGTAAAAACTCGAATCCAGAGCCAGCGACGCAAAATCAATTAGGTTTTTTTATTGTCGCTTACAGATGGTAAATAACACCTTGGAAATCCACCTCCTTTCGTCCATTTCTCGATTGGAGGTGTTCACGGAATAATGGTCGCGGTAGCAGTAGTAGCAGTAGTACCGTAGTGATAGTTGCACCATTTCCACGGCGAACTCTACAGGGCAAAAGAGGTAACAATAGAAGCCAGTGGTCGGTTGAGAAGGTCACCCAGTACATACCACCAAAACAGAAGCACCGTCGGGCATGCATTCGGGTATGCAGGTCGCACCGGCCGTCGGTTGGGGGGGGGGGGGGGGGGGGGGGGGGGGGGGGGGGCCCGCCGCGCGCGGGGGGGCAAAAAAAAATTTCCGTGGG
>Ga0307516_10009906_pt1 | contig 10563 bp, 11 predicted proteins | sample 19_EM_MG_FD_203310 | JGI IMG/M metagenome (GOLD analysis project Ga0307516, IMG submission 203310) | Populus trichocarpa ectomycorrhiza microbial communities from riparian zone in the Pacific Northwest, United States - 19_EM | ecosystem: Host-associated > Plants > Roots > Unclassified | place...
ACTTGTGAATCAACACATACCAATTGGGACACTTTGTTCAGGGAAACTGTAGGAGCGATCTAGAGGACGAGGTTGGTAGACAAGCATAGTAAGGTCTAACCGAACTCACCTGTGTGCCAGTTACTTCAAATGAACTGCTCGGCCACTCTATCTTCCTCATCGGGAGACACCTCGTCGATGTCGAGGTCCTATCGAATTTCATATGGGATGGCAGAATAATAGGAAAGGAAAGCTTACATTACTGTCCTGGTGTGCACCCAGAGTACTTTCAGGCAGGTTACTGACTTGTGCATGTTCACGGTAATAGCTGTCCAGTAGCTGGCTTTCCTGCTCATCCGAGTTGTAGTTATATCCAGGGTAAGGTGAGGAATCATGGGAAATGGGTTGCTGCTGGTGCATCGTGGACAGATCTGGTGAATAACTAGGAATTGATGCACTGTGAGACTTTGGAATTGACCCACCATGAGAACTTGGAGGAACGGATCCCCTGAAGGAAGCAGCAGAATCCCTGTGAGGAATAGTAGAGCCTCGGCGAGACGTGGGCACAACAGAACCTCTGTGAGACATAGGCATGACAGAGCCTCCATGAGACATAGGTGTGACAGAACCTCCACGAGACATAGGTACGACAGAGCCTCCACGAGACATAGGTGCGACGGAACCTCCATGAGACATAGGCGCAATAGAACTTCCACGAGACGAAGGCGCAACAGAACCTCCACAAGAAGTAGGTGCGACAGAACGATATGTAGGCACAGCAGACCCTCCATAAGACCTTTGCGCAACGGGTCCTGAGCAAGATGGCGGCGCTGTATGGTCATCGAAGTGTGCTGCATCACATTTTTCCAACTCTGCTAACCGAAAGCCATAGTGCGAATCTTGAACAGCTGCCTGATATGCAGGTGGAGGCACCCTATGAAGGTCTCTGGACCCCTGTAAACTCATGAGTAGTTGGACCTGTAAAAATGTAGAATCTTGCATACCAAATCAAGGCATGAACGAGTATCAATATCTGGCTCACGAGCAGGAGGCGCTTTGACACGGGGTTTTGGCTTCGGCTTCATTGGGGCGATGGGATTCAATGGTTCGTTGGCAGTAGCTTTTTCTAGCTGGGCAGCATGCGATCCTCTCGAAGTCATAGTCCATTCCATCTGAATTCGCTTGATATTTTGAAGGTGCATGATTTGACCGCCACTCCCTTTGTTCAACCTGATGGAGCGGTGCACAGACTGGGAACCACTGTTTTCTGTGCCACTAAGGATTTCATTATAACAGTTAGGAAATGAGTGCTCACCAACACTGGGATCGGCTGCTTCCCTCCTGGGCTTCTTGCGAGTCTTGACTCTGGCACCATTTGGCAACGTCGAATCTTCTTGAATTGACTGCTTGATCATCTGCGCAAAAGGGAGTGCAATTTTCAGCAGCGCGAGAACTCACCTTGATATTGTGTGTTGCACATTGAAACTGCATGTTCTAATGAAGCGACTGGCAGCTGGAAAGACTGGTCCGACAACAGATTCGGCTGAAGTGAAGGTGGTGTAGTTTGTCCTTGACAAGGCAGCTGAGGTAAAATCATAATCAACCGGGATAGTTAGTGAGGACGCTGCGGCTTGTGTATTGTATCTTCAGAGTTCGGTTTGCCCAAATAAAATGGAATGCAACTTATCTGAACAGTTCAAGGACTCCGGTGATTTGTCTTGCCAAAGCTAAAATATATGCGATGAAGTAGTCATTGCAAGAGTGGGATGTGGTAGTGAAGTGATGAAGATTGTGACTAGTTGGACTAGTTGTGACTCTGACAAGCCAACCAGATTCACCTGATTTTGATCAAAGATCGTACTGGTAGTATTCTCTAGTAGAAACAAAAATAACAACATATGGTAGTCCGTATGTATGTGATTCAATGAAGGCGAGGTCGAACATTGTGAGGTACATCTCCACTGTTGTATCCGCCTGTCACAAAGGAAGGTAATGTATGCTTACTATGCTTTGAGTCTCGTTGTAACAGACCATACCCATGTACATCCTTCGTGCCACTCCAATTTGACACCTGTTTCACTGTACCAAAACCCTCCAGCAGGATATTTCTGATAAGCATATAATTCAGTAGATGATTGGTATCGGACAGTCGCCTGAGTTGTGTGAGGAGCCTGCCAACTATTGAAGAGAGGGGCTGGAAGAACGGGGTGAAGTCATCAGTTACGATGCCTGGTTCATACTTCAACCCTGTTTTGAATCCAGCAAGAGCCGATGCATCTGTCTCGTTGGTCACCGAAACCCAAGTCTTCAAGACAGTTTTGCTGATGTGCTTGTCCTTGCGAAGGGTTTCCGGCCCAGCATAAAGGACACACATCCAAATGAGTACATAGACGAGGGATTTGATGTTGTCACTTGCAGAATGTGTTGTCCCATTCCTCGTATAGCTGTGAAGGATGTTGACAGACATGAATGGTATTGTCCCCTGAGCAAAATTGATGAATGAAGAGATGGAAATTTGAGAAGCACTTATGGTGCAGTCGCCAGGAACTGCGGGAAAAGTTTGGCCAAGAACAGTTGCGTAGTCAAAATCAATGAGGAGGCCACTATGTAAATGGCCAGCCCAAATCTGTTCACGCCTCTCAACATCCCAGCCCCAAAGGTTCTGCTCCATTGTCCCCCCCTCTCCGCTGTCACCAGCTACACCACTGAGGGCCTCTGAATGATGAGAGGTTTCACTGGCTCCATGGACTTGGCTCTCAGAATATCATACATCATGGTGTTGTTGACACTAACATTGCGATGGAGAATGTGATATTTTTCGAAGAGTACTCTGTGAGCTGTTGAAACCATTAGGTAGACAAATTAAGCAATGGGTTTTGACGTACTGTCAAGGATGTCGATAAGCACACTAAGGAGTTCACGAATGGATTTGAATTCCGATAGAGGGGTCCCAACTGGCTGCATAAGAATCTGGCGGTGAACATGGACATCACTGGAAAGGGTATTCAAGGGAATTGGACGGCGAGTATCTGTACGATCACTCGAGCCTCCAATCTCAACCGTCCAGGCAGCGATGAGACGAGGAACCCCCCTCAAGTCCTGATTCTTTCGAGAATATCCGTCTCACAATTTACACGACTCGCATGTGTCCAGGAGTCCTTGATCACGTAGTTCTTCTTGTTATGGTGGACATGCCAACATGATGTTCCCCGACCATGAATCAAGGAGTGGTAAAAGATGCACTTCACGATATCATATGTGAAGTGTGCGACTTGGATCTGTAGCAACAAAACTGGGGCAACAGCAATGCGGGGACACAAGCGTACCTTTGATAGCTAGTAGCTGGTTCTTGAAGTTGAGTGTTTGTTGAGTAGCGAGTAAGAGAGAACAGTTGAGACTGTATTGAACTAAAGAACTACAGGGAATCCTACAGAGTATATATACCTGTGGTACATGGTCTGTGCATAGATAAGTATTATTCTCGCCTATTTCACCATATTCCCATATGTAGTAAGTGCACTTTCCGTATACGTAGTTATCTGGAAATGTGCCTTCAACGTGCATCAGCATGTGTTAAACACATGCCTTGCTTGTGATAGTTCCGGCTATCCTGTGGAGCCGGTCATGTGATCTACCGGTATTCCAGTTGATACTACTCCAAATCACATGTAACTGTGATCTCTGGAAATCTCCAAGATTAGATAAGATAAGATATAATCATACGTTCTTGTCAACACTCCTCCTCGCTAAGATCTGAACTCTAGAAGGTTCAGTCGCAAGCGATTGTCTTGGAATTTCTGCCATGTTAGATTCTTTGTCATCATGTCAGCTTTCTGCTGATCAGTAGGAACATAGTCAAGCATGAAGATTTGTTTCTCAACGCATTCGCGAAGGAAATAATACTTTATATCGATATGCTTTGACCATCCTTCCATGACTGGATTTTGCGCGATATGAATTGCGCCTTTGTTGTCTCCAAACATCATGAAGTGTTGGAGGGAAAGATGACACTCTTGAAAGAGGGATTTGATCCATAGAATCTGTTGTGCGCAATCGCACATAGACATGTATTCGGCTTCTGTTGAAGACAGAGCCACTGTTGGTTGTCAGCGGGATCGCCAGCTAACCAAGTCGTTGCCAGGAAAAATAGCATAACCGCTGGTTGATCATCTTGTTTCACTATCGCCAGCCCAGTCAGAGTCAGAATAGCAATCCAGTGATGAAGCTCCTCCTGAAAAATGAAGTGCGAGATTTGGAGTTGAACCCAAATACTTCACAATGTGAAGTGCCTTCTGGAGGTGTTCTTCGGTAGGATTTGCCATGAATTGTGACATTTTGATTACGGCAAAAGCGATGTCCGGACGAGTTCCAAGCATGACGAATAGGAGTGATCCTATTACGGATTGATACCGTTGTCGTATTGTTGGACTTGTGTTGTAATCCTTTGGTGCTGTAGATGGTTGATACCCAGCAGGTAAAGGTGTGCGGACGTGTTTGACGTTTTCCATTTGAAAGTGTTTGAGTACTTTCAAAACGTAGGGATGTTGGTGTAAAACCATTGTATGTTTAATGCGATTGCGAGTTACTTGGAATCCAAGGTATTCTTTTACTGGTCCCATGTCGCGAGCTTCCCATACGTTTAGGAATGCGGTTTTCTTCTTCTTGAGAAGTTTGGCAGAGTTTGACATTAGTAGTCCATCATTGACATAGACGATGAACAGCATGATGCCTGATTTATCTTGGAAAATATAAGCTCCAGGATCTGATTTGGAACGTTTGAAGTTGAGCTTTAGGAGCAATTTGTGTAGCTCTTTGTTCCAAGCTAATGCGGCTTGCTTCAGGCCATAGAGAGCGCGCAATAGACGATATACTTTGTTGCTTGAACCGGGTACTTTGAAACCTTCAGGTTGCTCCATGTAGATTTCTTCATTGAGTTGCCCATATAAGAAGGCAATCTTTACATCAAGACTTTCAATTTCCCAGTCGTTTCGACATGCGTAAGCCAGAAGCAGTCGTACTGTTTCAAAGCGTGTGACCGGTGAGAAGGTTTCATTGTAGTCTTCACCATAGATTTGCGAAAAGCCTTTCGCAACCAAGCGGGCTTTAAATCTTCCGTCCAATTTCTTTGCGAATACCCAACGGCATTTGACGGGTTTTCGATCTGGCGGACAATCCACCAAAGTCCATACGTTTCTATCTTCGATAGATTTGATTTCTTCCTTGCATGCTTGTTCCCATTTCTTTTGTTCTTCCAAGGGATAATTCTTGACGTCCTTGTAGTGGTACGGAATCCCTTTGAGCGGTTTTACCGCTTGTTTCATGATGTAATTGAGAATGTAGTGCTTTCCCAGCATCATCATGGTATCAACATCTTCGTTTGGAACAACGACGTCTTCCATTTCATTCTCATCTTCATCCATGTTTGGAAGTGGAAGTACAATTGGGATCTCTGCAGGTGCAGGAATATTTCCTCCTGATTCGACCATTGGTTCGGGCTGAGGGATACGTGGTACACCTCGCTCTAGAACCGTTCTTGTCCATTCTCGTTCACTTGCAATTTCTCGTTCTATCTCCACTGGATTTCTTTGACCATAGACATTGTCCGGTCTGACCGGTGGATTACGAATTCGAGGGGGATTGCGACGGTGTGGAGCTGGTACATTTGGAAGTGGTGCTTCCGGAATTGGTCTATCACATCCCAGTCTATCTTTGAAATCGAAGAGATTTGGTGATAGTGGTCGTCTTGGTTGTCTAGGAACTGAGGGTCCGGGTTGTCTCTCCTGTTGAGGAGGTTCCCAGGATTGAGTTCTTCTATTAAAGACATAACCAAGTTCTTCTTCAGGGTGTCTATGTCCTCCTTGAGGAGCTTGCGTGTCATCGTCAATGACTTCCTCAATAGTAGGTTTAGGAGGGCATTGGGGTGGACTTTGTGGCTTTGTGGTGTCATTTGAATCATCACCATTTATATGACCGTCACCTGGTTGTGGTGGGTCAATAGGTGGAAAATCCAGATCGTCGGGTGGAATTTGGTGATTATTTTCATCGTTATTACCTGTTGCTTCTTCTTCAGAAGGATGAATTGGTTCAGGTATATCGATTTTCTTTTTCAACTTTTCTTCGGGACAATTTGGGAAGAGATTTTCAATGAATGTGGCTGTTGTTTCCACATATATAGATCTGTTATTCCGCAAGAAGCGATAACCTTTTGTTCCTGGTTCATAGCCAAGGAATATCATCTCTTCGGCTTTCGGAGTAAGTTTGTCTTTTCGCTTGTCCTTTGGAATATGGACATAAGCTAGACAACCGAATACTCGAAGATAGGATATGTCAGGTTTCTTGTTGAATAGGAGTTCAACAGGTGTTTTCCAGTTGATGCGACGCATTGGTGTTCTGTTGTAAACATGAACTGCGGTGTCAAGGGCGAAGTTCCATAGGTTCTTCGGTAGACATGCTGCATGTCGCATTGTTTCTTCTTTCTCGAGTAAGGTCCGATTGAACCTTTCTGCGCGACCATTTTGTTGTGGATGATCCGAAACGGAGAGTTGTTGTTCTACCCCTTTAGAGGTGAGGAAGGTTTTAAATATGGTTGCCATAAATTCTCCTCCTCGATCAGAGCGTACTCAGAGTAATGAATGACCAGTTTGCTTCTTAGCCCAGGTTACCCAGGTAGAGAATGCGGTAGCAGTGTCCGACTTTAACCGCAAAAGGCAAACGGTCCCATATCCAGAGTAATCATCAATGATCGTGAGACAATACTTGTGTCGATAATATGACAAAACGGGGAACTCGACCAGGTCGCAGTGTACCATTTCAAGTATTTTGTCTGCTCGTTTTTCAGAAGATGGAAAGGACCTTGAAGGCATCTTGCCAATCTGACAATCAGGACAGAGTGGTGTCTTCGTAGGTATGTCCAATTTCTCAATACCATCGGTAGCGCGAGTAGCATGCCGCATAGTTTGAGGGTTAGGATGACCTAGACGACTATGCCATAGATCATAAGAGTTGAAATTATTTGTTACGGTTGCACATTGCACCGTTGAGAGGGATTTAATGTCCAAATCCATGAGAAGTCCAAGAGCTCCAGTCTGATGTATCGGTTTCCCATGGAACCAATGGAGGTTGTTTCTTGGAATTAACCTAGTCCCTTCCAAGAAGACTTCATTTCATGAATCGAAGACACGAGTTATCTTCACGTCAGCATATAGTTTCATTTTAAGCTTCGAGGTAAGCCATTGGAGCGAACATATACGTCTATCTCCAGATGGAGAATAGTATACGTGTCGAAGATAGATTTGCTTTTGAACATTGCCAACTTTAGCTTTGAAGGCAACCGTTCCTATGCCTAAAAACTGAATAACTTCAGCGCCAGCAGTACCCACATTGACAGGTTTTGGTAATTTCCTGTAAGTCAAGAAATCCGCAAGGAATGGTGTGGAATGATCGGTTGCACCAGAATCCATTAACCATAGACCGTCTAAATGTTTGTGCTTGGGGCAGTGTGATTCGGTTTTTTGTCTTGAATGGTTAGATGATAAGCAGGGACACTTGTCTTCACTCTCCTTAGAGGTGCACAAGGTATAACAGTCAAAGCTTTCATCGTTATATTGGTCACAAACAAAACCGTCATCCTGATACTTTATTGTCCCGTCATCGGGAGTTCGTGGTCTCGTAGCTAGTCTACGTGCATATTCCTCATCATCCCTTTTTCATTTTGCCAGGTCATTACGCACAGAACGTAATGTTGACTCTGTAGCAATTTGGGATGGAGTGAGCATGGACCAGCCTGTCTCGGGAATGTTAGAGACGGACCCAGCATCAGATTCATCGTCAGAGTCTCCTTGGAGCTCAACGATTTGAGCGGTTTGTTCTGCAGCGTTTTGACGCTGCTTGCCTTTTCCCTTGTAAGGCTTTCCTTTTCCTTTCTTTCCTCCTCCTTTTCCTTTTCCACCACCCTGATTCTTCGGTGGGAATGTGGAAGGGCCAGCAGCGGCGTTAGGAGTGAACATCTTTTTATAGTCGTCGCGGTGATCTGCGGTGCTATGACATCCAGAACACTTCTTGCATCTAGGGCGAGAAGGTCCCGCCTGTGCGTTTTGCTCCTTCTGTTCCTTTAGGTTTGGCATTATAGATTTTCCAGATTTTCTGGACCATTCTTCCATTATTTTAGGAAGAACCGAGTCAAAGGTTAACTGTTGAACACCAGCAGCGATTTGAGCAGCCATTGGATTGACATGTAAGGTGGCCAGAAGTGTGGAAGCAAATCCTTGCCAGTCGTTGGGTAAGGCGCCAAGTAGTAACATCGCTTGGGCGGAGTTAGGGAGTGTTAGGCCGTTGGAGGCCAAGTAACCAATCGTGGATTGCATCTGACTAACTGCAGGAGCAGGGTCTTGGTTCCCTTGAATAGTCATCTGAGTAAGGCGTTTGAACTCAACAAAGACACCGGCAGCGCCAGGAGTCCCGTAAGACGTGTTGAGTTGTGTCCACGCATTGTGTGGATCGTTTACGTTCATCAGATTCTGTCTGATGAGTGCGGATGTATAGTACGTGATCGTACCAAGGGCCTTGTCCCGATTGGTTTCATAAGTCGCCTGTTGCTCGGCGGTTGCACCACCTTGTCCAGCAACGACAGCGGCGACCTGTGTGTTGGCATATCGCCAAACTCCCATGACCTGTAAAAGCGATTTCATGGCGGACTTCCACTCCAAGTAGTTGGAGGCGCCAGTGAGAACGGGTGTGGTTTTCTTCATGTCTCCAGTGTTTCCAGACATAATGATTCTATTATATTCAGAAATCAAAAAGATTTAGTAAAATCAGTTCTGGTACATCGGTAGAAGTAGAAGCGGGAAGAAAGATTTCTTCTTCATCAGAAGATGAAGAAGTTTCGGACGTTGTATCCTCTTCTGTTGAAGATGAGGCATCCAAGGAATCCGTAGGTAGCGTAAAGGTCGAATATGACCATTGCCTAGGTAAAATGTCAAGGAAAATATCCAAATCGTAATCAGGACAGTAATGGTAATTAGAGACAACCAAGTTGCCGTCCAAAGACCAAAACTCGTAAGTAAGCATAGACCGTGAAAAAATTTCGTAAGGGGTAAAAAGAACAACCGGAGCCTTATCGTACAGGATGTAAGCAGAAACGGACTTTAAAAGTCCATTATCAGATTTTAAAAGCGGTCGACCTTTCCCGGAATAGGGAATAGGATGCCAATAGGGACTTGGGAAGCACCTAATCAAGGGCTCCTCCAGGAATCCAGGAATCTGATTGTTCTGCATCAACATCGATAGCTTCATCACCTTCTCGTCCAGCCTCGTGCCTGTCGTGCAGGAGTGCGAGATCGTCACATCGATCCTGACTAGACGGCCAGTGGGGCTGGAGTCCATGGAACGAAAACGCTCCATTTTGGTAGTCCACCATATCGAGACGGATGAGAGTGGTGTGAGCCACCCAGAGATCCCTGCTTTCCTCAAAGAGGAGACCGGGTCGCTCCATGCACGCGGGTATTGAGTACTGAGCTCATCGCGTCCTCTGCTTCCAGGTGTACCGGAAGTTGACTTCAAGCCAGTCGTGCCAGTCCCGAAGAGTCGGGATAGCTCCGGAAAATCGGTGTGCAGCGTAGAGAGGATGCCGCCATCTGCTGGCTGGCTGGTAGATCTCTGGGGCTGCGTCGATCCAGAACGCTGGGACTGTCGCGAGAGCAGGATCTTCATAGTGGAGGGATGGTAAGTCCTTCCCAATGAAGTTAGCTCGGGCGTGTGGCGTCGAGTACATATGGAGCTTAGCGGAGGGAAGAATATAAGATCCGTGGAAGGCCCAATGGACCTGCAGATTCTCTGGGTATACGAGGGCATTCTCCTCGCCGACCTGTCCTCTGACCTGGCCTTCTTCTGGAGCAAGGAAGGGGTTTGCTGAAAGAGGAAGAGGGGTGTCCTCAATGCGTCTCCGGTAAGCCGGGACTACAGCTTGGACTACTGTACCACCATACTCCTCGGACGGATGAGAGTCCAAGTGGGCGGCACGACCAATTCCACGTCGTAGCTCGACATAGAACTCTTCCCAAACTCCCTGTACGTACTGAGTCCAGACTCCTCCAGTGGAGGGTGGACCGTTCTGCTCCAGATCGGGCTGTATGTCAGCAGCGACTTCACCTTCTGCAATCACGTCAGGGCGCAGGCGCCAGCGCTCACGAAGAGCTGCACGGCGGTCAGCGGCATAAGAAGGTGGGGGAGTCGGACCTCATCGTGGTTGTACCACTCGACGATTACCAACTCTAACGATCCTTCTTCCCTGCTCGGTCCTTCCCCTTTCCTGAATCCGAAGCTCGCTCTCGCTCCTGGCTAGAGGTGCCGGGACATATTCTGGCGAGGTGCCTCAAGATGAATTCTGCCTGGAGATCGGCCTGGGCCTGTTCTCGGGCAAACTCCTCAAGTTGGAGTCGGATGTCTGTTCGAAGGTAATTGGCATCTGAAACGTTATCGATGAGTATCTCTTCGTCATACGGAAGAGATTCAATGATAACAGATTGCCAATGTCTGAACAAGACACGAAACTGGTAGGGCAAAGCCCACCGAGGATCAGGGACCGGA
>Ga0307516_10009907_pt1 | contig 10563 bp, 8 predicted proteins | sample 19_EM_MG_FD_203310 | JGI IMG/M metagenome (GOLD analysis project Ga0307516, IMG submission 203310) | Populus trichocarpa ectomycorrhiza microbial communities from riparian zone in the Pacific Northwest, United States - 19_EM | ecosystem: Host-associated > Plants > Roots > Unclassified | place...
CTCGGGTCCGGGTCGATGGCGTCCTTGGCCGGCTTGAACGCCGTGTTGAGCATCCAGTAGACGGGGAAGCCCGCGGTGGCGAAGACGAGGAGGCCGAGGAGGTTCCAGCCGGCCTTCGACTTCCGGCGCACGGGAGTCGGCCCGGGAGTCGTCAGCGTGCTCATTCGGCCTCTCCGATCTTCAGCATCTGGCGCATGTAGACGGCGACGACACCAAGCAGCAACAGCACGGTGAGCAGGGCGATCGCCGAGCCCTGGGCGTAGTCGTTGACCACGAAGGCGCGGTCGTACGAATAGGTGGTGAGGAGTTGGAACTCGGCCTCCGGGTGGCCGTTGCGCATCACGAAGACCTGCGGGAAGACGCCCATGTCCCAGATGACGGACAGGGTCGTGAGCATCACGATGATCGGCTTGAGGATGGGCAGGGTGACATGGCGGAAGACGCCCCAGGCGCCCGCACCGTCCAGCCAGGCCGCCTCCTCCAGTTCCTTCGGGACCTGGGTGAGACCCGCACTCAACGTGATCACCACGAAGGGGATGGCCCCCCAGACCACCAGCAGCATGATCACGGCCAGCCCCTGCGGCCCGCTGGCGAACCAGTTGTGGCCGATCATCTCCACTCCGGGGAGCTTGCTGAGCAGCGCGTTGAGGATGCCGTAGTCCGCGTCGAACAGCCATTTGAAGACCGTGGTGGCGACGATGATCGGCATGCCCCAGCTGGCCACCAGCGCGATGTTGACCAGCGTCTTCACCCAGCCGGAGACCCGCTGGAGCAGGAGGGCGATCAACATCCCGGCGACCATGGTGAAGATGACACAGCCGGCCGCGAAGACGATCGTGCGGACGACGACCGCCCAGAAATCGCCGTCGGCCAGCACCGTGGTGAAGTTGTCGAACCCGACCGACTCGGCGGGCTGGAAGCCCCACAGCTGGGACTGCCCGAACTTCTGGAAGGAGATGGTGACCAGGCGGACCAGCGGATAGCCGAACACCAGCGCCAGGATCAGCAGGCAAGGGGCGAGCAGCAGCCAGGGGATGCCCGCTCCGCCGGCAGTCCGCCCTCTGGGTGGCTTCTCCGCCACGGTCGGGGGTGGCGGTGCCTGCCGCGGCGGCACCATGGCAGGTGTGGTCGTGTCGGCACTCATCGTGCGCTCCTCAGCGGTCCCTCAGGTCGTACGAAGGCGAAGTCCCGCACGCTCGCGCGGGGACCGGGCCCGCGGATCCGTACGAGAGGTGGGGCCCCGCCGGTTGCGACGGGGCCCCACCGGTGGTCACTTGGTGTTGATGACCTTGTCGATCGCGGCGTCCGCTTCCTTCGCGGCGGCCTCGACCGACTTCTTGCCGGTGCCGATGTTCTGCAGCATGGTCTGCAGGATCTGGGCCTTCTCGACCTGGCCCCAGCCCGGTGCCATCGGGACGAACCAGTTGGACTCGGCCGCGGTGGCCGGAACCGCCGTCGCCGGGTCCTTCTTGAGCGTGGCGAGGTCGGTCTTGTTGTTGGGCAGGTTGCCCTTGGCGATCAGGCCCTTCTGACCGGCGGGTCCGGTGAACGCGTTGATCCACTCGGCGGCGACAGCCTGCGCCTTCGACTTCACCGGGACGGCGAGGTCCGAACCGCCCAGGAAGACGGGGAGGTTCTTGCCGGACGGGCCGGGCATCACGAAGTTCTGGAGGTTGCCCTTGAGCTTGCCGGTCTTGTCGTTCTTCGGGTCCTCGGAGGTCGCGCCCTCCCAGGCCGCGCCGAAGATCATGCCGGACTTGCCCTGGCCGTAGACGATGTAGCGGTCGGACTCGTCCTTGGTCTTGTCGCCGTGCATGTACTTGTCGACGACGTTCTTGAACGCGGTGAGGCCCTTGACGGACTCGGGCGAGGAGAGGTTGGCCTTCCACTGGTCGCCCGACTCGACGGCGATGGAGCCGCCGGCGTCGTAGACGAAGGACATGGCCGCGTACCAGTCGCGGGTGGGCTGGTACCAGGCGCTGAACTTGTCGCCTTCCTTCTTCTGGACCTTGTCCAGGGCGGCGGTCAGCTCGTCGTACGTCTTGGGGGTGGACCTGACGCCCGCCGAGGCGAACAGGTCCTTGCGCCAGTTGGCGACGCGGCCGCCGGCGTAATAGGGAACGCCGTACGTCTTGTCGTCGTACGTCACCGAGGCCTTGAGGCCGTCCAGCCAGGCGGAGGAGTTGTCGAACTTCGCCGGGTCGAGGGGGGCGAAGGCGCCCTTGACCATGTAGCCGAGCATCTCGGTGTTGCCCATCTCGACGACGTCGGGGGCCTTGTCGGTGGCGAGGACCGCGTCGAGCTTGGTGTTCTTGTCGGGCCAGCCGTAGTACTCGTGGTTGATCTTGATGCCGGGGTGCGCCTTCGTGACCGCGGCGTCGGCGGCCTTGACCAGCTGCGGCCAGTTGTTCTGCGCGTCGACGGTGAGCCAGACGGTCAGCTCCTTGGCGTCCGCGCCGCTCTTGTCCGAGCCCCCGCTGCCGCTGTCGTCCCCGCACGCCGCGATGGAGACCATCATGCCCGCGATACCGATCGCGGCTATCAGCTTGCGCTTCACGCCACCCTCCTCAGGGATGCCACAAACCCCCCTGCTCCCACGTAGCCAAATGGGGCCAGGACCTGGACCAGTGGTGTAGACCAGTGGGCAGAGCTTGGCTCAGACCAATAGGGCTGTCAAGGGTGTACGAGTCCGCTCTCACCAGCCGTTATGTGACCTACATATGCAGGAACCTTTAAGTAAGAAGCCCTCAAAAATCGCCACCGTGAGCGGGCGAATCGGGTAGACCACTTCGCGTACCCCGATCCCGCCCGATGGACTAGACCAGCGGGATCCGTAACGGTATACAGAAGGGATCACGGAGCGTGCGGAGACCATGCGCCACGCAGCCGTGCCACGATGTGGGCCACCAGGAGCCGGGAAGGCGGAGCATGAGCACCGACGTCAGCAGTGCGGAGAACGAGGGTGGGGCTACCGTCCGTACCGCGCGCGTGCCCAAGTACTACCGCCTGAAGAAGCATCTGCTCGACATGACGGAGACGCAGTCGCCCGGCACCCCCGTGCCGCCCGAGCGCACGCTGGCCGCCGAGTTCGACACCTCGCGCACCACGGTGCGCCAGGCCCTTCAGGAACTGGTCGTCGAGGGGCGCCTGGAGCGCATCCAGGGCAAGGGCACGTTCGTCGCCAAGCCGAAGGTCTCGCAGGCGCTCCAACTCACCTCGTACACCGAGGACATGCGCGCCCAGGGCCTCGAACCCACCTCCCAGCTGCTGGACATCGGCTACATCACCGCCGACGACCGGCTCGCCGGACTGCTCGACATCACGGCCGGCGGGCGGGTGCTGCGCATCGAGCGCCTGCGCATGGCCAACGGCGAGCCGATGGCCATCGAGACGACCCACCTGAGCGCGAAGCGCTTCCCGGCCCTGCGCCGGTCGCTCGTCAAGTACACGTCTCTGTACACCGCCCTCGCCGAGGTGTACGACGTCCACCTCGCCGAGGCCGAGGAGACCATCGAGACCTCGCTGGCCACCCCGCGCGAGGCCGGCCTGCTCGGCACCGACGTGGGTCTGCCGATGCTGATGCTGTCCCGGCACTCGCTGGACCGGACGGGAGAGCCGGTGGAGTGGGTGCGGTCCGTCTATCGCGGGGACCGCTACAAGTTCGTGGCACGGCTGAAGCGCCCGCAGGACTGACGCCACGACAGTACACGCGGTGGAACGCGACCACCCCTCCGCGGCAGCCGGCCCTCGACTGCGCACCCTACGGACGACCGCTGTTGACGGCCGACACGGAACTGACACATACCGGTATGCGGACGAGGGGTTCCATATCCGCGACACCGTGACCTAGATTGCCTGCGCATTACACAGGTGATCACAGGTGATCAGCGAGGGGACGGAGTCACCCGATGTCGAATGATCCGGAAGTGAGCAGAACGGTGGTGACACCCACTCGGGTCGCCATCGCCGTCTGCCTCGTCGCGCCCTTCGTGGCGATGCTGTGGGTGGGGTCATACGCCAAGACGGACCCCGCGTTCATCGGCATCCCGTTCTTCTACTGGTACCAGATGGCGTGGGTGCTGGTCTCCACCGTGCTGACGGTGATCGCCTACAAGCTGTGGCAGCGTGACCAGCGCGCCCGCTCGACTCAGCAGGGCGGTGCGTCGAAGTGAACGACGGCGTGAACGGCGTCGCACTCGGCGTCTTCATCTTCTTCTTCCTGGCCGTCACGGTCCTGGGCTTCCTCGCCGCGCGCTGGCGCAGGGCCGACGACGAGCACAGCCTCGACGAGTGGGGCCTGGGCGGACGCTCCTTCGGCACCTGGGTCACCTGGTTCCTGCTCGGCGGTGACCTGTACACGGCGTACACCTTCGTGGCCGTCCCGGCGGCGATCTACGCGGCGGGCGCGGCGGGCTTCTTCGCGGTGCCCTACACGATCCTGGTGTACCCGCTGATCTTCCTCTTCCTGCCCCGTCTGTGGTCGGTGTCCCACAAGCACGGATACGTGACCACGTCGGACTTCGTGCGCGGCCGCTTCGGTTCGAAGGGGCTCTCGCTGGCGGTGGCCGTGACCGGCATCCTCGCCACGATGCCGTACATCGCGCTCCAACTCGTCGGCATCCAGGCGGTGCTGGACGTGATGGGCGTCGGCGGCGGCGAGAACACCAACTGGTTCGTCAAGGACCTGCCGCTGCTGATCGCGTTCGGTGTGCTCGCGGCGTACACGTACTCGTCGGGCCTGCGCGCGCCCGCCCTCATCGCCTTCGTCAAGGACACGCTGATCTACATCGTCATCGCGGTGGCGATCATCTACATCCCGATCAAGCTGGGCGGCTTCGACGACGTCTTCGCCAAGGCCGGTGACGCGTTCACCCAGGTGAACCCGGCGACGGACAAGCCACGCGGCGCCCTGGTCCCGGCAGAGGCCGGCCAATGGACGTACGCCACGCTCGCGTTGGGCTCCGCGCTGGCGCTCTTCATGTACCCGCACTCGATCACGGCGACGCTGTCCTCGCGCAGCCGCGAGGTGATCCGCCGCAACACCACGATCCTGCCGCTGTACTCGCTGATGCTGGGCCTGCTCGCACTGCTGGGCTTCATGGCGATCGCGGCCGGGGTCATGGTCACCAACGGCCAGTTGGCGATTCCGCAGCTCTTCGAGGACATGTTCCCGGACTGGTTCGCGGGCGTGGCCTTCGCGGCGATCGGCATCGGCGCACTGGTCCCGGCGGCGATCATGTCGATCGCGGCAGCGAACCTCTTCACCCGCAACATCTACAAGGACTTCATCAAGCCGGACGCGACGCCCAAGGAGGAGACGCGGGTCTCCAAGCTGGTCTCGCTGCTCGTGAAGGTGGGCGCCCTGGCCTTCGTCCTGACCATGGACAAGACGGTCGCGATCAACTTCCAGCTCCTCGGCGGCATCTGGATCCTGCAGACCTTCCCGGCCCTGGTCGGCGGCCTGTTCACCCGCTGGTTCCACCGCTGGGCACTGCTCGCCGGCTGGGCGGTCGGCATGGTGTACGGCACGGTCGCCGCGTACGGGGTCGCCTCGCCGACGCAGAAGCACTTCGGCGGCTCGGCGAAGGAGATCCCCGGCATCGGGGAGATCGGCTACATCGGTCTGACGGCGTTCGTCCTGAACGTCGTCGTCACGGTGGTCCTCACCTTCGTCCTGAAGGCCCTCAAGGCCCCGGACGGCGTCGACGAGACCTCCCCGCAGGACTACACGGTCGACGCGGGCGACCCGGGCGTCGCGACGGAACTGCCGCCGGCCACGGCGGAATCCGCGCACTGACCCCACGCCGGGCGACCAGGGAAAGGGCCGCCGCGGTCCCCTCCGGGGGCTGCGGCGGCCCTTGCGCTGCCTGATCGCGGCCGCCCTGCTCGCCGCCCCCGCCCTCACCGACTCCCCCGCGGCCGCGACGACCACCACCGCTTCGCCCGCCGTGCGGTCCGCCGCCGCGCCCAGCCCCGTACGGCGGCGGTGACGGCCGGACGGTCACCACCATCCAGGGCAACGCGGGCCGCGGCTCCGACAGCGTCACGATGAAGACGTACCGCTGGGTGAGCGCACAGGGACCGAAGCCGCCGGGCCGCGACAACAGCACGCTGAAGGTACGGGGCTGCGCCTCCCGCAGCTGAGCCGCACCCGGCGGCCGCCGGAGGAAATCCGGCGGCCCCCGGCCGTACCCCTGGTGCACACTCCCGGCATGAACCTCGCGATCCGGCAAGCAGCCGCCGACGAATACGACACCCTCGGCGAGATCACCGCCCGCGCCTACCTCCTGGACGACCTCCTCGTCTTCGGCGAGAGCGACTGGTACCTCGATGAACTGAAGGACGTGGCCAAGCGCGCCGCCGCCGCGGACGTACTGGTGGCCACACAGGGCGAACAACTCCTCGGCGGCGTCACCTTCGTACCGCCCGGCGGACCCATGGCCGACATCGCCCGCCCCGAAGAGGCCGAGATACGGATGCTCGCGGTCGCCCGGGAAGCGCGCGGACGCGGAGCCGGCGAGGCGCTCGTGCGGGCCTGCGTCGACCGGGCGAGGGCCACGGACGGCTGCGTCCGGATCGTTTTGTCGACCCAGCGCACGATGCGCTCCGCCCACCGCATCTACGAACGTCTGGGCTTCGTCAGGGTCCCCGAGCGCGACTGGAATCCGATCCCGGACCTCGACGACCTCACGCTCCTCACTTACGAGTTGACGCTGTGAGTTGACACTCCGCCACGCTCCGAAGTTGGCGCGACACAACATATGGGGGTGCTGTCGCGCACCGGCACAAGATGTATGCTCATGCTCGCTGTCGCCGCAGGGGAATCCGGTGCGAATCCGGAACTGTCCCGCAACGGTGTACTCATGTGCGCAAATGCCCGCATGAGAGTCAGTCCGAGGTCCTGCCGACAGTGCGCCCGGCCATCAGGCCCGGGTGCCCTGACGTCCGGGCCTCGCGGAGTGGGCCGGTGGACGCGACGCCGTGTGCGCTCGTGTGCTGCCCCCTGCCCGCTGTGAGGCCCCCTGCCGAGCGAGGGAGAGCCCCCACGTGACCATCGCGCCAGCCGATCCGGTTTCAGCGACAGCTGCTGTGGAATCCGACGGCCCCGGAACCGCGTTGCTGCGGACCCTGGCCGAGTTGACCGCCGACCTCCCAGGCGCCGACCCCGGCCGGGTCGCCGCCGCCGTGCTGCGTGGCCGGTCCGCGCGGGCGGACGAGTCGGAGCTGCGCGAGCTGGCCACCGAGGCGGCCGCCGGCCTCATCTCCGAGGACCCCGTCTACTCGCGGCTTGCCGCCCGTCTGCTCGCGATCAGCATCCGCGCCGAGGCCTCCTCCCAGGACGTCACGTCCTTCACCGGCTCGGTCGCCGTCGGACACCGGGAAGGCCTGATCGCCGACCGTACGGCCGAGTTCGTACGCCTCCACGCCGACCGCCTCGACACACTGATCGACACTCAGGCGGACGACCGCTTCGGCTACTTCGGCCTGCGCACCCTGCACAGCCGCTACCTCCTGCGGCACCCGATCACCCGCCGCGTGATCGAGACGCCCCAGCACTTCATGCTCCGGGTGGCGTCCGGCCTCGCCGAGGACGACACCCACCGCTCCGTCGACGAGGTCGCGGCGCTGTACGGGCTCATGAGCCGCCTCGACTATCTCCCGTCCTCCCCCACCCTCTTCAACTCCGGCACCCGGCACCCCCAGATGTCGTCCTGCTACCTCCTCGACTCCCCCAGGGACGAGCTGGACTCCATCTACGACCGCTACCACCAGGTGGCCCGGCTCTCGAAGCACGCGGGCGGCATCGGCATCGCGTACTCCCGCATCCGCTCCCGGGGTTCACTGATCCGCGGCACGAACGGGCACTCCAACGGCATCGTCCCGTTCCTCAAGACCCTCGACGCCTCGGTCGCCGCCGTGAACCAGGGCGGCCGGCGCAAGGGCGCGGCCGCGGTCTACCTGGAGACCTGGCACTCCGACATCGAGGAGTTCCTGGAGCTGCGTGACAACACCGGCGAGGACGCCCGCCGTACACACAACCTCAACCTCGCGCACTGGATCCCGGACGAGTTCATGCGGCGTGTGAACGCCGACGCGCTGTGGTCGCTGTTCTCCCCCGCCGACGTGCCCGAGCTGGTCGACCTGTGGGGCGAGGAGTTCGACGCCGCCTACCGCCGGGCGGAGGCGGACGGGCTGGCGAAGAAGACCATCCCCGCCCGTGATCTGTACGGCCGCATGATGCGCACCCTCGCCCAGACCGGCAACGGCTGGATGACCTTCAAGGACGCCGCCAACCGCACCGCCAACCAGACGGCCGAGCCCGGCCAGGTGGTCCACTCCTCCAACCTGTGCACGGAGATCCTGGAGGTCACGGACGACGGGGAGACGGCGGTCTGCAACCTGGGCTCGGTCAATCTCGGCGCGTTCGTGGCCGGCGGTGACATCGACTGGGAGCGGCTGGACGAGACCGTCCGCACCGCCGTGACCTTCCTCGACCGGGTCGTCGACATCAACTTCTACCCGACCGAGCAGGCGGGCCGCTCCAACGCCAAGTGGCGTCCGGTGGGCCTCGGTGCGATGGGCCTGCAGGACGTCTTCTTCCGGCTGCGCCTGCCCTTCGACTCACCCGAGGCGAAGGCGCTCTCCACCCGGATCGCCGAGCGCGTCATGCTCGCCGCCTACGAGGCCTCCGCCGACCTCGCCGAGCGCAACGGCCCGCTGCCGGCCTGGGAGAAGACCCGTACCGCCAGGGGTGTCCTGCACCCGGACCACTACGACGCCGAGCTCAGCTGGCCGGAGCGCTGGACGGCCCTGCGCGCCCGGATCGCCGCCACCGGCCTGCGCAACTCCCTGCTGCTCGCCATCGCTCCCACCGCCACCATCGCCTCGATCGCCGGCGTGTACGAGTGCATCGAGCCGCAGGTCTCCAACCTGTTCAAGCGGGAGACCCTGTCCGGTGAGTTCCTCCAGGTCAACTCGTACCTGGTGAACGACCTGAAGCGGCTCGGCGTCTGGGACGCGCGCACCCGTGAGGCCCTGCGCGAGGCGAGCGGCTCGGTGCAGGACTTCACCTGGATCCCCGAGGACGTACGGGCCCTGTACCGCACGGCGTGGGAGATCCCGCAGCGCGGCCTGATCGACATGGCCGCCGCCAGGACCCCGTTCCTGGACCAGTCCCAGTCCCTGAACCTCTTCCTGGAGACGCCGACCATCGGCAAGCTCTCCTCGATGTACGCGTACGCCTGGAAGTCGGGTCTGAAGACGACGTACTACCTGCGCTCGCGCCCGGCGACCCGTATCGCCCGCGCCGCCCGGGCCCAAGCCCCGATTCCCGTCCAGCAGCCGGCCCCCGAAGACGCGGTCGCCTGCTCCCTGGAAAACCCCGAGTCCTGCGAGGCCTGCCAGTAATGACCATCGAGAACAAGGCCGCACCGTCCAAGAGCCTGCTGGACCCGGGCTTCGAGCTGACCCTGCGCCCCATGCGCTACCCCGACTTCTACGAGCGCTACCGGGACGCCATCAAGAACACCTGGACCGTCGAGGAGGTGGACCTCCACTCGGACGTCGCCGACCTCGCGAAGATGACGCCGGCCGAGCAGCACCTGATCGGCCGCCTGGTCGCGTTCTTCGCGACGGGCGACTCGATCGTCGCGAACAACCTGGTGCTGACCCTCTACAAGCACATCAACTCCCCCGAGGCGCGCCTGTATCTCTCCCGGCAGCTCTTCGAGGAAGCGGTCCACGTCCAGTTCTATCTGACCCTGCTGGACACCTACCTCCCGGACCCGGAGGACAGGGCCGCCGCCTTCGACGCGGTGGAGAACATCCCGTCCATCCGCGAGAAGGCCGGGTTCTGCTTCAAGTGGATCAACGAGGTCGAGAAGCTGGACCGGCTGGAGACCCAGGCCGACCGCCGCCGCTTCGTCCTCAACCTCATCTGCTTCGCCGCGTGCATCGAGGGCCTGTTCTTCTACGGCGCCTTCGCGTACGTCTACTGGTTCCGCAGCCGGGGGCTGCTGCACGGCCTGGCCACCGGCACCAACTGGGTGTTCCGCGACGAGACGATGCACATGAGCTTCGCCTTCGACGTGGTGGACACCGTCCGCAAGGAGGAGCCGGAGCTGTTCGACGACCGGCTTCAGCAGCAGGTCACCGACATGCTGAGGGAGGCCGTCGAGGCCGAGCTGCAGTTCGCGCGCGACCTGTGCGGTGACGGCCTCCCGGGCATGAACACCGACTCGATGCGGCAGTACCTGGAGTGCGTCGCCGACCAGCGCCTGACGCGCCTCGGCTTCGCCCCGGTGTACGGCTCCGAGAACCCCTTCTCCTTCATGGAGTTGCAGGGGGTTCAGGAGTTGACCAACTTCTTCGAGCGGCGTCCGTCGGCGTACCAGGTCGCGGTGGGCGGCGCCGTGGACCTGGACGAGGACTTCTGATCCTCGGACGCCTCGCGGTCCTTCTGGGCCTCCCTGATCTGGCGGTCGATGCGGCTGTCGCGCAGGATCCCGACCACTGACGGGAGGACCAGGAGGGCGAGCATTCCGAGGACGGTGAGCATTGCGA
>Ga0307516_10009908_pt1 | contig 10562 bp, 12 predicted proteins | sample 19_EM_MG_FD_203310 | JGI IMG/M metagenome (GOLD analysis project Ga0307516, IMG submission 203310) | Populus trichocarpa ectomycorrhiza microbial communities from riparian zone in the Pacific Northwest, United States - 19_EM | ecosystem: Host-associated > Plants > Roots > Unclassified | place...
TCCGTGACCTCGCTGCCGCGGTCGCCCGTATCTCCCCAGAGGCTCACGTCCTCGTGATCTCTAACCCTGTCAACTCGACCGTTCCAATCGTCTCCACCGTCTTTGAGAAGGCCGGCGTTTACGACCCTCGACGAATCTTCGGTGTGACGACGCTTGACGTTGTTCGCGCCGCTCGTTTCGTGTCCGGTATTGTAGGAACGAACCCGGTTGACACTCCGATTACCGTCATTGGTGGACACAGCGGCGCGACTATCGTCCCTCTTCTTTCACAGTCATCTCCCGGAAAAGGCATCTCCGGAGAGGCCTACAACAAGGTCGTGAACCGCATTCAGTACGGTGGCGACGAAGTCGTCAAGGCCAAGGATGGTGCCGGAAGCGCCACCCTGTCCATGGCTTACGCCGGTGCCAAGTTTACCAACGCCTTGCTCCGCGGTCTTGCGGGTGAGAAGGGAGTGATCACTCCAACCTTCGTCAAGAGCCCGTTGTTTACTGATCAGGGCATTGACTTCTTCTCATCCAATGTCGAGCTCGGTGTAAGCGTTAAAAACTTTTACCCACCACGACCGCGCTGACATAGCATCCCGCAGCCGAACGGCGTTGAGAAGATCCATTCCATTGGAGAGTTGACTGCGGAGGAGGAGAAACTATTGGATGCGTGCTTGCCTGAACTGAAGAAGAATATCGAGAAGGGCAAGGCTTTTGTCGAGTCCTCTCCTTAATTTTACTTCTACCTACGTATGTCTTAAGGATATGATTAGAACGAGACCGCGAGATGTGGTGGACCATACCTAGCGGTGTTTGGTGTACCTGCTCCTGACTGTTGTGAAACCATCCTCGTCCGCCCCTGGAGGTTGGAGGTCTGGTGCGTGGTCTGAGCTATGCCCAACTTCGTCATCTGACACCCAATCGCCCTCTTCCTCGCCACTATCTGTATCCAACCCTCCAGGAGGACCTGCTTGGGCGATTATAGGTCTATTGGAAATTGCGTCGGCCTGTTGCTCCAAGTACTGTAGACCGGCCAGATCCCCCAGATGGATATCCTTCCACAGTTTCGTGATGTCTTTTGCAACGGATTCTGCGCTCGCGTCCTCTATTACAGCTTCGAACTCATCGTCCATGATCTGAAGGAGCATGTCTTCGATATATTCTGCATCGGGAGGCGTAGGCTGCTCTTCAAATGTGTCGACAATGACGGATGCCATCCATGTCCGCTTCCGAGTGGAATCCGGGCCACCCCAACTATTTTGCACGGCGATCCGCAGAGCTGGCCACAATGCGAGACAAGCGATGACGCCTTTGGCGAAGGAGAGGGAGACGGAAGGAAGAGACTGATTGGACATGTTTTGTGTGGTCGATGAAAGTTGAAATCACCAGCACTTCTCGTTTGATCTCTCATCATCGATTCACTTCCCACCAACGGTGACCGCGACGGCGACGAGGGATGGTCTCCTCATCACCTATAGAACCCGGGTCCGTAGAGACCAGCCGACCACCCGCCGTCAGCAGCCTCAAATCCCATTTCGAACAGATTGCCAACGCCAGCTCTCAAACCTCCTCCAACAAAAAACCTATAGTTCCTGGCCTTGGCTTACCCTCCAGTACCAGTGGTCTGTTGACAGTCGACCACAGGGTCAGCTCCCGCCAAAGATTATCTTCTGGTGATCTCCACCCCCAAGCCGATGACCGTGACGATGACCACAGTCCAGCGGGCCACCTCAGATCTTCCTCCTCCTCGTCGGACCTTAGGTCTTCTAAGCGACCCCCTCCTCCCCCTCCAACCCGCTCCTCCAAGCCAGCCTCTCCCAGTGCATCTCCCCGTTTGCGCCCCACCCCAATCCTCTCTCTCTCTCCTCCAAACCCGTCTGCCAGCCCAACCAAGCGTCCCCCTCCGCCAATACCCCCATCCCCCAATCCCAAGCCAGACTCACCCCTCCCACAAACTTGGAACGTAGTTTCCATGCGAGAGAAGTTTTCGAGGTTTGACGGTTCGAAGCATCCCGTTATAGCTATTACTGATCCTGGTGTCCCAAATACAACAGCGATACCCATCAACTTCAATCCACCCACCCACTATCGAAAACGGTCGATATTACCCACCAGTCTGAGACCACGGACAATTCGCAACTCTGGAATGGAGATCACTCCCCCGCTCCCCCACTTCCTGTGAGAAAGACTGGGAACCCCTCGACTTCTGATGCCACCAAACCGATTGCCGGGGGTCTCACAATCCAGATCGACTCGCCACAGGACCTCAAACCTTCTCGCACTCTTCCTCCACGCCCTCCGCCACGCTCCAAAAACGCAGTCTCCTCGTCACAATCAGCACCTCCACCCAGCACTTCTCATACCCCTCCACCTTTACCAGCTAGAAAGACCACTTCCGTTTACGAGGACATCATTCCCCCTTCAAGCGCCCCTGCCTTTAGCATCCCGGAAAATACAGCACCGGAAGCCATCATAGAACCTTCCCCGACTGTCCCTGAACGGAAGGTATTTGGAAGCCTCCCACCTCCCCCGAAACGGCAGATCGGCCTGAAGGACGACCTCCCAGAATTCAAGCGGCAGCAACAATTCTCTGACTCTTCAGACGAAGAAGAAGAGGAAGAATCTAAAACCAGAATTGACCTTCCAGACTCTAGTCGCTCGTCGCGGAAGCCCCCCTACGCAGATTTCTATCCGCACCCAGAATCGCACATTTCTGTCCCCCATAACAGCGTTTACGCCATAGCCGGCAGTATCGTCGCTGTTGTCTCATCCCACGCCGTCAAACTTTTTGACCTTACCATCTCCGAGTTGCCACTATATGCCCTGGACTTGAAGGACATCTCCCCTGATCATCGTTCAAGAAAGCCCACAAGTCTCTCTTTCAGAAACTCGCGTGCCCGTGGTGAAAAAGCTACCCTGCTCTGGATAGGAACAAAGGACGGTCATCTGTTCGAAGTGGACGTTCGTTCCGCAGCCCTCGTTTCTTCGAAGATAGCGGCTCATGCACAAGCTGTCACCAACATCTTCTCCACCGGTCACACGATGGTCACCATGGACGATAACGGAAAGGCCCTCATCTTCGCTCCGGATGGTTCCCAAGATTTCGTTTTATCCAGCGTTCATGCACGTGTAATACGAGTTGCCGATAAACAAGATTTTGTGAAACTCATCGCAGGAAGGCTGTGGACCTCGGCCCGGGAACCATCCTCCGGAACCACAAATTCCTCCCGTGGACCAATCGTGCGCGTGTACGACATCCTCACGTCGGGAAGCTCAGGGAGGTCCCTCTTGCCAACCGAACATGTTGGAACGGTAACGTGCGGAACCATGCTCCCATCGAACCCTGGCTGCGTTTACCTCGGGCACGAAGGCGGCACGGTCACAGTCTGGACTCTAGAAGGGGGACAGGGCGCACCCGAATGCGTTGATGTGATCAAAGTGGCGATGTCTGATATTCTCTGCTTAGCTGGCGTGAATGACAGGCTGTGGAGCGGTTCCAGAGCTGGACAAATTTCTGCCTACGACACTTCCCAGAAGCCGTGGATAATGACCAACTCTTGGGTGGCTCACAAAGATGTTCCCGTCACACACCTGTCTGTAGATCCTTGGAGTATATCATTGGTTGGGAAACTGTGCGCTGTCAGCATTGGCAGGGATGAGAGGATGAGGTTCTGGGACGGCCTGTTGGCCGTGAGTTGGATAGGTTTGTGCTGAAACTCGTTGGTACCTCGGCAGCCCGCTGATGCTTCTCTATACCGAAGATCACGAGTTGATGACCCGCGAAGACGAATACAGTTCCTACCGCGAGCTGAATGCGCTTACCGTTTCTTGGAACGTCGATGCCAACAAGCCGGACGCACTGACTGGCGATCCGACCAACGCAGACTTTTTGAAGGACGTTCTCGCCAGCGCAAACGCACCGGATATCATTTCGATCGGATTCCAAGAGGTCGTTGATCTCGAAAATAGGAAAGTGACAGCCAAGTCCGTCCTCCTGGGCAACAGAACCAAGACGCATGATGGCACGATGTCGCAGAAAGTATCCACCTCCTACAAGAAGTGGTACGACTATCTTGTCCTTTCCGTTCGCCTCGCACATCCGGGCACACCATACCATGTAGTCCATTCCGAAAACCTCGTTGGCCTCTTCAGTTGCATATTCGTCAAGGTATCCGAGCGAGCTTCAATCAAGGATACACATCTCAATGTTATCAAACGCGGCATGAGAGGTAATTTTGGGAACAAGGTGAGGAAAGCCTACACCTTCTATCGATCTGAATTTACGCTTTCTTAGGGTGCCATCGTTTGTCGGCTTATCATCGACGATTCCTCAGTGTGTTTCATCAATTGCCACCTTGCGGCAGGTCAGGACCAAGTTCGCCAGCGGGGAAGGGATGTTGCTGCGATTTTGGAAGAACGTGCCCTGTTCCCCGAACAAAGTAGTTTCGATCCCTGTGCCTTTGTCAACGGAGGGGACGGAACAATGGTTCTCGACCATGAGATCGTCTTTGTGAGTATTTATTCTCGTTGCGGCTTTCATGTCCTGAAAGTCGCCCAGTTCAGCGGAGATATGAACTATCGCATCGAAGCCCGTAGGGAAATGGTTATCGCTTCCGTACGCTCCGGGGAGCATCAAAACCTTCAAGTCCATGACCAGCTTCTGAAAGAGATGAAACTCAACCGCGGCTTTCGCCTTCGTTCATTCCAAGAAGGATCGATCAACTTCATCCCAACGTATAAGTATGACCCTAGGACAAACGATTTTGACACGTCCCCAAAGAAACGAACCCCCGCATGGTGCGACCGTATTCTCTGGAGAGTGCTCAACAGTTCCAGAGTCGTACAAACTCAGTATTGCCGTTGGGAGGCGAATATATCCGACCACCGACCTATATCCGCCGTGTTTAACTTGACGGTCAAATCTATAAACCCAGCCTCAATGGCCGCTGTCAAGAGTGACGTCGAAAAGGAGTGGGCGAGTCTTCAGCAACGACTTTTATCAGACCTCCAGAAGTTTTATATTGGCTGGGGAAATCACTAAAGCACTCTCCCGTCCTCGTTCTCACGCTCCCATGGACTTCTTTCCACCCATACCCCCCACCCCTCATTTGTAACACACCCACAAGAGCACTACTTATCCTCACTGTAACCCATACGGACTCCCCCAGATGTTACTACTTACTGTACCCTAATCCACTCCCTCTTGATCCAAATTTCCACCATCGTCGCTGCTTGAGGAGTCCGAAACCTCGGCGGCCACGCCACCTAGGAAGCGGTTTACTATGTTGCGTAGGATCCTTACCGGGAGCGGCTATCGTGGAGGGAGGAGGTTCAAGCCTCAGGAAAATCACAAGTGGGATGATTTCCTTACTCACCTCAATATCTGGGTCGTCGTCGCTCCCGTCTCCTTCTGCTCCCACGACGGGATCCTGGTCGGCGACATCTTGGTCGAAGTCGAGTACCCCTACTTCACCCTGCAGTTGGCCTGGCATACCCATATTTGGGTTCGGTGCGCCGTTGCCATCCGCTTCCGCGATCATCAAATCCTCCAGCGCATCTTCAGGCAACTGCGCTGCCAACTGTGCAAACTGGACAACCCCACCAGGGAACCGCTCGGCGAAATTGGGGTGCGCCCCGAAAAAATCCTACAATGTCACTAGCCTCGGGAGTGGCGAGGTGAGGCGCGGTGGACCAACCTGTAATTGTCTACGGAATACACCATCTGGTATCAGCCTCTCCAGGAAGCGTTCTTCCTCCCTCGCGTTCCGTCTCCGCGGTCGGTACCCTAGTACATCTTCGACACCCCGAAAGAAATCCGTGTTGTACTCGCTGACCTTCAGGTATGGGGGCAGAGGGTCGCATGCAAGCTGTCTGGAATTGAGGACTTCTTTCGGGATAAAAGAGAATAAGGGCCGGCATGTTTTTTCAAGGACGATGACGTGTCGATAAATCGAACTGTGGATCGTCGTCGCAGAGAGGTCCTTGTTTGAGCTCATTGGGGCAGAACTCAGGGATGGAAGTGAACTGATGCACCCCGACATCCAGGATGAGTGGTTGTCCCCCAGCCACAGGTCTCCCCATCTCTGGACATAGAGGTGGCAAAGTAGCTGCACGACTGCGTCCGCCGGGGTCGAAAGAGAACTTTGAAATGAGTAGCGTCAGGCGCGTGGGTTTCGCTTGAGGAAAATAGGGGTGCCTCACGATGAATCAACGTGCAATCTGAAAGCGGGTTCGGACCGAAGGTCCGCAGGTAGTGTGATATCCACCTTGTCTGCAAGAAGTGGCAGAAGAGAAGGAAAACGCAACACCGCGGCTATGAACGCCCGGTTACTTGACGTGTGATCCTAGAATTCCAATGACGTCAAGGGGCCGCCAAAAAAAGGTAAGCGATTTCACTAGCCTTCAACCCCGTAGCATCCTCGCGGATTTTCACCGCCAAGGCTTTGGTATACCACCACCCGGGCAGAGCTGTTGGGGCGAGCCTGCTCGCGGGGCCGTCTTGATTTGTTTCGAAGTATTCCCAAACATCCAATATCCAATCATGCATCCCTGCCTTTACTGCGAGGCCGTCCAGATGCAACAATGACCCATGTGGGTCGGTCCATGGATCAAGCGAATACAACAACTTGGCAAACTCGAACGACGTTCGGGTGCAACCCCGTCGGTGGAGGTCACTGTCAATTGTCAGGCGACAAGGTACAGTATGAATGGATAACGACCCACACCAATTGTCGATGGAGGGCCAAAAAGAATGGCCGATTCTCGACACGGTCAAAATCTAATCGGTGACACCCGCCCATGAGATTGAACGCCCCTACGAAGGCTCGCTCGTAACTGAAGAGGGCCCTATCGATGAAGTCAGAGGCGGTGCTGTATTCTGATATGCATCAGGTGAAGGAAAATGGCAGAGAACCGGACGCAACACCTTCCCGGTGACTGTACACTTCCGCTAGCTGAAGCAAGGTATCGGCGTGGTAAGGCTGCGCGCGTAAGAGGTGGTTGAAACCCTCGGGATCTACAGACCATCAGACCAGATTTTGGGACGTCCGTTTTATCACCTACCCCCAGACATGACAGTTTGCATGAAAGCCATAGTAATTGCCCGATACTTCTTCCCATACTCCACAGTCCACCATGCCTCTTCTGGACGATCCGACCATCCGTAGCGGAACGCTTTGTCCTCCTGTTCATCAGGCGTAAGCTGGCGAATGGACAGTCCCTCGCGCAGTTGGGCCGGCCACCAGTTTGGTTTGGGATTCGTCAGCGTTGATCTATGAGCCACATTCACTCGTTTTGAAGCTGTGCGAGAGGAAGCCTTCGAGGAAACAATGATCTTGGATCCGAAAAATTTACGCATTTCGAGTTCACCATCAAGATGTTGTGGGGAGATGCACAAAAGGGCCACAAAGCGGTTGTAGAGTGGTGGTTCGGGGTTCGAAGAGCCCCCAGCAACTGACTGGAGCCCGTGCGACTCGAGGGATAACTCAGCCAGAACCTTGTCGAAATCTTGGCTATCATTGGATCTTACTGCTTTGGCCTTCTGCTTCCTAGACTTCTTGGGAACGTTGGACCGGGGTGAATTTTGAGCAATCGGGTCGGTTGCAGGCTGTTTCTTTTTCTTCTTCCCCTTTCTCACTTGTTCAGCGTGACTCTCGACGAGCGATGACGGGACCACACACTTTCTTAGGCCTCGATAATTTATCGGTTGGTTCCTCTTCCTCGAGATCCTCGACTACGAGTGTGCGAAACTTTCGGTGTTCCCTTGAGCCTCCAGGTCGAACAGTCACAACGACACGCACCATTGTAGATCCGTCCACACTAGGGGGCGTCGCTTTGTCATCAATGTCGGGCCTACCTTCAGCAGGACGCAGGGCGGAAAGTTCCTCCTGTTCTCTAAGCTGCCTCTTGTTCAATCGTGAAGGCATGTGAGGGTCCGGTGTTAAAGTCGAAGACGATCGAGACCCAGTCACGGTGGGCCACGTACTACATTCAATATGTACTTAGTCTCCTCAAGCAGACCACGTAATAGCACCGACGATCCTGAGGGGATGTAGCGTATCCACGTATCAGATACCACACATATATAACGGGCTCGTAAATATACAAACAACCCAAACCATTTCCTCAGTTTTCGTGGTCGAACGCCCGTACCTTGGAAATTTGGTGTGGAGACGACACCGTGCTCAACTTTTTCACGACCAACTTCCTCCATGAGCCATTTCTCGTTGACTTTATCGTTCAATTTGCCGGTGACCGAAGGGAGGTCAGAGATCTAGTAGCCGCCGTTCAGAGTCGGTAATGAACAATCCGACCTCTGGAACAAACTGAGCACAATTCACAGGAATGGGTGCAAAGACGTCACACCAGTGTTATCATGGTACCCCTGATCCTCTCTCCAGGTTGGTGGCGGCTTGCCTGGTGGCGTAGCCAATCATGTTCGCATCAACAGCTGAGTGGCCGAGTTGTGCGATCGTGAGGCCCACGATTCCAATGATAGAATATACGCACCGTTGCCCACTTGGTCAACGCTCGCTGGTTCATGGACTGGCCAAAGTGGATCCCAACATCTTAGGCGGATGGCTTGGGTGCGTTTGCAACGGCGATCTATGTGGGACTATGCGGGCAGGATTCAGTAAACAAAAAGGGGATCTGGGAGGCCCACCAACTTGGCGTCTGTGATTCCATACTGAGCGAAGGTCTCCAACAAGAAACCCTGAGGATCTGATCATTGCATGCGTTCCAGAGACGGCCAAGATGGTCGGAAGTGTGCATCGGAGTGGCAACGGCCTCGAGATCATATCTAGCATTGGGTGGTCACCGGTCACCAGGTGGTGGTGGTGGTGAAACATGTGGGAGACTGCCACTTACTGGTATTCAACAGTGTGAACAATTCCTCCGAAACCAAGGGAGCCGCACTCGTGATCAGCAGTGCCGAGAAGTAAAGTCTCGTCTGGAGCATAATTGATATATTCTTTCAGGTAATCAATGACTTCATTATACTGGAGAAGTTCGATGTCAGTTAGGACGGAGCCAGGAGTTGGGGGGGCTCACCATCAGAATCTCATGCGAGTGGCCGGTCAGGTCGTTTCCGTGACCAGCGTGGTTGATTCGCTAGGTAGGTCTCGGTACCGCATTGTTTGGCGATCCCACGTCTATAGTACCGAAGCCTCACCCATCTAGTACTTGTCATATAAATATGATGAAATCTGGTATGAAACAAGCACCCTCACCGAGAAGAATCCCTTGTCTGAGGTCGGGTAGCACGCAGTGCCAAGGACGTGATCGCGGTTTTGGTCATCTCAAGCAGACTCGTTCCTTGGAATTATCCCGGTCCAGCTGTGATGGAATGCGAATCAGACAATACAAACCAGCAGATAAACTTGCCTCATACTTCACGTGATCGGCAGTGAACAGACCGAGGTACGTACGGCTTGGTAGCATGTTTACCTGCAGGCGGTCAGCCGGTTCCGTGCCTGAAGAGCGAGGGTGCCACTCGTTCTCTCGATGCGCGTGCACAAAGACGACCAGATCTCATGAGCAGACATGCCGTGCCTGAACGTTGAACTTCGACGAGATCGCTTCGCTTTTGATTTTCAAAGTGATGTGGGCAACCGTTGCCGCATCGAGGCGCCGTTCTTCCTCCTCCGAGCGGGGTTGGAAGATTAGGTAGCGGCTTTGTGTGTGACGACTCGTGGGAGGGTGTCAATCCGAAGACACCACCTGTTGATTGTGTGGGTCGTTGCCGTGGTGCGATGATGAAGGGTTTGGATGTCGTTGCCACGATTTGTGCAGTTGGTGTAGGTGTGGCCGGTGTGGCAGTGATCGGTATCGGTAGGGGACGAGGCTTCAACAGGGGCCTAACATCGCCCTCGGCATATATCATCAGCCCTTTCATACAGAGGATGGAAGTCATAGTTCACTTCCACTTGTTTCAGTTCTTTTGTCTCCGGCTTCTCGGAGCAGTAAGCGACATCGCACCTCCTCCCCCTCCCCCAGCTGAGATGACCAATAGGGCTGAACCAGACATTGTATCCTCCGGAGTCGCTTCGTGTGCCATTGATTTATTCGGGGAGATCAGGAGCGAACCGGGCTCATAACCTGTCGGACGTGAGGCTGACACGTGAACGGATATATCTCAGGTTCGCGTATGTCTTGTCAAGTTCGTGCCACCACGTATGACCAGCCTGCATCGTCCCATACAGGGAACGAAGAAGGCGGTAAACATGGTCCTCCTTGCCCTCAACCACAAATCCTTCAGGTTGTCGCATGTAGACCTCTTCTTTCATCCTGCCATTTAGGAAAGCACTCTCAAAGTCGATTTGCCAGAGTTCTAGGTCAAATGATACAGCAATGGCGAGGATAAGCCGGAGTGAGTCGAAGCGGACGACGGAAGCGAAGGTTTCGAAGTAGTCGACACCATAGACTTGAGTGAATCCCTTTGCGACTAGCCCTGACTTGTATGACACGATCTCGTCCTCAAAGTCAAACTTTAGAGCATAATGCCATTTGGAATCGACGACATTCGCTCGGGTGGGGGCCGCACTAGCTCCTAGACTTTGTTCTCGGCCATCTTGTCC
>Ga0307516_10009909_pt1 | contig 10561 bp, 15 predicted proteins | sample 19_EM_MG_FD_203310 | JGI IMG/M metagenome (GOLD analysis project Ga0307516, IMG submission 203310) | Populus trichocarpa ectomycorrhiza microbial communities from riparian zone in the Pacific Northwest, United States - 19_EM | ecosystem: Host-associated > Plants > Roots > Unclassified | place...
GAAGACCTCTACGGTACAATCGTAGTTCAGGCGGATGAGTACCCGTGGGAATCGGCACGATGACTCCCACAGAACCCACGTCCCTGCGGACGGGCAGGTCCACAGGGCCCAGACTCGTGAAACAGCCCCCCACTCGAAGCACAAACCGAAACAACGCCAATGCGGATACACGCAAATCCCGAGTCGACGATAAGATCAAGCGGCGGATGTCGATGCGATATGCCGACATCTCTGTTCCGCTGCCGACAGAAAACATCCCCGCTCTGCCCGGTGTTCGCGCGGGTTTCAGGCCGACTCATGCACGGACGGAGAGTGATGGAAGTGTGAGGATTAAGAGGGAGAAACAGAGGGAGGACGCTAGGGCCGCCGAGAACAAGCTGTTGGATAAACAAGATTTCGATCCGGACGTTTGTGAGTGTAGATGCACTTCCCTCAGCTACGAAAATTAATCGCGTTTCGTGCCAGATATTAAGCTCAAGCTCTCAAACTCTACCGAGTCTGAACTGCTATCCCTGCAGTCCCAACTCCGGAACGCAAAGGCGGACGTGGCGGCTGAACTCCAGCGCAATGTGTTCAAGAAGTGCGCTCGAGATTTTTGTTGGCGATGGGGGCTGCTGATGCGACGTGTTTAGCTATGCCGACTTTATGCTCGTTTCAAAGGAAATCAACGTGTTGGAGAACGAGATGCTTGAATTTAAGGATAGTCTCGCCGAATGGAAAAGCATGCCCTCGTTGCTGCACATCGAAGAGTCCACGTCGGCAGCTGGTAACTGCTCATAACATCTCCTTCCTGGTTTTGTGATTATTGATTTGTTTCCAGACCGTCGCCGCAATGTTCGGTCGTCTGTGGCTGACCTTCGCATCCTTTACGCCAACCAAATGCAAAACCTTCATTCACAGATTGAGGGTGCGGCTAAATACGTGCCGACCATGCCAGGGCGTCACATTATCACGCAGATGGACGGTGTGTTGGCCTTGAACGCAGCCACTTACAAGGTCGATCACGCTGTCAAGTTTGTCGTGTTGGATGATGCGGTTCTCGTAGCTCGAAGGAGAAGGCGGAGGAACGACGCGGAGAGCGAAAGGCTTGTCGCAGAGAGGTGCTGGATGCTGGGCGAGATGTTGGTGTTGGATTCCAAGGATGCCGCAAGTACGTATTCAGGTTGGATCGCCATTCGACGCTGACGCCATCCCCTAAGGTATGACGAACGTTTTCAAGATCCGACATGGTAAAGAAACGCACGTCTATAGGACAGAAGCAGCTGTGGATAAGAAAGGCCTATTAGCGACATTCCGATCCGTCGCGGAAGACCTTGCAGCTAAAAGGCGGAAGGAACGGGAGGGCGAGAATGAGCGGCGGAAGTCCCTATGGGTTTCTGGTGACGTATGACTTTGGCTTCCTCCTCGATCATTCGCATCGCTAATCAAGTTCTAGACGGGCTCACACTCGTTCGAGAAGTTGCCTGCTATGCTAGATTGGATGGCAGACCTGGTCCAAAAATCTGGTGTGGGGCAAAGCCCGCAGGATAAGGCAGAAGGAGACGTTCGTTGGGCTGGTGATTTTGCTGACAGGTTGACCGTTGCGATCGCGCTCAGAGAGTGGGAGCAAGCAGTTTCACTGGTCGAAGAAGGTGGGGTACCTTCTCGAGATTATCAGAGCATCGATGACCAATATTGTTCTTAGGCGACTCGAAACTTTCAACGATGCCAACGCTTGGGACAAAGCTAACACCCCTGAAGGCATCTCTGACCGCTGCCCTGATACATTCGCTCTCCGCCTTGGACAACCGCAAGACGGTTGTTGTCAAGCTAATCTCGTATTTGTTGCGGTTGGGTGCTGGCCCAGCTGCCCGGTCAACCCTCCTCGCTGCACGATCGGAGGTAACCAAAAAGCGAGTCAGGATGATTCGCTTTGAGGGAGCTGTTGAGCAGTACATCAACGATCTTACTGTCGTGGTTTTCACTGGAATAAAGCATACTGCCGACTGGTTCTTGGCAAGTTTCAAGGAGAATGATATGGCGAGCGGTGCGTTTATGGCACATAGTTTCGCGGGTATTTGAATCTTACGCAGTGCGGGTAAAGCCTTCGTCGATTGGGCCAAATCCCAGATCCAGGGTTTCGCCACCATGTTCAGGAAACAGGTTTACACATCGGACGTTGACCCAAAAACCGTCGAAGATGCGTTGGCAATTACATACACCCAAAGCAAGAAGGTATGACGTAGCCATTACTGTACTATTGTGATGCTCAGTTGGCATCGCAGTTGCTGGAAGAGTTCGGACTCGACTTCCGTTTCCTGCTTCAGGAACTCCTTGATGGGAGGCCGAAGGAGACAGCTCGCCCTCGCCCAGCTCCCACTCGCGTTGACCCAGAACCCTTATTTTCCCCACCAACAAATACCCCATCCTCTACACCGGTCCGTTCGCGCTCCCCCGCCGTGCCGGCACGCCAGAGGACGACAGATTCTGGAAATCTATCTTCACCTACGGACACTGAACATTCGCGCTCAAGCACGCCCACCAACTCTACAATCGACGGACTGCTCAACGAGAGAGGTTTCTCCCTTCCGGCACCGATCCCCCGAAAAGTTACGCCGAGGCGCAGTGCGGTAGAATCTCTAAGGGCCAAGTCCAACGCGTCATTGCGGGAATCGGCCGTGCCGGTTGGAAATTCACAAGTAGTAGCCCCTCCCCCACGATCCAGGGATCGACCGCAGAGCAACGCGGTCCACCGTCCACCCCCTGTAGCCGTACCTCCTCGGACTGGGATGATCTGATAGTCTTACCCTTCTGTGCATGTGGTTTGCTTATTATCGCATTTTGTGTGAATACGAGTCCCCATACTGTCGGCGCCTCCCCGACGATTTATGAGTTCGCGGAGACTGCCGATGCCCCCATGACCTGAGCGGCTGAGCCTCAGCCTCATCAAGTTCGATGGAAGGTCCCCCCGCCCCGAGGGTCGCTTTGCCGATTCCATCACCACGACCACGTTCTCTACAGCCCGAGCACTCGTTTCTGAGTCGCTCGTGCCCAACGAACGTCATGGACAACACCTATCCGCCCTTAGAGGCGTCTACCAGCTCCGCCGGCTCTTTCGGACCTATCCATACCCCCGGCACTTCTCCCCCGAATACGGAGGACCAATCGCGTCCAACGCGCCCAAGAGTTGCGAACCGTATTGTCTCCTCACCAAGCTTGCCTCAGCAGAGGAGAAACAGTAGCTCCCGCACGAGACACGGGACGATATTTGCTTCCTTCAACCGACCCGGGTCTTCGAGGCGCGAATGGTCGGTCTTTGAGCAGAGGATGGAGAATGAGGGGCAGATGCGGACCAGGAACGTTTTGAGGGAATCCGTGAGCGAGAGTCTTGTCCCATCCCCCTTCCAACAAACCACGGACCTCGCCATCCGCTCAGAGTCGCCTGTCGCTGGTGCACCTTTGTTGCGAGGTGTAACCGTAGAGGATGGTCATGAATCTGACAACGCTTCGACCGTCGGATACGACTCAGAATCTGATTCTGAGGGCTCTTCCAGACCTTCCTCCCCGCTCTCCCCGCTACCACCGCAGAAGCAACGCTGGTACTCGAAATGGAGACCGCCACCCCTTACCCCGCTCCAGCGGAATATACTCAAGTGCGCAGTCGCGTACTTTGTCGGATCGCTGTTTACATTCAACCTGACTCTTTCGAGTCTGATAACCTCCGTCATATCGACGGAAGACGAGCGTGCACCATCCAAGTCAGGACACATGGTAGCGACCGTGTAAGCCCAAACTTCTGGTTGGATCGAGAGTTTAGTGAGCTGACTCCGTCCAGAGCCGTCTACTTCAACCCCGCTAAAACCGTTGGTGGGATGTTTGAAGCTGACAGGTACTGTTTGCTCGGCGTGCTCTTTGCGGGATTTATCTCCCTGAGTTGCATGTCTACTTACTGGTCACTGGAGGAGCACGAAGGTCTCGATTGGCTCGCAGATACTCTTGCCCTCCTTTGGATTGGAGTTGGAATGTTTGCCATTGCGTGGACTAAATCCTGGATGAAGCGTCCATCCTTCAACACAGGTAATCCCCTCACCCTTCAGTCGTGACTAGACATTTCTGACCATCTCTTTAGCCTGTAGCATGACGTCCATTCTGTTGTTTGTCGTGTATGCCCCCCCTCCGACATCAAAACATATGAATACTCATAGCGTTGTAGCGTCGTGCGAGAAGGCGGACTGGATACACTTCTCCAGGTGTCATTCATCATCTTAATTGGGTCAATTATCTCCAATCTCGTTTGCTTTTGCCTTTGGCCTCAGACCGCGACAAAGAAACTACAGGATGACATGCGCAAGTCCCTCGACTCATTTTCCACCCTCCTTTCCACCCTCGTTTGCTCGTTCCTGTTGGAGGAACCACCCATGAAGAGCCGGGAAAAGCTGCATCAGGCAGTTCAGAACCACCAAACGAGTTTTACTTCACTCAAGAGCAACCTCTCGGACGCCAAGACGGAAATGGTTCCCCACTCTGCAACTTTGGACACACTCTCCAAGGCTTATGAGGATGCAGTGGGCAGCATGAATAGGCTTGGTCAGCATCTTAACGGTCTCCGCAGTGGGTCGAACTTCCAGTACGACATCACCAAGAAGTACCAAACGCTTCAAGGGAGAGGTGGACCTGGGCCAGCCCCCACCCCCGTTCCAATGGTTGCTCAAGCCAGCAAAGGGAAGGCTCCAGCGGCCTCTGCGGAGGACGAAGCACAACTTTTAAACGCGGCCGTTGATATCTTTGGCGACATCGTTGGCGAGCTTGGCCCCCCTTTGAAGGCACTCTCCACCATCTGTACCATGAGTTTGAGGAAGATGAAGAGGGATGACTTGGAACTGCAGGAGTTCGACCAACTTGTGGAAGACATCGAACGAGCGCTCTTTACATTTGACAGCACTTCAAATCATGCCGTTGTCCGGTTGTACAGCAGGAGGGTCTCTTCTTCTGACTCTTTCCACTCGCTCGAATCCTCCTTGGGCGAAAATATTCTTTTGACGTCCGGTACCGAACACGAGAATGTATTTTTGGCTTATTTGTAAGTCCACCGCACCCTATGTGATATCCTTCCATCACTAATCACCCCGACCTAGCTTCATCTTCACCCTTCAAGAATTTGCGGCAGAGTTGACGTCGCTGGTGGACGCCATGTCACGGGTGGCCAGTCACCGGCGTGCGGCTGCCGCCCGGGGAAACTGGTTCAAACGAAGAATGGGTGACATCGGGCAATTCTTCCGAACCAAGGCGCGGGTATGGAAGGGTCGACTTTCCACTCCCGAGAAGAGCAAACGCGCTGTTCGTAAGATATGTCCGTTGAGCTCCGTTTTTACAGCGTGACGTTCCTGATGGTCTCCAATAGCATCGTTTGTGTTACGAAAAGACAGCGATCCCACACGGCGTCAGGTCCACTTCCCTAAAATCCGTCCGCACGCTCCGAATACGGTACTCACACCCAAGAGATCAACCCTCACCTTCTGGGGAAGGGTAAAACAAACGCTCTGGGTCGTTGGAGACCGATTAAGGCAACCTGATATCAAGTACGCCGTGAAGGTCGGGATGGCTCTTGCGATGTTGGCCGCCCCCGCATTCATTGATGCCACTCGGCCAATCTTCACCGAATATAGGGGTGAATGGGCGTTGATCTCGGCAAGTAGAACCCCTTGAACCCCACATATGTAGGTGTTCTGACAAATGAACCCAGTTCTTTGTCGTCATGTCGCCAACAATCGGAGGAGTGCGTTTTTCCTCTTCTCTTTGCACGGGTAATTTACCACCCTACATTTCACAGACGAACTTCCTAAGCGTACACCGTATCCTCGGAACACTGTGAGCCTAACGTACAAAGAGCGTTGTTATAGATGCTCACGCGCACACAGGCTTGGCGCTTTCACCGCCGCTGGAGCATGGACGGCATTCCCGGAGAGTCCCGTCATCCTGTCGATCTTTGGCTTCTTTTTCTCCATACCCTGTTTCTACTACATCGTTGTCAAACCGACCTACGCAACTTCCGCCCGGTTCGTTTTGCTGGCATACAACCTCGTGTGCTTATACAGGTGTGTTTGAAACCCTTCATATCCGCTGCGAATTCTGATGGGGCGACTGGCTCGTTTTGTAGCTACAATATAAGGGAAGAAGACGAGGATGTAATTCGGCTTGCTATGAATCGATCCATCTCGGTTACTGTTGGTGTTGTCTGGGCCGGCATCGTTTCTAGGTACTGGTGGCCGACAGAGGCAAGACGGGAGCTGAGCAGAACCCTGGGAGAGTGAGTGGCAATTTTAATCGTTATGCCGACGCTGATTCTGTGTCGCTCAGGTTCTGTTTGAACGTCGGGTGGCTGTACACCCGTTTGGTGGCCTTCAACTCTACGGGAGACGATGCTGACAGCTTTTTTGATGAGGATGAAACCCCACCACACACATCCGCTCCTCCGGATCCCACGGAGTCCTCCACACTTCTGAGGCGCAACAAAATGTCACGTTCTATCCAGCATTTCATGTCCATGGAATTGCACTTGCAGCTCCAACTGATCGAGTTACAAGGGCTGCTCGCTCAGACCCAGCACGAACCTCGGTTGAAGGGACCGTTCCCCGTGCAATTGTACCGATCCATCTTGACCAGTTTGCAGAGCATCCTGGACAAATTGCACAGTATGAGGTGTGTGACATCGAGGGAAGAGTGGCACACGGTAAGCTTTCCCCCAGGACTTTGCTGCACGTTCGCTAACCGAGCATCTTTAAGAGCGTCCGCCGTGATTTCATTCTTCCTGTGAATCGGGAGCGACGGGAGATGGTTGGAAACATCATCCTCTATTTCTCTGTCTTGTCCTCCGCCTTCAGGCTGAAAGCCCCACTCCCTCCATACCTTCCCCCCGCGGCGAAATCGCAGCAACGTTTGGTCGACGCGATAAGGAACCTCGATGTGGTGAAAAACCGAGACGCAAAGGGGTCGAGACAACTCTTGTTTTTTGCTTACGCTTTGACAATGAAGGGGGTCATCCAGGAACTGGACTTCCTCGGCAGCACCGTACAGGAAGCTTTCGGTGTGATTGGGGAGGGGTTGGAGGAGTTCGAGGGGTTATTCAGACTCGAGGCTGGACACTTGGATTCTGTCGCATAACAGACTAATGTACTACGCTACCTTACCCTGCCCATAAACAGGTGCACGGGGCGTCACGTGTGACGCTCAACTTGTCTTCGGCCTCACGGTAAATCCGGAACAGCCCATCCCGAGCGGGTTTCCTCCAACAAGTTCTCTTGCAGGACCCTGTTTTTTCGATTCGCTGGCCTTGCCACCTGTTTAACGAACCCTTTTGTGGGACTTACGGACAGTTTTACAAGCATCAGCGACGATGTCGCGTCAGGGAGATCGCCCCCCAGACCGCTCTGTATGTTTCTCACTGTCGTTTCGGCGATGATTTCGTTGCACTCATCAGCGTGGTCTTCATATAGTACAGGGATAAGAGTGATTTACTGAGGTTGCTGGGCTATGGGCTCTCTGCGAGTATCGAGAGGAAACGGAGGGCGGCCGAGGATCTGCCTCGTTACATCCAGAGGGTTCCGGAAATGCAGGACGACATAGTCAACACCGTATACGACTTGTGCGAGGATCCGTCGGCTGAGGTGAGTATCGCCACTCCGGTTTGCCATGTCTCCGCCCGAACGATTTTGGGCCAGGTCCGAGTAGAGGGGTATAAGGCTATTGTGGCGGTGTCAAGGGAAGACAACGGGATACTGAAACGGAACGTCGATGTTTTGGTCCAGTTGCTCCAATGTGGTGAGCACATATCCCTCTCTCCGGAGTGTCGCAAGCCGTTTACGGATGGGGGGAACAGACGACCCAACGGAGATCATCCACATCCGACAAGGACTGGAGGAGCATCTCATAATCAATCCTAGTGTTACCATGAGCGTGCTGTGTGATCAATTGTCGTGGACCGAAGACGAACAAGGAAACCGAGAACAGCTGCGAACGCTCGTCCTGGAGTTCTTGGCCAGGAGCACCAGATCCCTCAATGCTGCTATCTCCCAGTCGTCAGATCGAATCCTTGTGGAAGGCATTGTCGACGTGAGTTCCGCTCCATCTGTATCGTTGTTTGTATTTATGCTTCAGGACCGTAGGCCCTTCCCAGTGCCCCGCCTTCGGACGTGCGAGTCATGGTCAAGGATATTTTGCTAGGACTGCCGACGTTCAGGATTCGGACGGACCGGGGTGATAACACGCTGCTGAGGCTTCTGTCAAAGATACAAGACTCTTTGTTGGCAGAAATGTCGTCGGGTTCGAAAGCATTGCCAAATACCTTGGCCCTCTTGGATACAGCTCACCTCTGGGTTGCCTCTTCTGCTCGGCCACTGACCCTGTTCAGATACTATTTCAACTCAATAGTGAACGACATTTACAGTTTTGAGCCCCCAGCTCAAGTCGCGATTATTTGTAACATCACGAAGATGTTGCAAACTTATTTGGACAACCCAATGTCGCATGACACGTTTGCGGCTTTAAAGCAGGCTACAGACCGGTCGTTGCCGTTGCTCAAGGTCCGCTTCTCGTGAGCATTCTTGCATTTGCTGATTGATCCCCCACCCTTAGATATTGGTCGATTCGAAACCCCAAGATGAGGAAACATGGAAAGCATCTCGTATACTTTTAGAAGCCTTTCTCACGGTGAGTGTGGGGAGATGCTACGACTCCATATCCGGACATCATCTCCGAAACCATTTCCAGAGGACATTGAATCGAGAGAACGCTTGGCCGGAGTGGGAAATATCAGAAGATGCCAAGAACGGGATCAAGGAGTTGGAAAAGCTGGCTGAGTCCCAGCAGAAGGATGGGATGGACAGCGATTATTTGCAGGCTGTGCAAGACACCATAAGGGTTCGCAACCAGACTCGCTCCTCATCCATCATTTGTTCTCAATTTTCGACGAACGTTTCTTACCTTATCTTTCACAGAAGTTGCTTGCTATCCCCACCGGAGGCTCGTTCAGGCGTGGTGGGAAGAGGAAATACGAATCGGATCGGCACTACCGAGGGTCAGATCCAACGACCTCTGAACAGCGGAGGCCGGAGAGGTTCGAACGGGCGCATGGCTCCGATGGAAGCGGTCCCAGGGAGGGTAGGCGATCGAGGTCACCGAAAAGGTCGCGATTGAGGGATGACAAAGGAGAAGATGGACAGCAGCCATCGTTGTTGAGCAGATTGGAAGTTTCTGGTGGGTCTCCGAGCCAGCGGAAAGATTCGGTTTCCGCGACCGGGAAAACGACGCTCCCCCCATCTCTGCCTCAGAAGCCTGGGGCCAACGGCACCTTACCTGCGGACAGAGACAAAGATCCTGTGCGAGGGTTCAGCATCAAGGGTGCTGCAAGGGGGGATTTGGAAATGGACGGTCTGAGGAGGGGTGACCGAGACGGGTCAGCGGAATCGTTGCTCGGTCGAATGGACGATCGTCGCGGAGGTCGGCGAAGAGAACACCGGTAGCATCCTCTGTCTCCCGAGTACATTTTATAGCGTTTTTCAGTGTTTGGGTATGAGCATTATTTTCGATGAGAGGTGGAGAACCCGTGAGGTCATAAAGCGTGTGGTGTTTTTGGGCAACCATGTCTGTTCATATGTACATAACCATCCCCACAACCGCGCCGAATGGTTGTCTCGCCAAACGCGTTATGCGGTCGAGATCACGATTCACAGAGCTCAACACGTTCCAGTCGGGGATGTTCTCAACTCTTCTTCTGACCCTACATATACGCCACGCTCCATTCACGGAATACCACCCAGGGAAAACCTGATGATCCTTCCCAGCGACGAGTTCTGGAATACCGCACCCACACAGTCAGAAGTAGCCTAGAGCCGATATTTGATCGCAAGTGGATCGTAGGTGGGGTCACTGAGTCTGGATTCGTGCTGAAACTACGGTTGAGGGACGAAGACCCGGCCAATTCTTCAACGACGACAGGTTGGGGAAAGGCGTGCTTCTTGTCCCAGGTCCAGGGAAGAAGCTTGGGGAAGGGTGGGAACTTAGGGAGAACGAATGCAAGATTGAGAAGAGGAAGGGCAAGATGAACAGTCACGTTTCGACCTACATCGCCCGGCTCATCTCGAGAGGTGGCGTTGGGCATCACACCAGAGTTTGGGTGTCTGTGAGGGTCCTTGGGAAGTCCAGGACCCTGGGGGACGACCCCAACAGAATATATACCTCTGGTCCCCGTAAGTGAGTCGGGCATCGCGAAGGACAAGGCTGAGGCAATCCACCCCCACAGATACTTTCGTTCGACATTCATCACCCTTGATTGGTTCCACCCTGCTAACGTCAGACACCAAAGACGCTCCTCGTTCCGAACAACGGAAAAAGAAACTGACCACCACCTTTCGTCTGCAACTGACCGGACCGGTTCCACCGGCCCTCAGGAATCGATACGTCGGCTACAGGCCGTTCATCGAGCGAATGTTCACGAAGAGCAGGATCAAGGGACGCCTTCTTCACTGGGCCCCTACACCGCCAATACGCCACCATTTACGGTTATGGGAGGGACACAGAATTGGGG
>Ga0307516_10009910_pt1 | contig 10560 bp, 11 predicted proteins | sample 19_EM_MG_FD_203310 | JGI IMG/M metagenome (GOLD analysis project Ga0307516, IMG submission 203310) | Populus trichocarpa ectomycorrhiza microbial communities from riparian zone in the Pacific Northwest, United States - 19_EM | ecosystem: Host-associated > Plants > Roots > Unclassified | place...
ATTGAAACAAAAAACGCCTTGCTTGTTCTGGGGGGGAGGGGGGCAAGAGGAAAATAATTTCAATTCATCTCACGCACCTCTCGGAAACAAGTATTCATCTTTGTTCCAAACTGTTCCCAATGGTCGTCCGAACCAAGGAGCCAAATGAAAAACTTGGTCTTCTCTTCATCAGACCAATGTTTTGCGCCTGGGTTATCGACAGCCCCTCCCAGTAAGTCCTCGCTGGCCCCACCACCGCCACCGACGTGATCCTGCGTGTGACCATGGCCATACTGGCTCCCACGTCGCCTCTTCACGGGCTTGTCGTCTCCTGGTATAGCGTCGGACTCCCTGCGTTTTGGGACTCTGGAGGGTGATGTGATGACATTAGGTGAGGAGGAAGACGGGGGATGGTACATCATTGACCCTGAAGATCCCGGCTGTCCACCGCCAGCTCCCATGTCCTGCTGAACCTGTTGGGCAGACGGACCAGGGTCATTGCTTGTCGGCTGCTGGGCCTGCTGGGATGGGGGTGGTGGAGGAGGTACCGGTGGCTGCTGCTGCTGACTAGGGTGACCTATGGCTGTTCGTCGTGGGTCCTGTGAAGGTTGTTGTTGTTGGGTTTGTTGGGAAGGCAAAGCGTAGTGGAGGGAACCGACGACTTGTTGGGCCTGTTGCTGGGTTATATGCGAATGGGAGTGGGAGTGGGCCGGGGCGTGATTGTGATTGTGACTTGGATGAGTATGGTTCGTGTGATTCGAGTGATTGTGGGCAGCGTGCGGCTGAGGCGGCGGATGTCCATAAACATGATTGTAATCCTGGCCGTTTGGAAATCATTGGGATCAGTATACGAGTTGAAAAATATGGAAGCAAAGAACCGATCGGGGAATCGGGAAAGGGGGCAGGAGGGTGGGCGGTGGTGGGGGAGGATAAAGTTGATTCGTCTGGTCTACTATCTCCCCCTTCGCCTCCCAGATTGCCACACGCCAAGTGGCCCGTTGGGTCGACGATTCGGTCAATCGATCTTCCCTTCCACATGCGACACCCAGTACACAGCACCCGGTCCCAGTCCACGAGGGAGCGCGGTTCTCCTCCGCCCAGGGGGTGCCCCAACACGCGCGTTGCGGGCGGTGGTGGCCTGGGTCGGATGGTGATGAGTGCGTTCGTTTACCCGTGGGCGGGGAAACGGAAACCGAACCCCACTGGGGCGGTTTGCGGATGTGAATTGGGGATCGAGACCGTTTGACCACCGGGTCGCGGGGGGATGGTAAGAAGGCGAGGAAGAGCCGGACAGGACGACGCGGTGGGAGAAGGGGGACAAAAAGGACGAAAACCCACCGATTGCTGGGGCTGTCTGCCCACGACAAGGGTATCAGACAACGTCGTAGTCGCCGTAGCCGACATTTCTCCCTTTATTTTCCTTCCGTGGTCTCCGCCTCGCTAAGTGCGGAGTTGGTCAGGCAGACCAGCAGGCGATCTTGGAAACTGAACCGACTCTCGGCTAATCCCGGCACATCGGTTCATTTCTCTTCTCGAATTTCCCACCCCCGGGCCACGAGACGTCCAAAGCTTAAATAAATATTTCAATTTCCACGCGAATACAGGAGGGGGGATTAGGTACACTGTTGTAGGGACTGTGGGTGGCAAGCGATTGTAGGGCGGCGATAAATAATGTCAGTCGTGGTACAGACGTTCCAAGAACGCATCAAAGTGCAAGGGGATGATCCACCGGTCTCTGTTCTCTGGCGAACAGACCAGCTTCAGTTTTTGGCACGCAAAGTCTGGCAACAACTATAACCCGGTTCAGTTCATTAACAATTAGCACAACGGATTTTCCAGGGCGAATTCAATAGCGGCGTATCAAGAGAAAGGGGGTCGAGGCGGCAATTTTCTGGATCAACAGAACCCAGGACAGGTGGGGTGACGAAACGAGGACAAATAGAATCCGTATATGAACAAGCGCGGGAAGGGGGGAAACCCACATGCAATAAGATGGGGTACGGAGCGGCTCCCGGGTGGGGCAGCCCAGCGGCCCACTGTGGTCGAAGAAAGGAAGAAACAAAAACGAGGATTGACCGGACTCACAAAACGCCGGTAGAGGTCTATCAGCTCCGCGTTGGCCCCCTTGAAGAACGACCTGGTGAGACCACACCCTTCTTGTCGGAACCCCGGAACGAGTCCGTGCTCCTCGTGGTAGTGATAGCATTCGTCTTCCGATTCCAAGGGGAATCGACATTCGGTCTCAAGGAAAAGTCCGATCGAGTCGCACGTCACCCACCACTCTGGCCGTTCGAGGGGCAATATGTGGTGGATCTCCTTGGGGAATACCTGCACGGGACTCGGTTTTAGACACCCAACAATTCCATTCACCCGCGGTGTGACTCGCCTTTTCCCGATACACAACCAAGGTCGGTAACGGAATGTTTCTCACCCACCCCACGGCAGGACCCATCAAGCTGGCCGGAGGGTGGCCATCTTCCGCACGGTTTGATCCCTCGTGCCGGGACGATAGCATCATGACGGCCATTTTCGACTCTTCGAGCAATAAAGCCAAGGAACGAGAGGAAAGGTATTCCCGACGTAGAAGAGATGGATGGTAACGGGATGGGGGTTATAAGTGGGGGAGGTGCGTGAGGGCCGTATTCAGCTCCCAGAGCACAGATATACCGTCCAGCATATGATCCCCGATGCCGTCGCCGGGAGGTGATACCTATCTTTAGGGATCGCGCATCGAAGGAAAGATCCCGCAACCTGTGATCTCAGTTCCGCGATCGAAATGGGAGGTGGCGAGGGGAACGAGGGTCAGATCTGCTGATCCTCTCGCCCAGATGGGGTTTCGGAGCACCGCGCTCGAGTCCATGATGCTGTAAAAACGGAGTTTCTAAGGCGGAATGTCGCAGCCAAGGGCGGCGTGCCACACCCAAGTCGTCAGTGTCAACTGATGGAACAGCGCGGTGGTCTTGGCCGAGTGTTCTGGCCGTGGCGCCGAGGTGGGTCCAAAACCATTTCCGGCTGGGTGGCCGTTTCATGCGACTGAAACCGGGAACAGCGAACGTGTGGGCACCCCCGGTTAAGGAAGTGGGCGGTAAACCTACGGCCAATTGTGAGCGTAGACAATCGTACGAGTAGTCCCGTTTGATAGGGAGGGAGAAAGAAGCGGGGGAAGCGGTGTTGTAACTTGGAAGGAGAACCCTCGGGGTGGATCGTGATGTCGAAGGCTCGAGTCCGACTCGTTCGTTCGGGGGCAACTGTGTGGGGGGTTCTGGCTCAAAGGAAACGGGTCCGGGTTCGTTCAAGAGTCGAAGGCGGAGCGATCAGGCTGGGGATCAAGCTACGATCCATGGAACCAAGAATGGAGAAGAGTCTGGCTTTTACTTCACTCCTGGATCACCCCCTGCTCTTCAAGCTTCAGGACCTCAAGGTCTCGCATGTGGGACATCGACCCCCACTGGTCGGAACCGGAAGGCGAACCGACAGCGGCGACTTGGGTCCCTGGCGACGACGATCGAAATGTCCCAACACCAGTTACCATCGCTCACAAGTTGAAATTAAAATAGACGTCGCCCGGCAAACTGGAACGGTGGCTGAGAGAGCAGACGGGCTGTTCCTTGCCAAGCTTAAATTTCCGACGGCGGGTCATTCCGCACGATCGCTTGCGTGGGGTCAACGAACCGCTTGTGCCTGTACGGTTTGGTTCTCCAGACGACCTCGGACCGGAATTGACAGGAAGGTTCGCAATCGTCCAGAACGTCCAGCTGCTCGAAGAGGTCCAAATGGAGAGTCCCACGCTCGCCTTGCAGGGTTTATGCGTGGGCTAGGAGCGCATCTCTCTTACTAAGGGGTAACCCTGGAAATGTCCTCGACGGACTTGTCGCGCGTTCAATTCTCCAGGATGCTAGCGGATACACGGCAAGAATACAATTGACAACGTAACGCAACGGGGGGTTACGGTCATTCAATCACGTTCGGTCTTGCCAATGATGTTGGACTCCTAAAGAACAGAATAAGTTCTTTCACTGGGGGTACGAGTCAAGTGAAGGAAAGAGTCCGAACCTGGTATTTGGTCACCTTGCCCGTATTATCATTTTTAATCGCATAGCGGACACCCCCGTCTTCGGTCTCGAAGACTTGCTTAATTTCCCCTTTGCTGTGAACGGCTCGGGCGCCGTCGTGTGCGCCGCCAATGGGTCGATATTCGACGATGTCGCCGACCTAGAGGAGGTGTTCGGAACTCCATGCTCGAATGTGAATGGGGATTAGACTGACCTCGAACTGAGCGTTGGAAACTGGCATTATGAAGTGATTGGTTGGTTCTTATCGGGAGAGTGGTGGTGGTTAGTGAAGAGAGGTTGGCGGCTGGACAGGGTTTATAAGCTCGCAAAAAAGGACAGGGGGCAGTTATTATAATTCGGCTGGTTGGGAGGGGCACTACGACATCATGCGTCGTGCATCATCGGTGACGGAGGGGTTCACGATCGAGAGAACGACCCGACCGAGCCACAGCGTCGCTCGTAAAACGGAGAATAACCAGGGGGGTCAAAGCGACCCCAAAATCGTGCCTCGGTAGGGAGGCGGTTCAGCGTCTTGAGGAGCCACCTCAAGATAGAGCGCAGGCGCCCCGATAACTGTGTGCAGTACACGCCTAAGTCGCCCTCGTCGGAGTCGGGTCTTATTCTTCCAGTATTTTTTAGAGAGGCTGAAGTGACACTTGGCCACCTCCGTAGGCCGTAATCGCGGCCAAGCCCCAGCTCTGACGTGTGCACTCAACGCGGGTTCCCCAGGTACTCGCGCGTCAATGGGGGGTAACCACTTGATATGGCAACGAAAATTCGGCGTAGAATAATTCCACAGACACAGAAACGCAAAAAACTGGGTGGGATGAGAGGGAGGGATCAAAACGGATACCGTCTGAATCTGTCATTCGAGCGCCTCCGGCTACCCGTCCCTCCTTCCGTCTCCGTCCACTATGGCCACCAACACAAACCCTCTGGATGCCGACCAGGAAGTAATCCTCCAAGTAAGGCTCACTCCAGCGACTTTAACCGCATTTATCTCATTGGATAGGCTGCTCTCGAGAATTCTTTTTCGAGTATAAACTCGATCCCTACAGCTGGTTCCGAGGAGGCAGAAAACCCCACCGGGGCCGTTTCCACCATTTCGGACCCTACGGTTACCACGCCCGCGACCACCTCCGAACCCCAACCCGTTTCAGACGCGTCGACGGAACCTGTTCCCGGCGATGCCCATGACGAATGGAAGGCAGAGCATGAATCCAATTTGGCCAAGTGGAAACACGAGAACGCCGTACAACGAGAAAAGGCGGAGAAGGTCCGAGGGGAGTGGGAGACCAAGAGGTCGTCTATTGGTCCCACGACCTTCGTTGGCGTCGGTATTGGGCAAAGTGAACCAGAGTTGGGTGAACACCTCGCCAAGATTCAGCATGGTGCTGCAGGAGAACTTGGAACCGGGTGGGAGGAAGTCAGTGGGATTGGCAGTCCAGCCGTCATCTCCGTCAACGTCACCCCGGTGCGTTCTCTTGTCTGTCCTCCAGGCCATGCCATGACTCGGATCTGACGTTATTATGACAGGAAACAACCAATCAGGACTTGTCACCGTCAAATTCCTCTTTGACAACTCTCCCTCCAGCACCTGGGCCAGAACGTCAAGCTACAACATCTGGACACCAACGTACTTCATCTGCCTCTTCCAACTCAAAATGGGATTCGTCCGTTCCCAGTTCACTGACCTCATCCTATCCCTCTATGACATCCCACGACCCAAACCCTCAACGAGGTTCCCGCCAACCCTCATCAGCCAACCACCATCAGCACCCGCGCCACCCCCGCGATAACGAAGTTCACAAACGTTCTCACGACAACCAAGAGAGCGATCAATCGCCACGCCCTCCAGCATCTGCCGCGATTCTCGACCCTTCCCTCTCAACTAAGACGCGGGTCATCGCTCTGCTGGGGTCACTCACCATCAACCTCTTCTTGCCGTTCGTTAATGGCGTGATGATGGGGTTTGGTGAGATCTTTGCCGAAAATGTGTTATGGGAGTGGTTCGGATGGACGAAGAGCCGGAACAGCCGGATAGACAGAGGAGCTGAGAGAGTTGGTAATGTTGGCCTACGAAGGCGTTAAATCCATCCTACCCTCGGGCAGGAATGGACCTCGACCCATACGAATACGAACCATATCTCCCGCGCCTGGGACCCACGACTCACTGTTGGCGGACTGTCCTCTAGTATCCCGTACCTTTCCTTACGACCTCGGGATGCGGTCTCGGTCCACTCGTTATTGGCAGAGGGCGTTTAACAAAAATGAAATGATTTGCGTTATATCCTTGGAACTTATTGGGTAAATCCCGAAAAGCTCAGCAGACGCCCGCTTTTGACACTTGTACAAAGGCTGGCCAAGCGTCCGGGGTTGGGGGCGAGCCTTCCCGACCGTCGGACAAGCTCTCGCGGCTATGGGGAACATAACTTTCCAGCATCTCCAGAATCTCTTGCAAATCCCATTGTAGTGAGTTGGGTTCAAACGGACTGAGTGATCGCGGGACGCGGCATAAATAAGTTATGATACTGCATATCTATTGGATACAGCGGAAGCTCGCAAGAGGTTGGTAGGTTACAACATGGGGTGGGGTGGGGACCGATAAGTGGTTGAGAAAATACACTAAAAACACAAATTTTCCATAAAGATGCGGATGTGCGGTCGAGAATTTTGGGAGAAAGTTGTGCCGGATAACCGAGAGGTGCGCCAGGTTTTCCGGGTAAATGAAGGAACACAAGTGCGATTTGCGTGGGATTGAGATGTGAACCCCCTGGGTACCCCGCCGGGGGTAATGTCACAGAAGCCAAGGGGTTGAGGCTACCGCCAATTCTTCGGCTCAATGGGTGGGGGCCTGCGGCTCGACCTCTGAAGCCGGCCCAGAGTCGGCGTTGTCAACAGACTCCATGGACTCCCCAACCCAGTCGCCGTACTCGGGAGTGGTGAGACGCCTGACGGGGCTACGGGGGCTTGAAGGCGAATACTGGAGGGGGGAGTTTTCGAAGTGGTTGAAGGTGGAAGCCGGATGTGTCAAGGTGGCTTCCTCCGGAGAGGGGGGAGAGACGTAACCCGTGAGGATGGGCTCCAACGCACTCAGCAGCAATTCCGCTTGTGCCGGAGCGACAGGGCTTGGAGGAGAACGGGTGCCGTCTGAAAAGCGAGTCTCGCCAGTCAAATGCTCACCAGTGAACACCGCCCCCACATCGTCCTCTTCTAAACTCATACTCTGCTCACCCAAAGATCCATCAGTAAACTCCACAGGGGTAGAGATCCCACTAGATCTGCAGCGATGCGACAGCTCGGGGCTGACTACGCTAAAGGATGGCATCAACGCCACGGTTGAGTCCAGACCCGCTGGTTCTTTCCCATCGGCGAGCGATGTGTAAGAACGAGCAGCCAGTCTTGGCTCCGCTGGGCCAGAGATGCTGGTGGGAGACATCTCAGACCGAACAGACAAGCCAGAGGACACCGTGTACGTCCATTCACGCATCCCCGATCTTCTCTCCTCTGAGCGAGTGTCCCGGTTGGACTCTGGGGTTGCATCGTGATCGTCGAAGATTTCGGACAAGAGGTGGGGAGGCGGGTACTGTACAATGAGCGCGTCTTCGGCTGTGAAAGGCGCGAGTGAGCAAAGGTGCGCTTTTCGAGAACCAAAACAACACACCAAGCGTTTCCTCGCACGGACAGCCGTCTAGATGATCGTCCCCACAGGTATAAAACTCCTTCAACCATGCAAAACGTACGTCCCTGGGCCGAACGCCGGTCCTCGCCTTCCTGCGGTGAGAATCCCTTCCTTTGCGTGTATTCGCCGTGCCGGAGTTAATGAGGGCCGTCTCCTGATCGTTAAAGTGGGTCAGGAAAGAAAATAAAAATAAAAAGTGGAACCGACGCACAAAAGAAGAAAACCCCCGGTAATGAATGGGAATAGTTACGGCACACATGGGAGAGCCGAGAGGAGCAATGTCTGAGAATACGCCAGGTAAGTCAGTTGACTCCTGGAGAGTGAAAGTTATGGCCTACCCTGGGCGCCTGTATCTTTGACTTTGCAGTCAGAAACCAATGCCTGCGCACCAAACTGGGGAGTCTGATCAATGGAAATAGCGATATCCTCGGTTTCGGAAGTAGGGCCTGATTCCTGCGGTTCTTCGGCGAGGGGAGCATGATCACCCCTAACTAGGAGAAGGAATATAGATCCGTCGGCTTGGGCGGACGCATCGCCGTCCTCTTTCGCTGGTATGTACCACTCAGATACTGAGGGTAGATGTCAGTTCTGGGGAGGGTGAAACACTCTGAGACGACTCACCTGTAGGGACATCCAGTGATGCCACGACGTCGATAGAGAAAGACACGGTGGAAGTGGTTGCGGACAACGCAGTAACGACATGGTTCGATGAGAATTTAATATTTGCGTTGAAGAGGGCCTGGCCATCGGAGTTGGTGATGGTGATGGGGAAGGCCCGAGGCGTGGTAGGGCAACCGGCGCGGGAGTTACGAGAGGGGTCCGTAGTGTCTTCTGGCCCAAATTCTGTGAAGTCCACCTCCGATCCTGCGTACGAGGGAATGGGAGTGGCCGTGTGCACGGAGTGGAAATCTTCCGCGGGGGTCTGGCAGTTAACATTGATGGTTAAAATGGGCTTTGGCCCAGGTGCCGGCCGAGGGCGAGGGCGGTTCTATGGCATGCTCAGTGAGAGGGACAATCGTGATAAGCGTTGGCTTCTCACCTTCAACCAAGCAAATATCGCTGCGTAAACGAAGCAGGAGAAGAACCCCATAAGGCCCAAGAACCGGGCCACCGGAGAGGCGATCCCAGACGCGGTGGAAGGGACGCGCGTTGGGAACGGTTCCAAGGTGGCCGGATAGCTGGGAGAGGTAAGGGTGGGTGGAAGGAGGCCGGCAGACGCGACGGGGTCGGTTGATTTGGTGGGAGAAGGGGGAGACTGGGGGAGCAGCGGGGGGGAACCAACATCCGAGACCGTTCGAACCTTGCCAGAACCATCAACAAAGTCGAGTATTCTGACGGCAGAACTGCGATATACCCATTCTGCATGGCGTAAAGCTGGGGAATAGATTGGGGAGGGAGTAGGAGGTGGAGGGGAGACTATATCCAAGTGGTTCGCGTAGGCCGTGGCGGTGGATTCCTCGAGAGCGTGTAAGGTATACCATCTGCTTGTAGAGAGACCATTCCGATTGTTTGTGAGGTGAAGAAGTGCGCAGAAATTAAACACAACGGCGAGGAGTGCGAGTGCTGGGGGAAACAACATTTCGCACGACGCGTCTGAGGGAGACGGTGGATGCGAAAGATAAGAGTTAACATGGGCCACGGATCGGTGGTGCTTTGTCTTGTAAGCACGTGACCATGCCATCAAAGATCATTTTGAACTTCCTTTTTTGGCCGCATGCCACGGTCAGAAGTCACTCGCTCATTCACTGCTGAGGGGAAACAGCGGGAGATGGAAGTTTACCCACCGCAGCTGATTTGGAGCGAGCTAGGTAACCCAGGAAAGGCGGAGCCCGTTGGTGTCTCCCGATGGTGTAATTGCGTCAGAACACACGCGGCAGAGAGGAGTTGAACCGCGGTAGACGCCTATGTACTCATGTACAGACCTTGCAATCGGATATCAAGACAATTCCAGGATTTCCGTCGCTACAGAGGGAGATGGAAACCAGCTGTCTCTTTAAGGGAGTAAAATGATCTAGCCGAGGCTGCCGAACCCTGCGAGAGTGGTGAGGCGGGGTTCACCCTATACCGGCTAGAACTTGAACCCACGCATGAGGAAGCCAGAATCGGAAAATATTTACACGCGCATACTTGAGAGGAGCCCAAATTCTTGCAGCGGTGGTTATCTAGCACGTTGGAGATGTATGTCGAACCTCTCACGACCAGTAGCGAACGTGCAGATTCTTCGCGAGACCAAGGGCCAATTCGGACCGAGGCTTTACGATACAGTTGAATGGTAATAGATGTCTACACGACAAAGTGTCATCAATACGCTACCTAAAACCAGGGAACGAGATATCACTGACCGTACTGGTGAATGGCTGAACGCTGGCGGAGGGGGTTGCGGGCGCCCATTCTCATCGATAGGGGGGAGTATGTCAAATGTGGCGAGGATGTTAGCAGCCGCAATGTGCAGGTTGCGAAGGGCAAAGTATCGCCCGGGGCAAATCCTATGCCGTTGGCGTTCAGCGCGGTGCGATGGTGGGTCCCGACATGTGCCCCACCTTCGTCCGCTGCCAAAGATCCTCACCTCGGGATCCTTGACTGATGGGTCGATCTTTCCATCTGGGCCGAGGAACCTGTCCGGGTTAAACGTTTCCGGGTCCGGGTACACCTTCTCGTCATGACATATTGCCCTACCCGACATGTCAGGAACTGTCCGGTCTCGACCAAAAGGGATGTACGAGTTGCGGCGGGAATAATTTTGCCTGTGACTACAAGCTGAATATAGTTCCAACGAGTTTGAAGGGATGAAGTACCTCTGCTTGTGTCCTACTTTTCTCGTACCTCGCGTTGTCACTCGCGTCGATT
>Ga0307516_10009911_pt1 | contig 10560 bp, 8 predicted proteins | sample 19_EM_MG_FD_203310 | JGI IMG/M metagenome (GOLD analysis project Ga0307516, IMG submission 203310) | Populus trichocarpa ectomycorrhiza microbial communities from riparian zone in the Pacific Northwest, United States - 19_EM | ecosystem: Host-associated > Plants > Roots > Unclassified | place...
TCGGCACACAAAAAAAACACTTCCACGAATCAAGATGATGGAATGGGAAAGCCAGCTATAGCATTTGTTGTGTTAGGCATTCAATTGGCTGAAAATTTGTAGTTTAATTGGTCAGGTTTTAAATTTACTTTATAGAAGTTAGCGGTTCGAGTCTCATAAATCTTAAGGCCACTGAAGATTTACATGGTCGTTATCTTCAGGACCTATAAAATTAGTTGAGACACGAGCAAACTGGTCTGAATACCTATATTAATAATAATAAAAAAAATACTTAACACACAACAAAACACTTCTACAAATCAAAGTGATGGAGTAGGAAAGCTAGCTATAGCATTTGTTGTGTTAGGCATTCAATTGGCTGAAAATTTGTGTTGTCTCATCACATTGATACAAAAATAAATAAATAAATAAAAATACTATGCATGACCAAAAAATATTGATTAAGATGAGACCAAATGCATACAAGACAAGAGATCATCATAAACATCTGCAAAATTGTCTTTATGTTTTTTCTTGTTTTCTTCAACTGAGTTATCATCAAATAAGAGACATTACAAAGGACAAATCATGAAGAAGCTAATCTCTCTCTCTCTCTCTCTCTCTCTCTCTCTCTCTCTATATATATATATATATATATATATATATATATTTCAATTTAAAACTTACGATTACCTCATAAGCTTGTGCTTGTACTTTTGCCTGGCTTTGAACTACTATAAAATTAATACTAACTTGCAAGATTAATGTATAGGCACAACGCATTTTTTACATAAAAATATAAACACTAAGTCAACACAATCCAAAATAAATATACCAGGTCAATGATTCTACGAAAAAAAAAAGGTCAATATTCATGCCTTCTAAAAATATAATTACTAAGTCGGCAATCATGCATTTTTTATGTAAAAAATAAAATAAAAAACATAATTATTAAATCCAGACTGAGTTGATATGATAAATTTGTAATTTAAAATCAGTTTAAACTGAGTTTTTAAATTAAATTTAAAAAAATATTAACATGATTAAAATCTATTAATTTAATCAGATTTTAATGATATGGTTAATTTTTTATTATATATTTTTTTAATTTATCTTTTTTTGGGTGAAAAAAAAGAAAAGGAGGCCACTATGTGAAATAATTAAAGAATAGTAAATAATAATAATTATTTATTCATGGTAAACAGTAATAAATAATAATAATAAAAATATCGGACTCGGGAAGGGGGGCGTCAAGCTCTCAAGCATTGATTTTTACGATGGATGGATGAATAGGTGGTGGCAGGATAATGCACATCGATGAACTGAAGGAGAAAAGGTTTCTTCCTTTTGTCCTCAATCCTTCCTTTATACCTTTGAATTTGTTTTTGTTTTTTTGTAATTTTTTAAGTCAAGGATTAGGATCTAAATTTTGCAACGGATAAGAGATAGGGGGAAGTAGATGCAAGGCTGCTGTGGTTTTGTAATTTGTGTGTGGCTGAATTATATATATTTTTTATATTATGGGTGAATTAAATCATTTTTTTTAAGTTTTATTTAGTTTCGATTCAGTTAGTTTACTCAATTGCAAATGCTAGAAGCCAAGTAAATCAAATAAAACAAAATTTGTTTTTAAATTTTTAAACCAGTTTTTTCTTTTTTTTTCTATTAATTTAGGTATTTTGAGTTGTTTTAGTTTCTTTAGGTACTTGGTTTTTTTCCTACCCCTAAAAAAAGGTAATGTTAATTTGCTTTTTGAATAACGTCAGCTTTTTAAAGAGTTTTTTAAAATGTTTTTTATTTAAAAATAAATTAAAATAATATATATTTTTTATTTTTTTAAAATTAATTTTAATATTAGTAAATCAAAAGAATTCAAAAATATAAAAAATTAATTCTAAATAAAAAAATTCAATTTTTTTAGGAAATTGCACCTAAAAGGCAGACAAAAATTAGAAGGAAAAAGTACATTTTGGTCCTTTTAATTTTGATATGGTCAAATAAGGTGCTTCTTGCTTGATGATGCTGTAAGTAACTGATACACCTCTCACTGGGGTGTTTTACCCCTTCATTTCTCCTTCTCCGAAAACAAATCCCCAAATTAATTTTCTTCAATTGGGGATTTCTTTTTCCTCCACCACAATGAGTAAAAACGACGACGTTTCCTTCACTTCATCTTCTCTCAGAACCCCCCCTTTCCTTCACCACCAAACTAAACCCTCTCTCCCTCTCTTCTCTCAACTCGCCAAAACCAAACTCACCTTCGCCAGCTTCCTCGACTCACTCCTAACCCGCCCGTCAACTCGGACTCCCAACTCACCCCCCCTCTGCTCCGCCTCACTCTCCCTTTCTCACTCCTCCTGCTCAGACCCCAAACCCCTGCCGATCCTTGGCTCCGCGTCGCTGTCGCTGAGTCAGTCCCAACTCGGTGAGTCGAATCAACTCGACTCGGTGGTTACCGCCCAGCAGAAGAGTGGTGGGGCGAGTGGGGTTCATGGGTCGGGTAGGAACGATGAGGAGAGGGTGTTGATCAGTGAAGTGCTGGTGAAGAATAAAGATGGGGAGGAACTGGAGAGGAAGGATTTAGAAGGTGAGGCTTTAGCGGCGTTAAAAGCTTGCCGTGCTAACTCGGCTCTTACCGTTCGTGAAGTTCAAGAGGATGTGCATAGGATTATCAGTAGTGGATATTTTTCCTCCTGTATGCCTGTTGCTGTTGACACTCGTGATGGGATTCAGTTGGTTTTTCAGGTATGTGGGACCCACCATACTTCGCCTTGCTGCGCGAAAGCTGGCCTGAGAATACCCTTTGTTATAGTGTTGTTTGGTTATAATTGGGATGTTATTGTGCTTATAGAAAGTACAAGTCTTTGAGTATTGTGGTTTGCATTGGTGCATTGCTTCAGGGTGAGGATATTTGATTGAGAGCAGACAAGTCAGTGGTTTTATTCAAGTGTTGTTTTTGTAGGCATCGCAGTGTTATGGGTTGAATCAATGACTAATGTTGCTTTCTTGTGGCATAAGGTAGAACCGAACCAGGAGTTTCATGGTCTAGTATGTGAAGGAGCTAGTGTTCTTCCGACAAAGTTTATACAGGATGCTTTTCGTGGCGGTTATGGTAGGTGGTATTTGGCATTGCAAATATAGAGATTTAATAATGTATGTTGTCTGTAGAGCTGCCCCTTTTTATCTCTTCCCCTCCCCCATCTCGTTCTTTCATAATTTTGAAAATTGTTTGGCCCTTATATTGTTTGCACGTTTTTCATAAATGTATAATGTCTCGATCTAAGCGGATGCTAAGAATAGACCGTCTTTTTTTAGTTATGGTATAATTTGAATGTACAGTAATTGTTTGGTATCTATCCATGCGTATGGTTATGAGTGTTGTCATGCTTCATGTGAACTGTTATAATAGGATACTTTCATTGATTTTATTTTTGGCGTCAAGCTGTGCAGGAAAAGTGGTAAATATTAAGCATTTGGATGAAGTAATAAATTCCATCAATGGCTGGTACATGGAGCGTGGCCTTTTTGGCATGGTTTGTGCTTCATCTTTCATGATATTATTTTCATGTCACATTTTGGCTAATGTGGGATTGGACTGTTAGGTTCTCCATGGTTTCTTATTACAACTTTAAATTAACTAACATCTTCATTTACATTATTATAGGTTTCAAATGCTGAGATTCTCTCTGGGGGTATTATAAGGTTACAAGTTGCAGAGGCAGAGGTGAACGACATTTCCATATGTTTTCTTGACCGAAAAACGTAAGAGATTTCTTTCAATTTGTCGCACAATCTCATCTGCACTCCCACACACCCTGACATGGAGACAGAGAGACTCATGACTAGCATGTGTTTTATTGCTCTTCAGTGGTGAACCAACCAAAGGGAAGACAAAGCCTGAAACGATACTTAGGCAACTTACAACCAAAAAGGGACAGGTAATTCTGGAACAGCTTTTTTTGGGTACTCTCACACTATATGTCCTCAAGACCCCATGTATATATAGTGCTGATTTCTGGCTGAAAAGGTTGCTTCAGCATTTTTCTGCTTTGAGAGTCTCTTTTAGTTTCTGTATTTTCTAGCATTTGTTTGTTTTTTTTGTTCTGTGGTCTATGAAAGATAAAGTCCTCTTTTCATAAAAAAAGAACTCTTTAACTCTATTTCACCTTACTTCCTTTTTTTCCTACAAGGATCTTTACTCAAATTTCCATTTGTGGAAATTAAACGTGAGCTAGTGCTTAACATATTCACTGACAAATGTTTTTCTATTTGAAATGGCTCCTTTGTAGGTCTACAGTATGCTTCAAGGGAAAAGAGATGTGGATACTGTGTTAACTATGGGAATCATGGAAGATGTTAGCTTTATTCCCCAACCTGCTGGAGGTGAAAAAAGATGTTTTTTCATTTTAAATAGTCTAATAAAATATCATACTTAGAGAAATGCTAACTGAAATATACATCTATGAACATACATGTGCCCACATTCCGCACATGCACATTGCATACTGTGGATTGTTGCGGTAACATTGAAATCATTCTTGGAGAATCATGGGTAGAATCTGCTTGAGAGTACAATTGAATAAATCTGGTTTTGTGTGACTTGATATCAATTGGTGTGTCAAGCAAAACACAGAAGATTTGATGTTCTGTAGATTATACCTTTTGACATGGTCTATACTTTTTGCTAGTGATTCAGTGTCTCTTCTGTGCTATACATATTTTCAGAATAATCATTTATGTTAAGCATAATTGAATTGAGGTGCTAGTGGGCACACATAAACCTCAGCTGTTCTATCCCAATCAATGAATTTTGAAACTTTATTTGTGCTCTCTCTTTGTTTTAGATACTGGCAAAGTTGATTTGATAATGAATGTTGTTGAACGTCCAAATGGAGGTTTCTCCGCTGGCGGTGGGATATCAAGTGGGTGAGTGGTATTAACTTAGAGGGCACTGATACCATGCTTTTCCACCTAATTTACATGTATATTATTGTATCTTTGGTGGATTGGAAACATCATACACTGATTAATTTGCAATTTCTAGGATCACAAGTGGCCCTCTATCAGGACTTATTGGAAGGTAAGTTTAAAGAATACACGATGTGGTTGGTTTAGTTTTCTCTCAAATATGCTCGTTAATTCTTAATTATTGGCTGTCATTATGTGGAAACTTGCAAGGAATGCTGTTTTACCTCACAGTTGCTTTTATTTCTGTTGCAGCTTTGCATATTCCCATAGAAATGTTTTTGGACGAAACCGGAAACTTAATATTTCCCTTGAGAGAGGCCAAATTGACTCGATCTTTCGCGTAAACTACACAGACCCATGGATTGAAGGGGATGACAAACGGACTTCTAGAACAATTATGGTTCAGGTAATTTTTATTATGTAGCTTCTAGTTACAATTACTTCTTGGTGATAGTGTAAAAGTGCTCATTGTTGGGCGAACTGATTCTTACTGCACCAGAATTCAAGAACCCCTGGGAATCTTGTTCACAGTAACCAACCTGGCAATAGTAGCCTGACCATTGGCAGAGTTACAGCAGGTTTAGAATTTAGCAGACCACTCAGGCCAAAGTGGAGTGGAACAGGCGGACTTATATTTCAGGTACTTGATTATTGAAACTTGGTAGCATTAATGAGTAAGTGAAATTCTGTACCTGGCTTTCCGTAGCTTTCGCTCAATAATAATGATGTTGTGAATTAATGTCTTCATATGTTCATAGATTAGTCACCTGTTTCTTGTTATTTTATATTTTCCATGCCCATAATTATTTGGATGCTTGTTCCATTATATAATGTTTTAACCAGTGATTCAAAATAATTCAAGGAATTTTGATATCTCTATGGTGCACCGGGGCTGTATGGGAACATATGCAATACCTATTCTGGTTCCTTACAATGATTTTGAAAGTTTTATTCCCTTTGATAGATAACCATTTGGCATAAGCTGTATTACCTACTTTCATTTATTGGTCTTGATATCTCAGCATGCTGGTGTTCGTGATGAAAATGGCAATCCTATTATTAAGGACCATTACAGCAGCCCGCTTACTGCAAGGTACACATCTTTGGTTTAAAACGTTACGATGTTTGGCTGCAATGGTTTATTGGTTATCAATTGTGAATATTGCCTGGTTTATTGGTTATCAATTGTGAATATTACCTTGTGATTTACTGTTCTGTTTACATTTGTGTCATGCAGCGGCAAGACTCATGATGATATGTTGCTTGCCAAATTTGAAAGTGTATATACAGGTTCTGGTGATCATGGCTCTTCAATGGTTAGTCATCTATAACTAAGCAGGGATTCCTTATCCTGGCATTTTATTATGATATGCTTATTAAACACTGAAAAGAAAGAAAAAAGAAGGAAAAGTTTTCAGTTTTGGCTCTTACTGTTTTATGGATTAGCATTTTTGTCGGTGCAGTTTGTGTTTAACATGGAACAAGGACTACCTCTTTGGCCCGAGTGGCTGTTTTTCAACAGAGTTAATGCCCGTGCTAGAAAGGGTGCACAAATTGGTCCTGCTTTGTGTCTTCTGAGGTATGGTGTTTACTTTTTTTTTTTTGTCTGTGAGCAGGCCTGTAAAGTAAGCTTAAATGACCTTTCTTGGGGATAAAGGATGAAAGCTTCAGATGATAAACAATAGCATTTGTTGGAAAGCCTTAAAAGCTTTGTACCAAGTTGCTGGCTATTCAATCTGGAAAATTTTATGTTTTTATATATTAGGGAAAATTACAAAATTATTTAAAGCTTTATAGTAAGTCAGTGCATGCTATCCACAATGTTAAAGTCCACTATGCTTCTGTATCATAGGACATCTTTTTCTTGGATCCCTGCCTGTATTCTTATTTACTTCAAAGATGATGCAAATAATAATCGGGTACTGCTGGCTGACTTGCTTCTTTTCTTTTTATTTCCAGTTTGTCTGGCGGTCATGTGGTGGGTAATTTTTCTCCTCATGAAGCATTTGCCATTGGTGGAACAAACAGTGTGAGAGGATATGAAGAAGGGGCTGTGAGCTCTGGTAGATCATATGTAATTGGCTCTGGTGAAATTTCTTTCCCTATGGTAGGTGATTGCGGGCAACTTTTCTGTTTTGGTCTCTGAACATTGCGCCACTGGCAGTTTTATACATGCGTTTATTTTTAAATGTAATGAGGTCCACTTTGATGACTTCTGTGCATGCTTGACACCAAATGCCAACATAATCCAAATGTTAAGGGGAAGCTTACTAATTTGTCTTTTGCTTTTCTTTCTTTTGCAGTTGGGACCAGTGGAAGGAGTTATTTTTGCTGACTATGGAACAGATCTCGGATCTGGACCCACAGTGCCTGGTATGTTTTTTGTGATTTCTTGATCCAGTATTTAGAATGGTGGTTCTGTCTGTATAGATGATGTTTTTGTGTGAAAAAGGATGGGAAAATTGGCACGAAGTTATTTGATCTCTCCTTGCATTAAAAGTTGATAGCACTTGACGCGACAATCGCTCCTGGAGTGGGGTGTCCTGACATACAGAGCTGGCTTATGCCAAGCATTAATGATTCCGAGTAGGACAGTCTTACCATTGTGCATTCATGTAGGGCAGGGTACCTCAACATGATTTATTTTGAGATAGTAACTTGCTGGCCAATGTATATTAACCCTGATTGCTGAATTAATTAGTTTTGATTCTTCAAATAGGCCGTGCATGAAAGGGTGACGAATATCTTTGCTGGGGGCCAGGGGTTTACTACTTGAATGATTTTCACATTTCACCTTTACCTCTGCCTTTTCTTGTTCTTTGCAGGAGATCCCGCTGGGGCAAGGCTGAAACCTGGAAGTGGATACGGGTATGGCTTTGGCATCCGTGTGGACTCAGCGTTGGGCCCTCTTCGTCTTGAATACGCATTTAATGACAAGAACATGAAGAGATTTCATTTTGGAGTAGGTCACCGAAATTAGTGTTCTTCGCTTCATATCATATTTTTCTATCAATTCTATTGCTTACTTAAAGAGGCCCTGTCTCGGTTTCTTTCAAAATCGATCTATTATCGTATCATCACTGGCTTTGAAACCCAGTGGCATGCTGAGTTTGTATACCCGGTAGCTTTTTTCAGTGAAGCAAGCTCGAGCCCTAGCGATCCTAATTTACTTCGGTACCATGAAACAGAAGAGGACTACTTCTACTGTATGGTCGTTGTATGCACTATTGTTTTGTCTGTGCATTGATTATGGGTGGTCACCTTCAAATCAAATCGACAATGGGGTGTAGTTTACATTGAATAGGATCATCTCCTCATGCTTTCCTTTCACCGTCCATTGTCTTTTGCATTCAATGTTTTGTCTTGGCGTGTGGCTCTTGTCCAAACCACAAGGAAAACTTGCCATTTGTCATGGAAGGAAATCTTCGTTTGCCTGTGGTTGGGGCTGTTTAATATCATAGATAAGCCACCTAAAGTGGCTTAGTAATTGTGTATTCAATAACCACAGTTTCCATTGATATTGTGGAGCCCTTATTATTAAAAAAAGGGAGGAATTATGTAAGGTTATACAGATTAAAGATATTATTCATAAATAAATATTTTTTCTTCGTTTGCCTGTGGTTGGGGCTGTTTAATATCATAGACAAGCCACCTAAAGTGGCTTAGTAATTGTGTATTCAATAACCACAGTTTCCATTGATATTGTGGAGCCCTTATTATTAAAAAAAAGGGAGGAATTATGTAAGGTTATACAGATTAAAGATATTATTCATAAATAAATATTTTTTATTTATTTTTAAAGATAAAATTGATTGATATAAAAGATTAAAAAAATATAGATGAATTAGAATTAATAATCATTTTAGATATTTAAATACATACAAAATAATTAAGAAACATGGTTATTTAAAAAAGGCTAAATAAATTAGAAGGGGTATTAATTTAAATAAAAATTAAAAAATTACTTTAAAAAAACACATTAAAAAAGAAAAATCATATATATATATATAAAAGGTTAGGTTAGGTGTTGCTGGGTTTGACAAGTCAGGTTGACACGCTGAAAGGCACGTTTGTTGGCTTGTAAGAGCAAGCATGTGCGCGTCAATCTTTATTTTTTTAATTGCGGATAACTCTTTACGTGTCTCAAGTTTTATTCAAAAAAATAAAGTCAAAATGACGTGTCATTTGCTTTTCCTTATATTTTGGCTATTATTGTGACCGAAAAATCATGGTTGTTGGTTTTTTTATGTAGAAACTTATTTTTCAATCTATTTTTGACCCAAAACATCTAGAAATCTTGATAAACCCATAAATGACCTTAAAAATCACACAAAAATCCGAAATAAAAAATCTTCCTAACCTTAAATATGTTTTTTAGACGATTTGAAGGTGAAAAAAACATTTAAGTGGAACTCTCCTTATTAAATGAAATTCGTTGACATCTAGATCAATCATCTTAATGGTCGAGATTAGCGTCAATGCTAATGTTCTCTCTCTATCACCGGGGTCCGACAACTCTCTCCCTCCTCTCTTAATTTAGGAACTTAAAAACAAGGAAAATAAAGTTTTGGACTAAAATTGATTTTGTTTTGAAATTTTAGAAATTAGAGGGACATAATATTTATAATTTGAAAAGTATAAGGAGTACAATGAACATTTCATCCAATTTCTAAAAAAGCCACTCATTTCCTCTATTTTGTTTTTTACTTTGGTCCCCTATCTTTAAATATTATCCATTCCTAATAAATTAACCTAAATTGGCCTATAATTTAGTCATATAACGGTGAAATAAACAAAAAAAAAGGGGATAGGTCCACAATGTTTTGTGATGAAATCCATAATGCAATTTGCATAATGAATCCCCCATGCTTTTTACTGCCAGTGTCTAGGGCCCATGTTAGATCTGGTGCTCGAGATAAGCGAGCACGTGGTTTAAGTCCAAATCCATTTTGCTTAGGCGTATTCATTACTTTTCAACTTTTCACTATATAAACTATAAAGAGATATTGTATTTTTTTTATGTGGGATAGAGAGTCTTGAGTTTCATAAAAACATGCTAACCAAGGATTATTTGACATTAATCTTATATTCACCTACAATTTATTTTAATCATATTAATATTTCATGTTAAAAAAACTCTTTTTGAAGAATAATTTCTAATAAAATTTTAGCCCAAAAAGTAAACGTATCTCACTTTTAATTTAATCTCAAACATGTTTATTATCCATGTTTTTAAAAAAAATTTCCAACATTTTAAATCATCATTGTCTCTTGTATTCCTAAAAAAATAAAGAGCAAATAAAACCTCGCGATTACAAAAATTGATCCCTTTACTACCATTTTTCCATATATTTTTTAAATTAGCATTGTTTTAATTGTTTTTTAGAAAAATAACAAAATTAAAAAAAACAATTGGTGACATAGTATAATTTGATACATGCCATGATTAGAAAATACAACATTTCAAAGAAACAGGTAAATGAATAGCACCAGATGACTAATTTTTATCACATTTTCTAATCGCAATATGTATTAAAATGTGCTATTTCATTAATTTTTTTTAAATCATGTTCTTTTACCAACTTAAAAAAATTAGCAAAAGTACTCCAATAT
>Ga0307516_10009912_pt1 | contig 10560 bp, 7 predicted proteins | sample 19_EM_MG_FD_203310 | JGI IMG/M metagenome (GOLD analysis project Ga0307516, IMG submission 203310) | Populus trichocarpa ectomycorrhiza microbial communities from riparian zone in the Pacific Northwest, United States - 19_EM | ecosystem: Host-associated > Plants > Roots > Unclassified | place...
AGGGACAGGCCCTTGGTGCCGGGGCCGGCACCCTCGGGGCGCGCCAGCACGTAGTGGAGGATGTTCTCCTCCATATCGTGCTCACCGGACGTGATGAAGCGCTTGACGCCCTCGATGTGCCAGGAGCGGTCCTCCTGCTGGACCGCCTTGGTGCGGCCGGCGCCGACGTCCGAGCCGGCGTCCGGCTCGGTCAGCACCATGGTGGAGCCCCAGGTCTTCTCGACCGCGATCTGCGCGATCTTCTTCTGGACCTCGTTGCCCTCTTCGAAGAGGATGCCGGCGAACGCCGGACCGGAGGAGTACATCCACACGGCCGGGTTGGAACCGAGCACAAGCTCCGCGAACGCCCAGATCAGGGAGCGCGGGGAGGTGGTGCCGCCGATCTCCTCGGGCACACCGAGCCGCCAGTACTCCGAGTCCATGAAGGCTTTGTAGCTCTTCTTGAAGGAGGCGGGGACCGGCGCGGTGTTGGTCTCGGGGTCGAAGACCGGCGGGTTGCGGTCGGCTTCGACGAAGGACTCCGCCAGCTCGTTCTCCGAGAGGCGCGTCAACTCCTCCAGGATGCTCTTCGCGGTGTCCGTGTCCATCTCCGCGAACGGACCGGTCCCGTACAGCTTGTCGCGCCCGAGCACCTCGAAGAGGTTGAACTCGATGTCGCGGAGATTCGACTTGTAGTGCCCCATGGCGACGGCTCCGTAAGGGATCGGCGAGGCATGACCCTCGCAACCTAGTTCACGTACCAATAAGTAGCTCCGATGATGCTACCCGTCGGTAATAAGAAGCAACCCCTACTCGGTCAAGTGTGAGAAGGGTCTAGTCGGTACGCTTGCGCGCATGTACGGCTACGACCAGAACGTCGGCGCTCAGCAGCAGTACGCCCCGCCGCAGCAGCCCATGTCCGGCGCGGGCGGCTACGGGCAGCAGTCGCCGCTGTACCCGGAGCCATCCCCGCCCTCGCTCGCCGACGCGGTGCGTGCCTTCACCACCGGCCAGGTGACCGCGGAGGACTTCCAGCAGGTCTTCGCGACCTCGAAGGTCTACTGCCCGCGCGGTGACAACCCCGGCTTCCTCGCGCTGCACAACACCCAGCAGCCGGTGATCCCGATGTTCACCTCGCTCAAGGAGCTGCGCCGGTACGCGGGCAAGGAGTCCAAGTACTTCGTGATCACCGGCTCCGAGGTGATCGACCTGCTCCCGACCGGGTACGGCTTCGTCCTCGACATGGAGGGCGAGCACCGGATGGTGTTCGACGCGAAGGCGGTCGAGCAGATGGTCGAGTTCGCGATGCGCCGGATGTACGGCTGAGTCCGCTTACCTCCTTGCCCCCTTGGCCCTTGGCCCTTGGCCCTTGCCCCTTGCCCCTTGCCCCTTGCCCCTTGCCGCTTGCTATCGCTTGAGCCGCAGCTCCAGCCCGTCCAGGACGATCTCCAGGGCGTGCACGAACTTCGCCTCGCGCAGGGCGGCCGGGTCGGTGGTGACCGCCTCCTCGGTCGCGGCGTAGCCATGGGCGAGATGGTTGTAGGGCGCCGTCGCCTGCTGGACCGCGGGCAGTAGGCGGGCGATGAGACCCGACTCGGACTCGCCGGAGCGGGCGACCGTGGTGAGCCAGGCGGCCTCGGTTGTGCTCATTCCGATCACGTACGACATCACGGCGTCGATCGCCCCACCGCAGTCCGGGAATCCGGCGGTCGCGAACAGGGCCGCCAGCCGCTCCGAGTAGGACATGAGGTTGGGGCCGAGATAGGCGAGGCCCGCCTGGCCCAGGACCGGGGGCAGCCAAGGGTGCCGTAGGGCCGTCGTGCGGAAGGAGCGCGCCGCCTCCGTGACGGCCGCGCGCCAGTCCGCACTGTCCGCCGCCGGTACGTGGATCTCCGCGGCGGCCTCGTCCACCGCCAGCTCCATCAGCTCGTCCTTCGTGGCCACGTGGCGGTAGAGGGAGGCCGCGCCGGCGTTCAGCCGGGTGGCCAGCTTGCGCATGCTCAGCGCCTCCACGCCCTCCGCGTCCAGCATCACGATCGCCTCGCGCACGATCGCGGCCCGGCTGAGCGCGGGCTGGTCGGACCTCGGCTCCGGGTGGGCCCACACGGACGGGATCGGGTTCTGACGCGCCGCCTTGGCTGCCATGGGACTCCTCGATGCGTACGACGTTCGCGGCCAGCGTACAGCGATAGGGGCTTGCGAACGCTGTTCCGTTTCGCGTACAGTGTTCGCATCGAAGGAACGCTGTTCGCGAAGGGGAGTCCGATGGAAACCGAAGCCCGTGATCCACGCCGCTGGTGGATCCTGGTCGTGCTCTGCCTGAGCAGCCTGGTGCTGGTGGTCGACAGCATGGCGCTGACCGTCGCGGTACCGGTGATGACCGCGGAGATCGGGGCGAGCGCCCAGGACACCCAGTGGATCCTGGACTCCTACATCCTCGTCTTCGCCGGCCTTCTGCTCACCTCCGGAAGTCTGGGCGACCGCTTCGGCCGCCGGAAGGTCATGCTGATCGGGCTCCTGCTCTTCGGGGCGGCCTCACTGGCCGCGACCTGGTGCACCAGCCCCGGCGAAGTCATAGCCGTACGCGTCGCGATGGGCGTCGGCGGAGCGCTGATCATGCCCTCCACCCTCTCGATCCTCATCACCGTCTTCGACGAGGAGGAACGCGGCCGGGCGATGGCGGCCTGGAGCTCGGTCGCGATGCTCGGGCTGGTCGGCAGCCCGGTGCTGGGCGGAGTCCTGATCGACCACTTCTCCTGGCAGTCGATCTTCTATGCCAACGTGCCGATCGTGGACCTGGCCGTTGTCGCCGCCCTGACGCTGATGCCGGAGTCGAAGGCACCCTGGCAGAAGGCGGACCCGCTGGGCGCGGTGCTGTCGGCGGTCGGCATGACGGCCCTGGTCTGGTGGATCATCGAGCTTCCGCAGCACGGGGTGTGGACGGTCGCCCTGCCCGTCGCCCTTGTGTCCCTGGTCGGCTTCGTGATCTGGGAGAACCGCGTGAAGTCGCCCATGGTTCCGCTGGTCCTCTTCCGTCACCGCGACTTCAGCGGCGGATCGCTCTCGCTGGCCTTGGTCCAGATAGGCAACGGCGGCCTGCTGCTGGTCCTCACCCAGTACCTCCAGTTCGTGCTCGGCTACTCCCCGGTCAAGGCGGGCCTCGCCTTCCTGCCGCTGGCGGTCACGGCCCTGCTCGGCAACGGCGTGGGCGTCAAGCTCGCCGCGAAGTACGGCAACCGGTGGGTGATCCTCGCGGGCATGCTGGTGATGGTGTCCTGCTTCGCGCTGTTGACCACGGTGGACGCCGACTCCGGCTTCACGGTCCCGGCGGTCGCCCTCGGGCTGCTCGGTCTCGGCGCGGGTCTGGCGATGCCTGCCGCGGTGGGCGCGCTGATGAGCACCATCCCCGAGGACAAGGCAGGCGTCGGCTCGGCCCTGAACGACACCGTTCAGCAGGCCGGCACGGCACTGGGCATCGCGATACTCGGCTCGCTGCTGTCGAGCGGCTTTGCGTCCCGGATGCCGACGAACCTGCCGGACGGGGCGAAGCACTCGATCGCCGGGGCGCTGACGGTCGCGAACGGCGACAGCGGCCTGGTCCGGGCGGCGCGGGAGGCGTTCACCGACTCGATGTCGACGACCTTCATGGTCAGCGCGACAGGCGTCCTGGTCGCGGCCGTGGTGGCGACGCTGCTGATGCGGGACGACAGGACCGGTGGCGACGAGGGTGCCGGGAGCGAGGCGGAGCCGGCGGGGGCCGGTGCGGACTCGCCGGTCGGGGCGGACTCGGCCAAGGGGGCCGAGTTGGTCGCCTGAGACTGCTTGAGTGGTCCCAGGAGGCCGGTGCCCCGCGGGGGGTGCCGGCCTCCTGGCGTTGTTCGCGCCCGCCGCCCCCCTTTTTTTTGGCCCAGCGGGAATGTCTGCCCCGCTGTGTCGGTTAGGGGTAGCGGAAAGTTCAACGCTCAACTAAACTCGGAGCACAAGGAGGTACCGACATGCCTGCAGTGACCGTCGAGAACCCGCTGGCGCTGCCGCGAGTCGCCGCACCCGCGGACGCCGTGGCCCGTCCCGTACTCACTGTCACGACCGCGCCGAGCGGTTTCGAGGGTGAGGGCTTCCCGGTGCGCCGGGCGTTCGCCGGGATCAACTACCGTCACCTGGACCCGTTCATCATGATGGATCAGATGGGCGAGGTGGACTACGCGCCAGGGGAGCCGAAGGGCACCCCGTGGCATCCGCACCGCGGCTTCGAGACCGTCACCTACATCATCGACGGCGTCTTCGACCACCAGGACAGCCAGGGCGGCGGCGGCACCATCACCAACGGCGACACCCAGTGGATGACGGCCGGCTCGGGCCTGCTGCACATCGAGGCCCCGCCGGAGTCCCTGGTCATGTCCGGCGGTCTCTTCCACGGGCTCCAGCTGTGGGTGAACCTCCCGGCCAAGGACAAGATGATGGCGCCGCGCTACCAGGACATCCGCGGCGGCAACGTCCAGCTGCTCACCACCCCCGACGGCGGCACGCTCCTGCGTGTCATCGCGGGCGAGCTGGACGGTCACGACGGTCCCGGGGTCACCCACACCCCGATCACGATGGTCCACGCGACGCTGGCACCGGGTGCGGAGCTCACCCTGCCGTGGCGCGAGGACTTCAACGGGCTCGCGTACGTGCTCGCGGGCAAGGGTGCGGTGGGCGCGGAGCGGCGTCCGATCCACCTGGGGCAGACCGCCGTCTTCGGCGCGGGTTCCTCGCTGACCATCCGCGCGGACGAGAAGCAGGACTCCCACACGCCGGACCTGGAGGTCGTCCTCCTCGGCGGACAGCCGATCCGTGAGCCGATGGCCCACTACGGCCCGTTCGTGATGAACACACGTGACGAACTCCAGCAGGCGTTCGACGACTTCCAGAAGGGACGGCTGGGCACGATCCCGGCGGTGCACGGAATGTCGGAAGGCGGGCTGTAGAGCTCGTGTAGTTCAGTACCCTACGAACAGGCCCGAAGCCGCAACTCCGTTTTGCGGCTTCGGGCCTGTCTCAGTTTGCCGACGCTAAGGCAGTACGTAGATCGGCGCTCCGTCCGCGGCGCAGCCCCTTTGCCGCATACCGCCGCGCTTCAGCAGCGTGCGTAGACAGTCGTGGACGCGGGCGACGGAGAGCCCTGTACGAGTGGCGATCTCCTCCAGGCGGTAACTGGCCTTTCGGCTCCTGAGGGACTGTGCGATGTCTTGAAGCGCTTCGGCGATCGTGCTTTGGCTGCGGACAATCGCGCTCTGGCTGCGGCTGATCTGTCGCAGGAGAACGGTTTGCTCCTCCTGGAACGCTGCCAGCATCTCGTCGGCCTGGATGTTCCTCACTTCAAGCCGCACGATCGCGTCGGCGACTTCTTGGGGCATGACGTAGGCGGGGGTGCCGGTGGCGGGGGTTTGTGCGGGGGACGGTTCCAGGGAGTAGGAACCGTCGCGCTGGACGGTGGCGATGACTTCGGAGACCCAGGACTTGAAGGGCAGGGATTCCGGCTTCGTGCACCCGTTGACGAGCTGGATGAGTCCGCGAAGGTTGACCAGCTTCATGTGTTTCTTGAGCCCGTGACCTGCAATGTTGCACGAACCGTCGGTCCTGTCGACGGTTCGTGCAAGATCGTCGAGGGATGTTGTGTGTTCTTGCGCAACACCGTGACGCAGTGCGTCCCGGGTGTTCGTGTAGCCGAGTTCAGTGGCCACGTCCACCGCAGGGAACCAGTGCGTCCCGTCCGGCAACGTCAGCCTCCGCACCCGCGCCCCCGTCGCCGCGAACACGAAGTCGTTGATGTCGATCGCGTCCCGTTTCCGTTCCGCCGACTGGTCCGGCGGAGTGTTGTCCTGCTCGTACATCGAGCATCACCTCCACCTCGGACGCTAGGCACAAGTGGGTACAACTCACGTCCAGTGCAAGGATTTTCATCCGAAAGTGTGCAGACGCGTAGATTCTGCACACCGGCCCCCCGTTCGGACTCCCCAGCGCGACACCCGCACCTGACGTATGGCCAGATGAGAGGGTGCCCGCACCGCGACCGCTCCTTCCCGACCCCGTCCGGCGGCTCGGCGCCTGGTGCGCCGTCGTCCTGCTCGTCTCCGGAGTCGTCTACCTCGCGATCCGCCTCTGTGTGGAGTTCCGTACCGCCGTCGTGCCCGTGCTGCTCGCGTTGCTGGGGGCCGCGTTGCTCGGGCCGTTCCATCGGCGGCTGGTGAAGGCGAAGGTCAATCGGTCCGTCGCCGCCGGGCTCACCTGTGTCGCGGTGGTCGCCGTCGTCGGTGGAGCGGTGTACATCGTGGTGGCCGCGCTCGTCGACACCGGGGATGAGATCGTCAGCTCGCTCAAGGAGGCGGCCAAGGGGCTCGCGGACCACTTCGGGTCCGCCGGCACCTCCCTGGACGACCTCGCCTCCAACGCGCGGGAACTCCTCGGGCAGTTCGGCGGGACGGCGGCCTCCGGTGTCATCAGCGGGGTCAGTGTCGTCGGCGAGACCATCGCCATGGCCGTACTCGCCCTGCTGCTCGTCTTCTTCTTCCTGCGGGACTCGGACAAGGCCATCGGCAGCCTGAGGTCCGTCGCCCCGCGGCACAGTGGTGACCTCCTGGAAGCCATGGCCCGGCGGGCGTTCACGGCCGTCGAGGGGTTCATGCGGGGGACCACTCTGATCGCCTTCATCGACGCCGTCTGCATCACCGTCGGGCTGCTCGTCCTCAAGGTGCCGGGGGCCGTCGGGCTGGGGGCGCTCGTCTTTGTGGGGGCCTACATCCCCTATCTCGGCGCGTTCCTCTCCGGCGCCCTCGCCGTGCTCGTCGCGCTCGCCGACCGGGGGTTCGTGATCGCGTTGTGGGTGCTCGGGGTGGTGCTCGCGGTGCAGGTGATGGAGGGGCATGTGCTGCAGCCGGCGATCCAGAGCCGGACCGTGCAGATGCATCCGGCGCTGGTGATGGTCGCCATCACGGCGGGGGCTTCGGTGGCGGGGGTCCTGGGGCTGCTGCTCGCCGTACCGCTGACCGCCGCCGCCTTCGGGGTCGTGCACGAGCTGCGGACGCGTTACGGAGTTCCGATGGAGTCTCCGGCGGAGTCACCGAACAACTCCCCGGCGGAGTCACCGAACAACTCCCTTGCGGAGTCGCCGGATGAGTCCCCTCCGGGCCCGTCCGACGCCTCGTAGAGCTCGAACCAGATGCTCTTCCCCTCGCCCCGCGGATCCACTCCCCACGCATTCGCGAGCAGTTCGATCAGCATCAGACCGCGCCCCGAGGAGGCCAGCTCGCCGGGCCTGCGTTTGTGCGGGAGGTCGTCGCTCGTGTCGGTGACCTCCACCCGCACCCGGCGCCTGCCCGGCCCGTCCGCCCCGCTCCGACCGCCCCGCACCTCGGCCAGCAACAGCGCGTCGGCGTCGGTGTGGACCAGGACGTTGGTCAGCAACTCGGACGACAGCAACACCGCCGAGTCGACCTGGTCCGCCGACCTCCAGTCGTGCAACAGCTCCCGCAGCTGCTGGCGGGCCACCGCCACCCGTTCCGGTTCCGCCTGGGCCACCGACAGCATCGTGCGACGGACCATGGGGCGTATGACCACCGTGTCGCCGCAGCCGCAGCCGTCCCCCTGCCGGCACAGCAGGAGTACGGCGATGTCGTCCTCCCGGCGGTCGGCCAGCGTGCCGGTGGTGTGGTGGGAGGACGGGCCGTGGACGGCCTGGACCAGGGCGTCGGCCAGTGCCTCCAGGTCGCCGTCGTGTTCCTCGAGGATCGCGCGAATGCGTTTCCAGCCGGTCTCGAGGTCGTGGCCGCCGGTCTCGATCAGGCCGTCGGTGCAGAGCAGGAGCGTCTCGCCGGGTTCCAGGGTGATCCGGGTGGTGGGGTAGTCGGCGTCCGGGTCGATGCCCAGCGGGAGGCCGCCGGCCGTCGGGCGGGCCATGACCGTGCCGTCCGCCAGACGGATCGCCGGGTCGGGATGGCCGGCCCGGGCGACGTCCAGGATGCCGGTCGCCGGGTCGGCCTCCACATACAGACAGGTCGCGAAGCGGAGGTCGGCACCGTACGGGTCGCCGTAGCTGATCCCGTGCAGAAAGCGGGACGCGCGGGAGAGGACCGCGTCGGGGCGGTGGCCCTCCGACGCGTACGCGCGCAGCGCGATACGGAGCTGTCCCATCACGCCCGCCGCCCGGACGTCGTGCCCCTGGACGTCACCGATGACCAGGGCGAAGCGCCCGTTGGGCAGCGGGATCATGTCGTACCAGTCGCCGCCGACCTGGAGACCGCCGCCGGTGGGCACATAGCGGGCCGCGACACTCATGCCCGGAATCCCGGAGCCGAGGGAGGGGAGCATCGAACGCTGGAGGCCGTCCGTCAACTCCCGTTCCGACTCCGCCACGCCGGCCCGGGACAGCGCCTGCGCGAGCATTCTCGCCACCGTCGTCAGGACCGAGCGCTCGTCCGGCGTGAACGCCACCGGGTAGGCGAAGGCCGCCATCCACGCGCCCATGGTGCGGCCGGCCACCGTCAGCGGCAGGAACGCCCAGGAATGACGGCCGAAGTGCTGGGCGAGCGGCCAGGTGACCGGGTAGCGGGACTTGTAGTGGTCGGGCGTGGAGAGGTAGACGGCACGGCCGGTGCGGACCACCTCGGCGGCCGGGTAGTCCGTGGCGAGGGCCATGTGGGAGAAGGCGCTCTCGTCGCCGCTCTGCTGGCCGTGTTGGCCGATGATCGTGAGGCGGTCGCCCTGCACACCGAAGACGGCCAGGCCGTCCGGGGAGAAGCCCGGCATGGACAGGCCGGCCGCGACCCGTAGAACCTCCGCCGTGGAGCGGGCCTCGGCCAGCGCACGGCCCGCGTCCAGCAGGAACGCCTCGCGGGAGCGGCGCCAGTCACCGGTGACCGGGGTGCGCGCGGCGGTGCCCGGCGGCGGCTCGGCGACCTCCTGGAGGGTGCCGATCAGCTCGTACTCGCCGGTGGTCGGGTCGACGATCGGCTTGGAGCGGCTGCGCACGGTACGGATGACATGGCCGTGTTCGTCCATGATCCGCAGCCGTGCCTCAGCGAGGGTGCCCTCGGCGACGGCGAGCTGCACTATGCCGTCGATCTCGTTCCAGTCGACGGGGTGGAAACGGGAGCGCATCGCGCCCTCAGTGAGGGTGGTCGGCCGGGCGGGCAACCCGGCCAGCCGCGCGGCCTCGGCGTCCAAGACGACGAGCCCCGCGTTGTTGTCCCAGCGCCACAGGCCTGTCGCGAGAGCGACGAGGGCCTCCCCCACGGCGGGCAGGGGTTGTCCAGTACGCATTGACCCACTTTATGGAGAGGCGGATGGAGAGTGCCACTGATCGGCAGATCTAAATGGTGGGGAGCCGATCTTGGGGTGCCCGGTACGCTGGGCGGAGTTTCACGTGAAACAACCGCGCGAAACAGACTCGTGCAACAGACCCCGATCCGCGAAGACTGGATGAAACGACGATGCACCGGTACAGGTCCCACACCTGCGGCGAGCTCCGCGCCTCTGACGTCGGCACCGACGTCCGGCTGAGCGGCTGGCTGCACAATCGGCGCGACCTGGGCGGCATCCTCTTCATCGATCTGCGCGACCACTACGGCATCACGCAGCTCGTCGCCCGTCCCGGCACGCCCGCATACGAGGCCCTCGACGGGCTGACCAAGGAGTCCACGGTCCGCGTCGACGGCCAAGTCGTCTCCCGTGGCACGGACAACGTGAACCCGGACCTGCCGACCGGTGAGGTCGAGGTCGAGGTGAGCGAGGTCGAGCTCCTCGGTGCCGCCCAGCCGCTCCCCTTCACCATCAACACCGAGGACGGTGTCAACGAGGAGCGGCGCCTGGAGTACCGCTTCCTGGACCTGCGCCGCGAGCGCATGCACCGCAACATCATGCTGCGGACGGCGGTCATCTCCGCGATCCGGCACAAGATGGTCACCCTCGGCTTCAACGAGATGGCGACGCCGATCCTGACGGCGACCTCCCCCGAGGGCGCCCGCGACTTCGTCGTCCCGTCCCGTCTGCACGCGGGCAGGTTCTACGCCCTGCCGCAGGCGCCGCAGCAGTTCAAGCAGCTGTTGATGATCTCCGGCTTCGACCGCTACTTCCAGATCGCGCCCTGTTTCCGTGACGAGGACGCGCGCGCGGACCGTTCGCCGGGCGAGTTCTACCAGCTCGACGTCGAGATGAGCTTCGTCGAGCAGGAGGACGTCTTCCAACCGATCGAGCAGCTGATGACCGAGCTGTTCACGGAGTTCGGCGGCGGCCGTGAGGTCACCTCGCCGTTCCCGCGGATCCCGTTCCGCGAGGCGATGCTGAAGTACGGCTCCGACAAGCCGGACCTGCGCGCCAAGCTGGAACTCGTCGACATCACCGACATCTTCGAGGGCTCGGAGTTCAAGGCGTTCGCCGGCAAGCATGTGCGCGCGCTGCCGGTGCCGGACGTCTCGGCTCAGCCCCGCAAGTTCTTCGACCAGCTCGGTGACTACGCCGTCTCGCAGGGGGCGAAGGGCCTGGCCTGGGTGCGCGTCGCCGAGGACGGCTCGCTCTCCGGCCCGATCGCGAAGTTCCTGACCGAGG